>Ga0210051_1003354_pt1 | contig 15928 bp, 14 predicted proteins | sample CryGey092014_all_FD_185464 | JGI IMG/M metagenome (GOLD analysis project Ga0210051, IMG submission 185464) | Groundwater microbial communities from aquifer - Crystal Geyser CG23_combo_of_CG06-09_8/20/14_all (SPAdes) (version 2) | ecosystem: Environmental > Aquatic > Deep subsurface > Groundwater...
CCGGATTTCTTTCAATGGCTGCATTATCTCGTTTAAGATAGGCAACGTAAGAATCCTTGATCGGGAAGAGATTAAGCTTTAATAGGGTTTTTATCAACTTTATATTGTCTCGTTTCTTGAAAGCTTTTTCAGCCTCTCTCCATAGATCAATATTAATATCTCTAATCCCCTCTGGGATAGTTGGATATACTTGGAATAAATCGTCTAAGTAGCTTCGCTGATTAGCGTATTCGATGCTTAATTTTGTCCAATAGTTCATAAGCTTATTTAGGTTTAGTTAATTAAATCGTCAACACCAACGCCTAACGCTTTGGCGATTTTTTGAACAGTATTAATGGTCGGGCTTTGTATCCCGCCCGAGCGAGGCGGGAAACCAAAGCTTTACAAACTGGCTGGGAGGGATGGATTCCCTCCTTCGCTAAGGCTTCAGACGGGCAAAACGAACCTTAGATTTGCTCCGGGTCCTCGATTCGAACGAGGATACTTGGATTCAGAGTCCAAGGTCCTACCATTAGACGAACCCGGAATATCTCATTTTATTCTTTAATTCTCTTTTTCCTTTTGCTGTTTTATAATGCCTTTCTTTGTTGAATGCCTCGTATCTATCAAAATATTCCTCTTTAAATATTAATTCTAACGGTCTTCTTGATTTTGTTGACTTCACCTTGCCATTAAACAATCGAAAATTCATTAAACTTTCAAATACCTTCTGACGGCGATAAAACTCGAAGTTGCCCCCAGTCCGATTCCGGTTGCCAGCTGAACCAAGAAAATAATCCAGAAGTTGCCCAGAAAAAATCCCAACAAGCCAAGCCCCGGGAAGAGGGATTCAGCCCTTGAATTAAACGCCCAGCAAAGTCCGGCAAAAAGCGCCAGACAAATTAACGCGGCGAAAAACCCGGAAATTACCCCCTGGACTATAAAGGGCCCCCGGATAAACCAATTGCTCGCTCCGACCAGTCTCTGTATTTTAATTTCCTCCCTGGAATTGTAAATCGCCAGCCTTATGGTGTTGAAAGCGACGAGAACCGCCACAAGAACCAAAATCACGGAAAAAACCACGCCCACCCTGTTCAAGCCCGAAGTCAGAGAATAAATCCTTTCTATAACCGGCCTTCTTTGGTGGTAGTCAACTTTCTCCACTATGCTTTCGAATTTGGCGTTATCAAAGAAGCTGGCGATGGCCTCGTACTGGCTGGCCTCAAAAGCCTTGATGTTCAAAGACGCCAAAAAAGGATTATTGCCCACTTCGGCCAAGGATTCCATCAAAATCGGATTGTCCTTGTGTTTTTCGGTAAACTCATTCAGGGCTTTGTCCCTGGACACGTAATCTACGCCCTTTACCTCCGGGACCTCGGAGACTGCATCCTTTACTCTTAAAATATCTTCTTCCGGAGTTTCAAACTTGAAATATACGGAAATATCAACTTTTCCCTGAATGCTATCGATGAGAAAACGGCTGGCATCCTGGAAAACCAGGAGCGAGGCAATGGCGGAAATCGCCATTACCAGGATGAAAATATTAGCCGCCACCAAGCTGCCGTCCCTGAACATGCTTTTCCAACTGGATTTGATTATTCTTTTTAAACTGGTGAACATATTATTTATAAAGTAAATCTTCCTCTTTCTTCATCCCTGATTATTTTGCCGTCCTGAAGGGTGATGACTCTTTTGCCCAAAGAATTGATTACGTCTTTATTGTGCGTTGCCAGAATGACCGTAGTGCCGAACTCATTTATTTTAAGCAGAAGACGAATAATATCAAGGGTATGGTAAGGATCAAGGTTGCCGGTGGGTTCGTCCGCCAGAATCACTTCCGGCCTGTGGATGAGGGCCCGGGCAATGGCCACCCTCTGTTTTTCTCCGCCGGACAGCTGGGCGGGAAAGTTGCAGTATTTGTTGGTCAGGCCGACGATGTTCAAAACTTCGGTCACATCCCTGGTGATTTCCCCATCTGAAGCGCCGACCACCTCCATGGCGTAGGCTATGTTCTCATAAACTGTTTTTGAGGGAAGAAGCTTATAATCCTGAAAAACCGATCCGATTTTGCGCCTGAGTTCGGGAAGCTTGTCCGACTTTATCTTGTTTACGTCCTTGCCGTCGAAAAAAACCTGGCCAGTGGTCGGCTTTTCTTCGGCCAGCAGCATCCTCAAGAGCGTGGTCTTGCCGGCTCCCGATTTTCCGACCAGAGAAATGAATTCTTTTTCTTCTATATCAAAAGAAATATCGTCCAGGGCTACCGTGTTGGGGGGATAAATTTTGCTTATGTTTTGGAACTTTACCATAGTGGTATTACATAATTAAGTCGCTCGCTTACGCTCGCTCTATAGAAACCCTCGGTTTCTAGCGTTTCTCCTTGGCTTAGCCAAGGAGAAGCCTGTTTTCCTACACGGGATGTTCGAAGAAGCTATCGCTTCTTCTCTCGCTTCGTTATCACTTCAGCACCCGAAGGGTTCTCCCGACCCCACTCCGATGTGGGATGTATTATACCAACAGTCGGGCGAAGAGAATAAATTCTCTTCTTCCGCCCTTCGCTGCCGCTCGGGTAAGTGAGGCAACAAGTTTTAAAGTAACTTTCGCAGGCGAGCGAGCATGGTTTCGCGTGGAGCGAATCGCTCGCCGAGAATGTAGATAGTGAAAATCCGCTGGGATTTTCAACTATCGGTACTTTCAAAACTTAGTTGCCGAGCGGCTTTATTTCCGCCTCGATAAACTGGTTCAGGTCGCCGTCCAGCACCGCCTCAACCCCTGAAGTCTCTATTCCTGTTCTTAAATCTTTAACCATCTTGTAGGGATGCAAGACGTAGGAGCGTATCTGATTTCCCCAGCTGACCGAAAGCGCCTTCCCCTTTATTTCTTTCAATTCTTTTTCTTTTTTCTCCTCTCTTAGCAGGTTCAGCCTGGAAGCAAGGACTTTCATCGCCTTCTCTCTGTTTGAACCCTGCAGCCTTTCCGACTGGCAGGCCACCGCAATGCCCGTGGGCAAATGAGTTATTCTGACCGCTGTTTCCCTTTTGTTTACATACTGCCCTCCGGGGCCTGAAGCGCGGTAATATTCTATTTTTAATTCCTCCGGATTGATTTTTATTTCCGATTCTTCTTCTTTCGTAATCTCGGGCAAAACTTCCACTAAAGCGAAAGATGTGTGGCGCAGGGATTTTGCCGAAAAAGGAGATATTCTTACCAGCCTGTGAACCCCGCTTTCTTTTTTCAAAAGCCCGAAAGCGTATTTTCCTTTTACTTCCAGGGAAGCCTGCTTTATTCCTATTCTGCCCTCGGGGCCGCCTCCTTCCCCGAAAGACTGATGGAATATCTTGGATTGAAAGCCGCGGGATGCGGCAAATCTTTCATACATTCTTAAGAGAATGGCTGCCCAGTCCTGGGCGTCCTGCCCGCCCGCTCCCGAGGTTATTGTCAAAATAGCATTGCCTTTATCGTACTTTCCGGAAAGAAAAGTTTCATTTTCCGCTTTCTTCAATTTTACCTCAAAATCTTCGATTAACGAGCCTTCATCTTCTTCGAGTAATCCTTTTATAACCTCCAATTCCTCCTTCAACCTGTCGAAGTTTTTAATTCCTTCTTTCAATTGGTCCAATTCCTGGGTTACGGCTATCGCTTTTTTTTTGTCCTGCCAAATTCCGGGATTCTCCGTTTCTTTTTCCAATACGGCTGTTCTTTTTCTTTTCTCGGGCAAGTCAAAGACAGTGCTCTATCTTGGAGAGCCGTCTTACGAATTCTTGCAATTTGGTCGATGTTTCAGCCATATTGTTTTTGAGCGTGCGATGAGGTAAACCTCATCTTTCGCTCTGCGCTATCGCTTGAGCCGGAGGTGGGACTCGAACCCACGACTTGCTGTTTACGAAACAGCTACTCTGCCACTGAGTTACTCCGGCATGTTTTAACTTTCTTTCCAGTGAGATCTTATGTATTCCTGCGCCTGGCTCATCACCAGAGCGGCGGTGGCATTGCCCGTTCTGACATAAAACTCTTCGGAATTGTTCGCTTTTAAAAAAGCAGGGGAATCGCTCGGAGAAACTTCCACCAAGCAGACTTCTCTCCCCGCAACCTTGTCGAATTTCAGTTTGACGAACTGCCTGAACCTTGCCCCTAAGACCGCGTTAAAAATATGATTGAAATGATTTTCAAAACCGTCGCGGTCCTGGCGGGGCAAACTGCTGTAATCCTTCTCCAACCCCATTACCGCCCTGTTGTCCCTCACCCCGAAAATCAATTTTCCTCCGTCTAAATTGAGGAAGCTGGCAACGACTTTCATCGCCGTTTTCTCCAAATCCTTGTTAACCATTTTTCTTTTTTCATCCCAGCGGAAACTTTCTTTAAGCTCGATGTTTTGGCTCTCTCCCGCCAAAACCAGATCAAGAACCGATAATATCTGATCTTTTTCAGCCTCGGAAGCGTTGACCTTTTCCACCAGACCATTCAAAGTTTCAGCTATAATATCGGAGTTTTCTATGTTGCGCATGGAGAGAACTTTTTTCGATTGGTTGTCGCGGACAATCACCGTCCCGCAATTTGTCAGCTTTTCCAGCAGATTTTGCCTTAAAACAACTTCTTTTATTTCTTTCAAAGGAAATGATTTCTGAATGACGGAGAAAATTCCTTTTTTCCTTATTATTTCCTTTTCCCTGATTTCGTAATTTTCATTAAGCCACCTCAGAAAAACCACAAAGGTAATGAACAATTGGAACAAGGAAGCAGCCAAAACCAGGGAATAATCATAACGGATAAACTGGGCCAGGGTATGACGGAGAATCTGTTCGTAATTGGCAATGTAGACCGAGAGGACAAGAAGAAAACCGACAAAAATCTCAACCAGGATAATGTTCTTAATGAGGGATAATGGTCCTCTTTTTACTGTAATTGGGTATTTCATGAGTGTGCGGGGAGGTAAATGAGCGTGCGATGAGGTAAACCTCATCTTTCGCTCTGCGCTCGGCTTTGCCTCGCTTGAGCGGGTAACGGGAATCGAACCCGTGTGTCTTGCTTGGGAAGCAAGTGCACTACCATTGTGCTACACCCGCATTTTAAAATAATTTTTGAGCCTTCGTTTGATATAACCTCTTCCAAAACCAGTTTTAAGTTGTTCCTCTCTATAGATAGCGTCAGCCTTATTCAAACAAATTTCGCAATAAATTAATTTTAATATATTAAAGCTTTTGGTAGTTTTGACATTTTTTGACTTATGTTGATCCAATCGCTGTTCTAAATTAGAGGTTGTGCCTATATAGAATTTTTGCCGCTTCCTTTGTCTGTCTATACATAATAAAACATAGTTGTAATACATAAGTTTAAAATAGACCTTGCCCGCCAAAAGCTACAGCATTTTGGCGGGTCCGCCTAAATGTTCGCTCAGCGAACTTTTGGCGGAGGAAGGTTACATTCTACCATTGAACCATACCCGCATTCTGAATAAACAATGCTAGAACCCGATTTTTTCCACCCCGTTAGAAATCCCATAAAGATTTTCAATACTGATGCAGATTTTATCGTAAACCACCAAGAAAATTTCTAACGGGGTCCAAAAACTTTTCGAATATATTTTTTTCTTCCTCGGTCGAGCTCGCCTCGTCGTTCCCTTTCGACGGTAAAACAACGATTTGTTCTTCTCCGGGCCTCTTGTATCCCTGCTCTCTGAGTTTTTCTTCCCAATATACGTCCGTTTCCGTCTGCACTATGCCGGCTTTTAAGTTTTCATTCCTCTCTTCCAGTATCTGAATTTCCTTGTTCAATTCCTCAATCTGGCTTATCAGCTCTCCCCTCCTCTGATTTATATTAAAATTGGAAACAACCAGAAACCCCACCACGAACAAAAGAAAAGCCCCTATTAAAACCGAGTAAAAAACGTTTTTCAGCGCGCTTCCCTTTTCTATTTTTTTCTTTTTTGCTATCATTAGTGCAGGCAGATGAAACTGGAAACGAAAACAATCTTACGAGTAATTTGGATCATTTTAATCTCTCTGGTCGTCCTGAGCATGATTTTCCTTACTCTATCTCCTCTTTTCTAGATATTAAAGGAAAATCGCTTTAATTTCAACACCAAACAAGGCAAACTTCATCGCTACCCCTTAAACATCTCCAAAAACACTGTGGAAGGAATTCTTATCCTTCCTTTTTCTTTTAGTTCCTTCTTGCCCTTCTTCTGTTTTTCAAGAAGCTTTCTCTTTCTGGTGTAGTCACCCCCGTAAAGGGGGGCGATCACGTCTCTCCTCAGGGCTTTGATCGTCTCCCGGGCGACCACCTTTCCTCCGACTGCTGCCTGCAGGGGAACGGAAAAAAGCTGGGGAGGCAATACCTCTTTTAATTTTTCAACAACCTTCCGCCCCTCTTTCTCCGCTTCCTTCTCGGAAACGATTTTGGAAAGCGCTTCCTCTTTCTTGCCCAATATCAAGACGTCCAATTTCATGAAACTGCCCGGCCGCCAGTCCAGAATCTCGTAATTCATGGAGGCAAACCCCTGCGATATGCTTTTCAGCTTATCGTAAAAGTTTTTATTGACGATCTCTCTCAGGGGAACCTCGTAAATCAACTCGATCTTGTCTTTTCCCAGATATTTAGTTTCAATGTAATTCGACTCAATATTGCCGAAAAGTTCCGAAGCGGCGCCCAGATAATGCAAAGGCGTGAGAACCTGCAGTTTCGCCCAGAGCTCCTGGGATTTTTTTATTTGGCTTGATTCGGGCCACTCGCTGGGAGTGTGGACAAACATCTCCTTTTCTTCCTGATCTATTATTTTATAAATTACCGACGGCGTGGAAAAAATAAGGTCTAAACCAAACTCCCTTTTTAATCTCTCGTTGACGATTTCCGCATGAAGCAAGCCCAGAAATCCGCACTGAAACCCTCTTCCCAAGCCTTCCTTGAGATCAGGTTTAAAAGTCAGGGCGGCATCGTTCAATTTTAATCTTTCAAGTGCGTCTTTCAGCAAATCGAAATCATCCGCGTTCTCGGGATAAATACTGAGAAAGACCATGGGTTTGGGTTCTTTATAGCCGGGCAAAGGATCAATGTTTCCTGATAATACGGTAATGGTGTCCCCGACCCTTACTTTTCCCGGTTCTTTTATGCCGGTAGCCAGATAGCCTGTTTCTCCCGCAGCCAAAGTTTTTTGCGCCTCCAGCCCGGGCCTGAAAAATCCCACTTCCTTCACCTCGCCCTGGGAATCGGCCTGAACCAGCCGGATCTTTTCTCCCACCTTAATCTCTCCGTCAACCACTCTGAGGTAAGCCAAAATCCCCTTAAAAGCATCGAATTTTGAATCGAAAATGAGGGCCCTGAAGGGTTTTTCTCTATCCCCTTGCGGCGGAGGAATTTTCTTTATCACCGCCTCCAATAACTCTTTTACGTTCTTCCCCAGCTTGGCGGAGATTAGGAAAATTTCATCTTCGGAGACGGCCAGCAACTGGGAAATGGCGGTTCTTGTTTCCTCGATCTTGGCCTGGGGCGAATCAATTTTGTTTACTGCCGGAATGATCACCAAGTTTTGTTTTTGGGCCTGCTCCAGATTGGCCAAGGTCTGAGCCTGAATTCCTTTCGTGGCATCAACCAATAAGATGGCTCCCTCTACCGCCGCCAAGGAACGGGAAACTTCGTAACCGAAATCCACATGGCCAGGAGTGTCAATCAAATTCAAAATAAAATCCTTGTACTCCATCCTTACCGGATGCATTTTGATGGTAATCCCCTTGCCCCTCTCCAGGTCCATAGAATCCAAAAACTGTTCCCTCATTTTGGCTTTGGGAACGGTTTGGGTTTCTTCCAAAAACCTGTCGGCCAGGGTGGACTTACCATGGTCGATATGACTGATTATACAGAAGTTACGGATATTTTTATTTTCCATTTATAATACGTTTTTGGTTTTCCGACGAAAAAAAATAAAAAGCAAAATGAACTGAAAAATCGCGGCCAAAGAAAAAGCCAGGGGCAGACCGGCGACGGAAATATTTCCCGCTTCCTGCAAATTGAAAAACTTGCTCAAAAAATCGCTGAAAGCGTTGGAAAAACTGAGGGTCTGGACGAAAAAGAAAGCCAAAACAACGTTAAGCACGACCGAAAAAACCGTAATCAGGGTGGGAGTCTTGGTGTCCTGGAAGGAAAAGAATCCCCGCACAAAAAGAGGGATTAAAGACTGCGCGAAGATCGAAAGGCTGAACAATCCCAGGCAGGCAGAGGTCAGCTGTGTATCCTCCCAGCCGAACTTCCCGGTCTTGTAAATTAAAGATGTAATCAGCGTTCTTAAGAAGAAAAGGAAAAGGGACAGAGGAACGATCAAAAAAAGGATCCTGCGGAAAACGAGATAAAAACTTCCGAGAAATTCTTTTTTTTGATTCTGGGACCAAAGCCGAGACAAGACGGGAAAGGCCGCCACGGCAAAAGAAACGCCGACCATGCCCACGGCCAGGCTCTGCAGATTGTTGGAGAAATTGAAAATGGCGATGGAGCCTGCGGCAATGGTTGAGGCGATGGCCACGATAACGATTAAATTTATCTGCTGGGCGGCCACTGCGAAAATTCTCGGCATCATCAAGCTAAAAATTCTTCTCAGCGCCGGATGCCTAAGATTAAAAACGGGCTTGTAGGAAAAACCGCAATTTCTGGCCGAAGGAATCTGGATAGCCATGTGCAGGAACGCACCCAGAACTACCCCCATGCCCACGCCGAATATCCCGAAAGCAGGACTTAAAAACAAAATCCCGAAAATAATTCCTAAATTATAAAGAATCGGAGTCAGGCCAAAAACAAGAAACCGGTTAAAATAATGCAGGATTCCGGAAAGCAGATTGGAAATTCCAAAGATAATCGGACTCAAAAACAGCAGCCTGACCAGGGGTATGGCTAAAGCCTGTTCCTGCGGACCGAAACCGGGGAAAAGCAGCCGGACAAGCCAGGGAGTGAAGATAAAAATAACCAGAGAAATTGCGACGAGAAAAAACAAAAAAGCGTTCAGCAAATGGTTCGTCGCTTCCCAGGCCTCTTCTTTGTTCCTTGAAAAATATTCGGAAAACAAGGGCAAGAAAGCTGCGGCAAATCCTCCCAGAATCAAAAGATTATAAACGAAATCGGGGATCCTGAAGGCGGCGAAATAAACGTCCAGTTCCGGTCCTGCCCCAAAGCGCCCGGCCAGAAGCCGGTCGCGGAACAAAGCCAAAAGGGCGGAAAGAAAATAGGATATCCCCAAAACCAAAGCACTGCGGCTTATGGTTTTTGTCTGAAAATTAAAGATATTGTTCAAGACCATTCCCCGTATATCATCTTCCAGAACCAAACGTTTATTCGCTGAATGGTTCTGAATTAATTATTATTCTATGCCCCTTGCCGCTTCCGATTGTCTTATTCTGCTGCGTTTGGTTAGTTGCGAATAACTGGAAGTTGTATTACAGGGCATTCTTGGCTCATTTTATCTTAATTTTTGAACAAAAAAAAGCCCAAGCAGACATTAAGCCGAATTCTGTTCCCCTCACCAAAACTTGGTGAGGGGTGGCAATCATCTATCTAAGCGAGCTACTTTTCACAAAAGCTCCGCATGTAAATGGCAGAACCCTTGGTTTGCTCTTGCACCCGGTAAGGATTTAACCGTTTCACTCCCGCATTACTGCGGGACTCATCCTGCATTGCTGCAGGATTCCTCGGCCTTTCGGCCTCGGTCGTCTCTGCTCGCACCTCTCGCATCACTGCGGACAGCCGTTAGCTGCTACCTTTTTAGATGCCGCATTGCGGCAAATGGGTGTTCGGACTTTCCTCGGGCATATCGAATTATCGACGTGCCTGCGATTGCCTTGTCTGCTTGGACTGATTAAATTCTAACTAAAAAGTGACGGTTTGTCAACCCCGTCTAAAGCGTCGTTGACCAATTTATCCGCCTCTTTGTTCTTTTCTCGCGGAACAAGAGAGAATTTAACCTGTTTGAAATCTATTTTAAGGTTCCAGAGGGCAAGAAACAAAGATTGGATTTTCGGCTCCAAAACCTTATATTCCCCTTTCAGTTGTTTTATTAAAAGTTCTGAGTCCGATTTTACCTCAACCTCCGAAGCTTTGGCGATTTTTCCTCCGAAAAGAGCTTTAAATTTTTTTAAAGCGAATATCACCGCCCCATACTCGGCTTCGTTATTGGTAAGATTATCACCCAAAAACTCTGAATATTTTTTAAAACACTGCTGTTTTTCGTTGCAAAAAACTACTCCTATGCCGGCCTTGCCGGGGTTGCCCCGGGAACCGCCGTCGGTATAAATAATTATCTTTCGCATAAGTTTTTTATAAGACATTTCTTAAATTTTTCCAAATTGCAATTCTTAATCCGGAATCCGGCAGCTCTGGGATGGCCGCCGAAAGTCAAGGGATATTTTTTGCATTTTTTCATCAATTCCACGGCATCCGTGTCCTTGGGAGTCCTTACCGTTCCCTGGCTTTCTTTATCCATTTTTTTATACAAGAAAGTCGGCCTCTGGTATTTCTGACAAATGGTTGAAGCGGCCGAACTCACCAGAATCAGATCAAACGCCGCATCTCCTTCGAAAATTATGGCTCCCGGAATGCCCTTAACCTTTTTTTCGACCTCTTCAATAATTTTTTCTATTTTTCTTTTTCTTGCTTTGCCTTTTTTTAAAAGAATCTTAACTATTTTTTCCGCCTCGGCCGGAGTTGAAGCGGTCAACAGCCTGTAACTGGCGGGAAATCCATCTTCTACGTCTCTTACGTTCAAGATGGAAATCATTTTGTAAACTTTTTGAATGAAATCAAGCGAATTTTCAACCCCCCACTTTTCCTCAAAGTGGGGGGTAAAAAAAACTCTTATCCCCGGCCTGAAAGTTTTTTTCAAAAGAGAAAGCCCTTCGCTGATGAATAATTTGTTTTCCGATTGTTGCGGCATCATGTCGGCCAGCGTGGCTAAGGCCGTCAGCTCCAAAAAAGTGTTCTTTAAAACCCCCTTTATTTTATCGCCCAAAATGAGTTCTGAAAGTTTAAAAACAATGCCTACGGTCGCCAATCCTTTAAAGGGGTATCTGTCTCCTTTTTGTTTCGGATTTACGATGATTTCCGCCTGGGGGAGCTTATCCAGCACTTCGTGATGTTCAACGAGCATAACTTCGAACCCAAGCTTTTTGGCTAATTTTATCTCTTTGAAATTTCCTATGCCGCAATCTACGGTAAGCAAAAGAGCGGGAGCGTGTTCTTTAAGGTCTTGCAGCCCGATTTTCGTAATGCCGTAACCCTCGATCTCTCTGTCGGGAAAATAAACAGCGGAAACTTTTCCGCCCAAACTTTTGATTGTTTCCTTCAAAATAATCACCGAGGACACTCCGTCCAGATCGGCATCGCCGTAAAGAATTATTCTTTCTTTTTTTTCAATAGCTGCCGTTATTCTGTCTGCCGCTTTTTTTAAATTTTTAATTTCTGTCATCGACTTAAAGCTTCCAAACCTGGTAATTTTTCACCAGCTAAAAACTCCAGCATTGCCCCGCCGCCGGTTGAGATGTGGTTAAATTTATTTTCCAAACCGAGCCTGGTTATAACCTGAGTCATATCTCCTCCCCCCAAAATGGAAAGCGCTTTGCTTCCGGCAACGGCTTTTAAAATCTCTTCTGTGCCCTTGGCGTATTTTTCAACCTCCACCATGCCCAAAACACCGTTAAAGAAAACCGTTTTGGCTAAAGATATTTTTTCCCTGAAAAGTTCTATTGTTTTGGGACCGATGTCTTTCCCCTCAATGTCATCGAGCGGAGGGATAACTTTCGAAGGATAATCCAGGAGAATCTTCTTTTCTCTAAGTTCCCTGTCGATCAATCCCCCTATCAAAACAAAATCTGCAATCTTTGAAATTTTATTGATCAGCCTGGCTTTCGTTTCAACTTTTGCCCCTCCCATGATGGCCAGCAAGGGTTTTCTCGTATTCTCCATCAGATCGGTCAAAACCCTGATTTCTTTTTCAAGCAAAAGTCCTGCAGCGGAAGGCAGGTACTTTGGCACTCCGACGATCGAAGCGTGGCTTCTGTGGCTGGCGCCGAAAGCGTCGTTGACAAAAATATCTCCCAGTTTGGCCAGCTCTCTGGCAAAATTGTCGTCGTTCTGTTCTTCTTCCTTGTGAAATCTCAAATTTTCCAAAAGCAATATTTCTCCGGGCTTCATCTCCCCAATCCATTTTTCAACTTCAAGACCCAGGCAATCGGCAGCCTTGGACAGGGATACGTTTAAATATTCCGTCAACCTGTCTTGGATCGGAGTCAACCTTAACTTTTCGACGATTTTACCTTCCGGTCTTCCCAGGTGGCTCATCAGGATTATTTTTGCTCCCTCCTTCATCAGATATTCAATGGTGGGAAGCGTCTGCTGAATTCTGAAATCATGTAAAATGTTCCCCTTGGGATCGAGGGGAACATTAAAATCGCACCTGACCAGCACTCTTTTGCCTTTTAAATCAAGACTTTTTAATGTTTTCATCTTCAGGCGATGAAACTTCGGTTTCATCTTCACCCTTCGCTGGCGCTAGGGTTTTTAACGACTCTTCCAAGGTTTTTTTCAGCTCTTCTATATTAACCTCTTTTCTCTTCGGTCTTCTTTCTTCGCCCGAGGGAGATTCTTTCCTTCTTTGAGAAAAAGTCACCGGTTCCTGGCCGGTTGCTTCCTGAAGAGACATTGCCGGCTTTCTTTCCTGGACGCCTTCCCTCTCGCTTTTGATCTTTTTCAGACAGGACTTGCAGTAAACCGGCCTGTCGGGAGAAGGAGGAAAAATCACTTTCGTCCACTTCTTGCACAAAGAACACTGAGCGTCGTATAAAACCTGGGCCGACTCCTGAGGCCTGGCAACTTCTTTGCTCAACATGGTGCCTGTCCATTTGCTGATTTTTTCTTCAATAATTTTTCTTGAAGTGCTGTATCTTTCCCTGGAAACCTTAATGATTTTTTCCCTGTTTGACTCTTCGGGTTTGGGCAAGGGCGGCATGGTTTCCGCGGAAAAAGCCGCGCCCGTTACCCCGTCAATCATCAGCTTCAAGTAGATATTGTATTTGGGCAGGTCAACCAGATCGCTGGCAAGGAATTCCGGCTGGAATTCTTTTTCCAGAAATTCGGCGTCTTCTGCTCCGACCCGGAAAGTGATAATAGTGCCGACGTTGCCGAAAACAGCGTCGCTTACCGTAGAATCTCCCTTGCTTGATAACTGGCTGATATATTGATGGCCTAAAATTAAAGCTAACCTGTATTTTCTTGCTTCCGACAAAATGCCGGCAAAGGATTCCGTGGCAAAGTTTTGGAACTCATCCACGTAAAGGAAAAAATCCTGCCTTTGTTCCTCGGGAACGTCCACCCTGGACATTGCTGCCAGCTGCAATTTGGTAATCAGCAAAGCTCCCAGAAGACGGGAGTTGTCCTCGCCGATTCTTCCCTTGGAAAGATTCAATATTAAAATCTTCTTTTCGTCCATCACCTTTCTCATATCAATGCTGGAACGCACCTGGCCGATGATGTTTCTGATCAAGGGATTGGAAATGAACTGGCCCACTTTGTTTTGGATGGCGGCCGTGGCTTCGACTTCATACCTTTGAGTGTATCTGGCAAACTCATTCACCCAGAAGGATTTGATCACCGGATCGGTGATGCTGTCTACGACTTTTTTACGGTAGTCAAAGTCAGCCAGCATCCGGTTAACCCCGAGCAGAGTGGAGCCCGGATATTCCAGAAGGGCTAAGATACAGTTGTTTAAAATATATTCCATTCTGGCCGACCAGACATCAGGCCAGATTTTTTTAAAAACCCCCATCAATCCAGAAGCCACCAGATGCCTGTGCTCCAGATCAACCTTCTCCATGATATTGAAGGCCAGCGGATAATCTATGTCAGCCGGGTTCAGATAAATTACGTCGTTGACCCTGCTTGAAGGAACAAAATCCAGCAATTCTTCGGCCGCTTCACCATGGGGATCCACAAACCCGATTCCTTTGCCTTCCTGGATGTCCTGAATTGCCATATTCTTCATCATCACCGTTTTTCCCATGCCGGTTTTCCCAATCAAATAAACGTGCCGGCGCCTGTCGTCGAGCTTAATGCCGAATTTTTTCCTTTGGTTGCGAAAGGTTGTTTCTCCGAAAAAATTTATGTCTGACATAGTGGTATTACATAATTTAGTCGCTCCGCCCTTCGCTGTCGCTCGGGCAAGCGAGGTAATGAAGTTTTAAAATAACTCTCGCAGGTCTGTTAGCATGGTTTCGCCGAAGGCGAATAACAGACCGAGAGCGTAGGTTGGCTCCGACCGCTGGGTCGGAGAACAACCGGTATTTTGAAAACTTTATTACCGAGCACCTATTCTGTTGGTAATTGCGGCGGGACTCCGCCCCTCTTTGACTCAATCCTGGAAACCCCGGGGGCGGGAGCGGCTTCCTGGCCCGGGAAATGAAACAAAGAGGCCATTTCTTCAACATTCAGCATGGCAGTGCCGCCGTGTTTGGGAAAAAACGGGGAGAGCCTTCTGACATAGTTCCTGAATATCTTTCTGCACCTTAAATAAAGCCTTCTTTTGCGAATTAAATTAACGGGCAGAAACCAGGATTTGGCGACCTTAGTCAGAGTTTTCCCCGAACCATAAGGAAAGAGGGCGTTGAGGTTGGAGGTTGTGTATCCGTTAAAATAAGAAAATGCCAGCCTAAAATTAGGCTTGAACCAAACTTCCCGTTTTCCCAGATAAACAAATCTTACCGTTGTCTTGAAAAAGGGTTTTGACATTTTCTTTTCCATGGCCATCAAAACTTCCCTCTCGCCGGGAGTAAGCTTCATTTCCGGAGGGATGATGTCTCTTTCCTCTTTCACCTCTTCTTCGGTAACCTTTCCGGTAATGAGAATCTGAGCTGCTTCCTGGATCATCGGCTTTGCGGGCTTGGAAGCCTCCGGCCTGTGAGCCAGTTTATCCCTTAATTCCTCCCCTTTTTTCAGCCACACTCCCAGGGACCCCGGCGTAGTAACGAAGCCCATAAATTTCAATTCATCTGCGTCTCCAATGGGCTCTGCTACGAATTGAAACCAAAACTGTTCTCCCGGTTTCACTTTCGCCATGCCTTCCAAAAGGGCGGCCACAGGATCAACCCTTTTTTCTTCCGTTACCTCGTGCTCCGTTTCGAATTCGGTATAAGTTTTAATCGGAAAATAATCCGGTTTTACCAAATGATAGTCAGCGGCAAAAAGATCCCAGTCTTTGTTGGGAATGTTTTGAGGAACGTATTTCGTGTAATCATCAACCTCTTTTATTTCCAGTTCCGGATATTGGGCGTACAAGCTCGCCTCCACTGATTCGCGGTAAGGAACCCAGGTTCTCACGTAAAAATGGGTTTCCCCTCCGATTGAGGCGATTTCAAAACTTACCGAGAGCTGGACCTGACCGTCTATCCATTTTTCCCAGGGGTCGGGCGGCTGGTAAATGGCTGCATTAATGCTGGCCATCACCTGCTCCATGGCCCTAATGGGCTTGGTAACGTCTCTGGGCAATTTAATCTCAAGCAATACCGGTTTCTGCTGGCCCAGCCAACCGTCTATCCTCCACCAAAGATAGAGAAACGAAAAAGGCTTCCAGAGCAAAAAGGGTAAAAAAACCCACCACCAGTTTTTTAAAAAGATAATAAAATAATTTAAGACAAAATGTAAAGAAACCTCCATTGTCCTATTATAACCTAACTTTCTTGAATCGTATATCTTCCGTCCCCTGTCCTGAAAAAGTATTTTCTGTTGCTTAAATTGAGAAAGACCGTATTTTGCTTGACCAGTCTTTGCTTGAGAGTTTTCTCTAAAATTTCTTCCTTGCTTAAGGGATTCCTCGCTTCTTTGAGTATCTTTGAAATTACGTCCTTGACCTGGCCCTGTTCATACCCCCATTCCTTGAGCGCATAAATTCCCCTGCCCACCAGAACGAATCTCGGGTCTTTGATCAGCTCGT
>Ga0210051_1003359_pt1 | contig 15919 bp, 16 predicted proteins | sample CryGey092014_all_FD_185464 | JGI IMG/M metagenome (GOLD analysis project Ga0210051, IMG submission 185464) | Groundwater microbial communities from aquifer - Crystal Geyser CG23_combo_of_CG06-09_8/20/14_all (SPAdes) (version 2) | ecosystem: Environmental > Aquatic > Deep subsurface > Groundwater...
AATCCGATTTGTAAATTACTATAATACTGTGAAAACACATAAAGGAATTGATAATCTGACACCCATAGAAAAACTGATTGAATATTTTTATCCTACAGAATTGTAAACAACGCTCTAATTTCTAACAAGTAATGATTAAACAGTATGAAGATATATGAATAATGTAGCCGAATAACAAATCAATATGATAATTAAAAGGGTAACTATACATATTTTGAATTATATTGTAAAATTGAGGTGGCAATTTCTTTCCACTTTTTTATTATGGAGTTTGTTTGGTTGAAAAATAAAACTTTTTATGAATAAAAATAATAGTTTAACAGCTGACCTAGGAGAAAATCTTAAAAATGCGATTGTTCATACTCTAGAAAAAGATTTGAAAAATGTTAGCTTTTCTAGTGAGGGCGTGAATAATTTTTCTAGTGAGAATTATCCAAAAGAGTCTGTTACTCCTCCTAGAATATTTTTGCATTCTTCCAATATTTCCCAAAAAAATTCTATTATTCCATCTGAAAATGCTTCTTTATCAAAAGGTGCATCTATTTTCAAAGAAACGTCACTAAAAGAAATACCGATTAAAAAAACATTTAAAGATGTTTCAAACTCAAAGCCGGAGTTATCTCTTCCTCTTCCTCTTCTTCCTTCTTCTTCTCGAAAAATTCCACGTTTCACTCCTATTGTTAATAAGCCCAATTTATCCGAAAATTATTCTCAAAAAAATCGGACAATTGTTTCAAATCTAACTCCTAGCCCTTTTTTAAACAAAATAGATAGGATAAAATCAAACAATGTTTCTAACGTTGAAAAAGAAGAGGCAAGAGGAATAAAAGGGTCTGCTATTGAAATTGAAAAACAGAAAAGCATTCCTATGCATTCTGAAAAGAGAACAGTATTGCCAAATATTTTAGAAAAATATAGAATTCCGAAAATTTTACCGCAATCTCAACAAGAAAATAAACATCTTCAAGAAAATATTCCTCCAAATAAAAAGGAAGATAACAAGGTAACTGTCAAAAAAGACGGCAGGCTTTTGATTGAAAATATTCATTCTTTTGGATATATTTTGAAAAGATGCTTTAAAATAGCTTTTTCTATCTTTATTTTTTCAGTTTTTGGCTTTTTAAGTATATATTTTTGGGTTACCAAAGCTAGCATTGAAAGTGTTTTAGAAAAATTTATCCCGCAAGATTTCAAAGCGGAGTCGGTTGTCCCTAAGCGCGAAGGAGAAAGATTGCCCAATTTTTCTTTGGATAGCGCCAATTATTTTAGTTTTGATATCAATAATTTGGAAAAAGAGGGGATAAAAGAAGTTATTTCAAAAAAAACAAAAGATGTGTTGCGTTCAAAAGCCTCCTCTCCTATAGAATTTGCTCTGACGGACAAACAAAATAATCCGATTTCTTTTGAATTTTTTTCTCGTAAAATTGGCGCGTCTTTGCTAATTGAGGAGGCGGGAAATTATATCGGATCTGATTTTAGTCTTTTTATGCAAAATGAAGAAGGAAATATAAAAATTTGTTTAGTTGTTGCACTTAAAAATAATTCTGATATGGAATTAAAAAGCAAACTTTTATCGCTGGAAAATAGGCTATTAAGTGAAATGGATTTTATCTACTTAGATTATGAAAAAGATTTTGAAAATAATAAATTTAATTCTTCGGGTTATGATGGTTATGATATTAGATATATAAACGCTAATTCTGACAAAAAATTATCATTGGATTATACTGTTTATAAAAATTATTTAGTTTTAGGCAGTAGCAGTTTGGTGGAGCATTCTGTCTTGGATTTGTTGTTTCATCCAAAAAATGAAGTAAAATAACAAAAAAAGTAAAAAAAGTGGAGTATCTTGTGGATAAGTTGTTGAAAATAAGGGTAACTGATAAAAGTGAAGGGACTTTTTTAAAAATATAAAAAATAAAAATTTAAGAAAAAGACCATTTATTATTTATTTTCTTTTAAAATGGATGAAAAGAGACAAAGATATTGACTGATGAGTATATTTTTGCTATAATTGAATTGTATTTGAGTTATTTTTGTAAAAACATTCTTTGAAAACTTAATCATAAGAATGGCGGAGTAGTTTTCAATCGCAATTTCCCCCTATTTGCGATTGAAAACTACTCTGCTGTCCAAGTGTCTTTGCCAACGCGCAGAGACCGCCTCTGTATTCTGACCAGAGGACATAAAAACAAAAACAAAAAAACTTTTTTAAAATAAAAACAAAAAAAGTAGTTCTTTAATAAAACCAAAGGCGAAATGCCGGAGGATGGCAGAAGAAAAACTCTAAAAAAAGTCAGAAATAGAGTTAAATAGTCGTACATAAAATACATGAGATCCAATAAACATTGAAAAAGCGTATCCATCCAAAAAAATAAAATTTATTTGAATTATTTTTTCGGATGGATACGCATTGCCCTCACCCGGGCTAGGTGTTTGCCGGTCTACATGTTAGTGCGACAAACACTGGGGCGTTCTAGCTAATTTTTATTATTTTGGGCTTTGAACGCCCTGGTTACCATACCTAGTTTTCTAATGCAATATTATATATATCACCATCAAGGTGTTTTTTTATTGGCTAATTTTTCTCAAAAAACGAAATATTTGCTATAATTGTTGTATGATTTCATTTTTAAGAAAAAAAATTGGAAATATTGGAGAAAAGGTGGCAACTGATTATTTGAAAAAAAAAGGTTATAAAATTTTGGATACGAATTTTCAAAATAATTCCGGTTCAAGATTGGGAGAGCTGGATATTGTGGCATTGGATAAAGATAAAGAAGAATTGGTTTTTGTGGAGGTAAAGACTAGAAATTTGAAAAAATTTGGGGAAACTCTTCCTGAAGAAAATATAACTTATTCCAAGATTAGAAAATTATCCAAAATTGCTCAATATTATATCAGACAGAAAAAAATGGAAGAAATGGATTTTCGTTTTGACGCTATTTCCGTTTGGTTGGACGAAGAAGCAAAAAAAGCGAAAATAAAGCATATCATTAGTCTTTAATTTAACGAGTTTGTATATTTGAATAAAACTTTTTTAGTATGAATTTCAATGCGGACTGTCCGCGTTAGGCAATACTTTATCATAGATTTTGTGTCATTCTGGATGATAAATTAATTAGGATCGTGGTGTTATTTTAGACGATGCGTCGCAATCATTGACTTTTTATTCATTTTCTTTTACACTGAAACAAATTGAGAAAGTCCGAAGACTTTTCCGCCTGAGTGTTTTTAGGACAGAAAAGTCGTATATCCGTCAATGGGGACATTCTTGAAACGGATTTTAATTTTTTATTTAAACAAATAATCTGAAACAAAGAAAAGTTTAACTTTTTACAGGTTTTTTTCGTTTCATATTTTGTGTTTTAATTTTAGCACTATGCGTTATGAAATTTTTTGTTTATTAGGCTCTTCACAAGAAGCAAATCTGGAAAGAATAAAAAAAGAAGTGGAAGATATAGTTATTTCCAATGGAGGAGTTTTTGAGCAAAAAGAAACAAGAGAGAAAAGAAAATTATCTTATAAAATAAAACATGAAACTAGCGGAACTTATTTTGCTCAAAGGTTTGAGCTGGAAAAAGGTGCAGAATTGAAAAAAATAAATTTAAAAATGAATCTAAAATCCGATGTTTTGCGTTTTATGATTAGTAAAGCATCCGATCTTCCTGAGCTTAAAACAAAAGAAGAAAGAATTCAAGAAGCGATTCAAAAAGAGGAAAAACAAAAAAGAATGATTTCTTCTCGAGAAAATATGCTAAAAAAGGAATCTTTAGTTAAAACAAAAGAAAAAAATCATAGAACTGTGTCTGAAATTGTGTCTGAAAAAAAATTATCTGTTAGTGTTGACATTGACGAAAAATTAGAGGAGATATTAAATATCTAATTTACTAAAAAACATTTAGTTTGTAACAAATATTTTTTGTTTCATACTTTATGTTATAAACACTATGAATGTCAATAAAGTTTTTTTAGTTGGACGATTAACTCGCGATCCGGAGATGAGAAGCACTTCCGGAGGACAAACGGTTGCTTCTTTAAGCATTGCTACTAACCGTTTTTGGAAAGACAAAAATGGTCAACGCCAAGATCAAACAGAATTTCACAATATAGTTTTATGGTCTAGATTGGCGGAGATAGCCGGTCAATATCTAATTAAGGGTCAGGAGGTTTATATAGAAGGTCGTTTGCAAACTAGAAAATATACCGCTAAAGACGGAACTGAAAGAAGAACAACGGAGATTGTGGCTGAAAATATGCAATTGGGACAAAAATCTCGCGGACAAAGCGGACAAGGCTATCAAACTTCCGGCACTCCTGCGACTCCCGAAAAGAAAGAAAAAAAAGAAATTTCTGAGGAGGATATACCGACAATTAATTTAGATGAAGAAGATGAGGTCAAAATTGAAGATGTTCCTTTTTAAAGAGTTTGTGATCAATAATTAAAATTAAATTATTTTTCATCCAAAATTTTTTGGATGAAATTAAAAATTGGAAATATGAATGTCTCTAATGAAAAAAAAATTTGCCATTTTTGTCAAAATAAAATGGACCAAATAGATTTTAAGGATGCTTATCTTATTAGACGTTTTATGAACTCGCAAGGAAAAATTTATCCACCTAAAAAACACGGCACTTGCACTAAACATCAACGCGCTCTTTCCAACGCTATAAAAAAAGCTAGAATTATGGGGTTGGTTCCTTTTGTTGTTCAATAGTTATTTTATTATTTATGCTTACTTTAAATGAAATTAAAACAGGGATAAACATTGTTATTGGTGATGTTCCGTTTTTAGTTTTGTCTCATGAACATTCCAAAATGGGACGAGCTGGATCAGTTTTGCGAACAAAATTGAAAAATTTGATTACTGGAGCAGTTATGGAAAAAACTTTTCAAGGAGCAGAATCTGTTCTTGAAGCGGATGTCGCTAAAAGCAAGGCTCAATATACCTATAAAGATGGTTTAGTTTATAATTTTATGGATAGTGAAAATTATGAGCAATTTTCTCTTTCTGAAGAAGTTTTGGGAGATAACATCAACTATCTTAAAGAAGGAACTGAAGTTACAATTTTAAATTTTAACGGTCTTCCTATAAATGTTGAACTTCCAGTAAAAATGAAATTGAAAGTTATCAATGCTCCTCCGGGAATCAAGGGAAACTCAGTTTCCAGTGGTGGGAAAATAGTTGAATTGGAAACAGGGGTCAAAATTTCTGTTCCTCTCTTTGTCAAAGCGGGCGATGAAGTGATAGTTAACACTCAAGAGGGGAAATATGTTTCTAGATCTTGATTATTATGTCTGATTATTTAAGATAGATTATCTGATTTTTTAAACCTAATAAGTTTGCAGGATCTTCAAAATGAGTTAAATTTTCTCCGAAGCTTTGTTTCGGGAGGAATTAATAAAAATCTCGCAATCTACTAATAGAGATTAACTTCCGTTAATACCTCACCAGCTTGCTGTGAGGTAGTTTATTCCAAAAAAAAATTTTTCAAAATAAAAAACCTAAAATTTTAGGTTTTTTATTTTGAAAAAAATGACACAAAATGAGCGAAAGGAATATCTCTTTTTAGAACAAGCCAATATTTCCAAAAAGAGTAACGGTAAGAACTGGAACTAAAGCGATAAGAACCGCCAAATTAATTTCTTCCATTTCATTATATTCTTTTTCTCTTTTCAAGCACTCTGGACAAGTGCATTGAGTTTTTTCTTTTTCCATTTTTTTTGCCCCCTTTTAAGAGGAATTAATAATTAAAAACAAAAAAACGCGTGTTTTTTCACCCGTTTTTTTATGTTACGTTCTAATTATACACGATTTTTTTCTATTTGTCAATTTTATGTATAAGTCCACTCTATTTTGCACTCCTGAGGTAAATTAAAATTTATTTTAATTATAATAATGCGACTGTCAATGAAATTAGTAAGTGGAGATTTAGACTTATAAATAGCTATCTTGTTTTTATTCTAATAATTATCTCGCTTTTATTTTGATAGTTAAAATTAATTGCTTTTCTTTTTTTAAAGTTTTGTTTTTATATCTCAATTTTATTATACTATACAACACCAACAATTTTAAACTCTAAACATTAAACTAGATGAAATCGTGTTTTATTTTTTTTATTAAATCCTCATATTTCACACTAGTCCTCTCTGATATAAAATCTAATTCATCCACTCTGCAAGCATACAATTTTTGTTATTTTTTCGCTACTACCAAGTTTTAGCGCAAATTAAGCGCTTGATTTTTATTTTTCGTCTCCCGCTAAGCTTTTAATTTTAAAATTAACTCTCTAATTCTTTTTTTGGCTAACTCTTCATCACTGAAGTTTTCGCCAGATTGAAGCAATATGTCCAAAACTTGTTTCTGGATTTTGCCAATTTCCGGACCCGGTTTGAGTTTGAGTGTTTCCATGATAATCTTACCATTAACAAGTTTTTTCAAATCAACTCCATTTTCCTTATTTTCTTCAAGTTCTTTTTTTGTTTCAAAAAATATTTCTTTGATAATTTTTTGGTCTAACTCACCATCATCTTTTTCGGAAATTTGTCCACCCAAATCGGCAATAGATAAACATACCAAATCTTCAATCAAATCAATACCTTTGTCCATAATCATTTTTTTGAAAACCGCTTTGGCTCGATTTTTGGCTCGATCCAAATTGGCTGAGCCAGCTTCTTTGATTCGACCGGACACCTGTTGAAACAGAGCTTGATGATTGGCTATCAACCATTTCAGTTCCTCAATTTCTTTATTTGAAAAACTCGCTCTTTTCAAAATGGTCCCTACTTTTTCCGCCCCCAATTGATCATGCTTCAAAAAACTAACTTTTCTTTTACCTTTTTTTTCTGTCTCTTCTCTTGTTTCCGGTTTGGCAATATCATGAAAAATCGCAGCCCACTTGAGGCGTAGATTTGCGTTTAGGGGCAATTTTTTCGCAACTAACATAGTATGATTGAAAACATTTCCTTCAAGATGGAAGGGCGGTCTCTGCTCGCAATTTTGCAGAGCCTTCACTTCCGGAAAAATCTGTTCCAAAAGACCAAGTTCATCAAGCATTCCAAGCGCACTGTCTGCTGGGGCTAGTAGCAGTATTTTGTCAAGCTCATTTTTAATTCTTTCCGTGGCTTCATTCTTTAATCTTGACGCCAAAACCCTAATAATAGCCTTGTCCTCCCCAGCCGGACTGAAACCGGTTTTGAATAAAAAGCGAACAAAACGCAACATTCTGATTCCATCTTCCTCTATCCTTTTTTCGGCACTACCGGTAAATTTCAATCGCTTTTCTTTGATGTCCTTAATTCCTCCAACATAGTCAATTATTCTCCCGGAAAGCGGACTGTAAAAAAGAGCGTTAGCGGTGAAATCTCTGGCGCCCGCATCTTCTCCAGGATTAATGGTTCTATTTTTTCCTTCAAAATTTTTGAAACTTGATATTTCATATTCTTCGCCACTATTAAATTTAACACGCACCACTTCTGAGGATTCGCCATGAATGCCAACTCTTTTCACTCCCTGTAAATTTTTCACTAGAGTGTAAATCTCGCCAGAAGTCAAATTGGTGGTCAAATCAATATCTCTTGGAATATGCCCAGTCAATATATCGCGGACAAAACCGCCAGAAATCAAAAGATGGGGTGATCTGCGAACTTCTTTCCCACTACGACTTTTTATTAATTGCGCACAATTTTTAAATGCATCAATAATCAAGATAAGTTCTTTTGGAGCGATTGCCTTTTTTTCGCCATTATTCTCAAGCATTTCATAAACCTGATCAATGTTGCCAACTTCTTTTGTGACTACTTCAAATTTTTTGCCATCGTTGTCATGAAAGTTAAAAATTCTTAACTCCTGATCCAAACTAACGGGATTTGGATGCTGAACTTCTTTTTTTATTTCTCCGAATTTATTTTCCATTTTAATTGTTATTTTTTATGTTTCAAGTATATCACAAATTCTAAGAGTCTGCTGAATTAAAAAAATCAAGGCTCAAATAAGCCTTTAATATTGTGTCTTCTAAATTAAACCCTTGTAAATTTTTGAAATAATTTTGCCAAATCTGATGCACAAATTTAAAAAGCGAAATCTGACATAACCGCCTCGCCTCGCTCGGCGAAATACTCGAGCGAGGCGGAATTCCCCCCACCCCCCTTCTTTTTTGCCCTTTTGTTTTTTGGGTTTCGCCCGATTTTTTTCGGCAGAGTTTGAGGCTGTGCTAGTTGAAAACTGGCACGCCACCTATTTGTTTACTTTATGTTCAACAATAAATTTGGCTCTTTCAAATAATTCATCAAATGTAACAATTTCAACATTTCTTGAGTCTCTGCGAAATAATTCAAAACTTTTAGCTTTAATTTGCAATTCCTTTGTTTCGCTCAAATATTGGTTGGAATTTCCTATTATTAAAATCGTTTTTGGGTCAACGGTTTTTGCTTAATAATTTCGCCATCATCATTATAATTGTTATTTACATTTGATTCCGCTTGTATTTGCCAACTTACTTTTTGTTCAAGTATTTGAGAAAAAGTGTCAATCAAATCATTAGATAAAGACCACGAATTAGAACGATTTTTATTTTTAAATAAATCCGTATCGGGTCGCTTCAATTCAACAAGAACTGTAAATTTATTACAACCAAGCAAAAAATCTCCAATAACTCCGTCTTTCCCCAATAAATCAGTATTAGAAATAGGTGCTTCTTTTTGTAAGATTCCTAAAAATTTGTAGTCTAATCCGTACCAAAAATCCAATCGTTTTTGCTAAAAAATGTTGCCACAATATTTCTAATCTTTCATCAGTAATATTATTTTCTGTTTTATAAATCGCAATATAATCTAGATCATTTAATAATTTGTCAAAAATTTCTAATTGCTTTTTTCTATAACCAATATTTACAATATCGGTTGATGTTATGATTCAGCTATTTAGCAACTCCTCAATTATTTGTTGCCCGTCTTTTCGAAGTAAGAAAGTTTTTATTTTCTTTTTAGTTTCATCGTCTGCTGGTAAATCATCTTCTGCAAGAGTTATTCTTCGTTCGTTAATATCAGCAAGGTTTAATTCTGAAAGAAGTTTTAGATAGTCAATAATTTGTTTAAAAAATGAAAATGAAAAAACAATTTGCTCATCCTGTGCAACATAACCTTTCTTTTTGTAATACTTATTAGTTTGCAATGACATTATGAATTGTATTGGAGAAAACTGATTCTTGAAAGCGTGATGCGCTCTCCTTGTATTGTACCATACTAAATAATCAATGATCTTGTTATTAAAAATATCGGGATTAAGCAGATCAGCTTTATGAAAATTCATAAATTCTTCTCGCAATGCGCGATTGAATCTTTCGCAAATGTCAATTTAATTAAAAAATCAAAGCCTTCTTTAGTGTCGTTTTCCAAGATGATTCAGGAAAGAATTTTGGTGTCATGATTAAATGATTTGACGCGCGTCTTCATATAAGTTCACCTCTTGTTTTTAAGGTATGATTTTAAAAGACAAAAAACACTAAAAAAATCTATTATTTTCTCATTGCTAAAAACAAAAAAATAATTTACAATAAAATCAAATTTTATAAAAAAATTATGAAAAAACGGATTTTTTCCGGCATTAAGCCGTCTGGAGATCTTCATTTGGGAAATTATTTAGGCGCAATTAAAAATTGGGTTAAATTGCAAGATGAATACGATTCTATCTTTTGCGTAGTGGATATGCACGCCATCACAGTTCCGCAAGAACCGGAAATGTTGCGTAAACGTGCGATTGAAATTGCAAAAATATATCTGGCTTGTGGCATTGATCCTCAAAAATGTTCCATATTCATTCAATCGCATATTTCGGAACACGCCGAATTAGCTTGGATATTAAATACAATTACAAAAATTCCAGAGTTGGAAAAAATGACTCAGTTTAAAGACAAAAGCGCGAAAAATGGAAGAGAAAGCGCGAGCGTTGGGCTTTTTGATTATCCGGTTCTTATGGCTTCCGATATTTTGCTTTATAACACTCAATTAGTTCCTGTCGGCGAAGATCAACTGCAACATATTGAACTTGCGCGAACACTAGCTAAAAGATTTAATAAACGTTTTGGCGATACTTTTTTTGCGCCGGAGGCTTACATTCAAAAAGAAGGTATGCGTATTATGGCGTTGGACAATCCAAACAAAAAAATGTCTAAATCTTCTCAAACTGAAAATAGCTATATTTCTCTTTCAGATAATGCTGACATAGTAAGGAGAAAGGTTAAAAAAGCCGTAACGGACTCTGGAAGTGAAATTGTTTATTCTGATGAAAAGCTGGCGCTTAAAAATTTGATCAACATCTATAGTCTTTTAGAAAATAAAATGCCAAAAGAAATAGAAAAAACATTTACTGGAAAAAAATACGCCGATTTTAAAACGGAGCTTGCCGAAGTTATCATCAAATTTTTACAACCATTTCAAAAAAGAATGATGGATTTGTCCGACAATAAAGTGTTGAAAATTTTGGAAGATGGCGCTAAAAAAACCCGCCCGCTGGCAAAGAAAAAACTAGAAGAGGTAAAGAAAAAAATCGGGTTTGTTGTTTAGTTTGGAATAAAAGATATTAGCCTCAAAGCAAACCCTAAATCTTAATTCACGACACAAGCTACTGAGAATTAACTCAATCAAGCTCGTCCCCGAAGCTTTAGCGTAGATAGAATAAATTGCAACAGAAAATTATTGAAAAATTTTATCCAATCTATTTTCTTTAAATCTATTGCTTAATAAATTGCAATAGCGAGTCATTAAGAAAGAGGTTTTTTAATTAATGTCATCAGTGCCTCTCTCTTTTCTTTCATTATTTCTTTCGTTCTAGCTTCTAAATTTAACCTTAACTTTGGTTCGGTGTTTGACGCGCGAACATTAAACCACCAATCGGGAAAATCAATCCTAATGCCATCCAGCTCATCTAATTTTCCATTTTTGTAAATTTCTTTTAGTTTTTCCAAAACCACCTTTTTGTCCGTTACTTCAAAATTAATTTCTCCGCTATGAAAGTATCTTTTTAATTCAGCAACCAATTCAGATACTTTGAAACCGGTTTCATTCATAAGATTTAAAAGAGTGATAACGGCAAGTGTAGCCATTTCCGCTTTATGGTTTTCTTCAAAAAAATAATGTCCAGAAAGTTCTCCCGCAAAAATAGCTCCCTCTTCTCGCATCTGTTTCTTAATTAGGGAATGTCCGACACGACAATGATTAACTTTGCCACCCGCTTCTTCAATCACTTCTCGCACGGCGTTAGAACTGCGAAGATCCATTAAAATCAAGCCACCCGGATTTTTTTTAAGAACCTCTTTCGCCAAAAGAGCGATCAGATAATCCATTGGAATAATTTCGCCTTTTTCATCCACAAAGCCAACTCTATCCGCATCTCCGTCATAAGCCACGCCTAAATCGGCTTTTTCTTCCAAAACTTTCTTCTGTAAATCAAACAGAGTTTCTTTTTTGAGCGGATTAGCTTCATGATTGGGAAAATTTCCATCAAGATTGTCGTATAAATAGACACTTTCAATTTCAGCGGGAAAGTTTTCAAAAACTTTTTTATCTAAAATTCCCATTCCATTTCCAAAATCAATCACTATTTTCTTCCTAGAATATCCCGTTTTAAAAAATTGAGACATAAAGGCGAGATATTTTTTCAAAAAATCAACTTCTTTAATTATACGTCCTTTTTTTTCATTTTGATGGAATCTCCCATTTAGAGTTAAATCTCTAATCTCTTCCATTCCACTGCCTTCGCCAATCGGCACGGCATTTTTAAGACAAAATTTCATTCCATTATACTCGGCCGGATTGTGCGAGGCGGTGATCATCACGGCTACGTCCGCTTCAATTTTCCAAGAAGCGAAATAGAGCATCGGAGTTGTGGCCAGCCCAATCTTTATTGCATCCGCCCCTGAATCAGTGATGCCGGCAATAAGACTGTTTTCCAATTCGGGAGAAGATTGACGCATATCCATACCAACTATTATTTTCTTAGCCCCAGTGTAAGAAACTAATGTTTGACCAATATTGTAGGCAGTATCTTGATTGATTTGAGATGGGTAAAGTCCGCGGACATCATAGGCTTTGAAGATTGAAACATCCATTTTATTTTTTTCTGACATAGTTATTTTTTCTAACAAATTATTTATTATAGTAACACAAAAATGCTTTTGTTTTCAAATGCTAATTGAGAACCATGAAAGTAATTTCAGTAACAATTTATTATAATCTATTGCGATATTTGAAAAACTTTGCATATTGTTATAAAGTTAAATAAAGAGGAAAATGATTTTTTAATAATCAATTGAAAAATATGAAAATTGGAATCATCGGATTGCCGAATGTGGGGAAATCAACCCTTTTCAAAGCTCTAACCAAAAATCCAGTGGATATCAGCAACTATCCATTTTGCACAATAGAACCTAATATTGGAATTGTAAAAGTGCCTGATCAACGTCTTTTGAAGCTGGCTGAAATGTCTCAATCAAAAAAAGTTGTTCCGGCTATTGTTGAATTTGTTGATATTGCCGGATTAGTGAAAGGAGCTTCTGTTGGAGAAGGTTTGGGAAACAAATTTCTAGCCAATATTCGCGAAGTGGACGCGATTATTCAAGTGGTTCGTTTTTTTCAAAACGCTAAAATAACTCATATCTACAACAAAATCAACCCGCAAGAAGACATTGAAATTATCAATGCCGAACTTATCTTAGCGGATTTGGAAACTGTTAAAAAAGTGAGAAGTCGCGTTGAAAAAGATCAAAAGAGATCCGCTAAGGGCGCTTCTGTTCAACTGGAAATTATAGATAAAATTCAAAAAAAATTAGAAGCTGGAAAATTAGCCAACGAAACAATTTTAGATTTGAAAGAAGAAAACACTCATCTGATAACAAGAGAACTTTCACTTTTAACTATGAAACCGTTTTTATATGTTTATAATACCGATAATTTTTCTCCTCTGCCAAATGAGTTGGAGAAAAATAATCATATTAAATTGGATATAAAAATTGAAGAAGAATTGATTGAAATGACTCCGGAAGAAAAAATAGAGCTGGAACTTAAATCAAATTTGGATCAACTCATTTTGAAAGCTTATAAAATTTTGGATTTAATCACTTTTTTTACTACCGGAAAAGATGAGAGTCGTGCTTGGACAATCAAAAAAAATTCTCCCGCTCCAGTCGCTGGTTCGGCTATTCACACTGATTTTGAAGAAAAATTTATTCGCGCTGAAATAATTCAATGGCAAGAACTTTTAAACATAGGCTCTTGGTCAAAGGCTCGCGAATTGGGAAAACTTCGCTTGGAAGGAAAAAACTACATTGTCCAAGATGGAGAAGTAATTGAATTTAAAATTTAATTTTTATATTTAAAAAATGAATCTTTGGCAAAGTATTTTTTTGGGAATAACTCAAGGGCTGACTGAATTTTTGCCCATTTCTTCTTCCGGACATTTAGTTTTGTTTCCTTATTTATTCAACTTTCCCGATCCGGGACTCGCTTTTGATGTTGCCCTTCATTTGGGCACGCTTTTGGCCATTTTGACATATTTTTGGAAAGATTGGGTAGAAATATTCCAAAAAACTTTTTTTTCTTCCTTTTTTCAAAAAAAAGACTCTTCTATATACGATTATCCTCCTCATTTTTTTTGGGTCATTATTTTTGCCACTATACCCGGAGCGTTAATCGGTCTTATTTTTAACGATTTAGCGGAAAACTTTTTTAGAAATCCTTACCTTATCGCCGGAAATTTGTTTTTTTTCGGTTGGCTATTATATTTGGTTGATAACAAAAAGAAAAATAATGTTTCAAAAATATCTTCTTTAAACTTTAATAATTCTTTTTTGATTGGTCTTTCTCAAGCGATAGCTATTTTGCCGGGAGTATCGCGTTCCGGAATAACCATCACCTCCGGTTTGAGTTTGGGTTTAGATCGAAAAAATGCCGCTCGTTTTTCTTTTCTTCTTTCCGCTCCCATAATTTTTGGCGCCACTTTTTTCAAATTTCAATCATTTTTCGCTTCTTCTCCGGGACTTGTGGAAATAATTGGAATTTTTTCTTCCGCCATAAGCGGATTTCTCGCTATTTCTTTTCTTTTAAAATTTGTGGAAAAAAATAATTATAAAATTTTTTTCTGGTATCGCTTGACTTTGGCAATAATTATCATAATAATATCATTAACAAAATAAAAAAATGAAATTTATAAAAATCTTTTTTGTACTTATCGTTCTATCAACTATAGTATTTTTGTTTCGTGTCAAAAATGAACTTGGGAAAACAGAAACTGATTTAAACGAAAAAAGTGAAACTTCAAAGAGACAAGTTCTAAATATTTCGCCTTATCCCAATTCTATTGTAAACAGTCAAGCACAGAAAAATTCTGTAAATATTATCGCATATATAGCTCCCCCCGGAACAAAAGCGGAAGATATTTTTGAATACTATGAAAAAGAAATGCTCAAATTAGGTTGGACAAAAAAAACAAGAATTTAACAATGAAATACTAGGGGGGAAAGAAAGCGTTATATATGAAAACTCAAAAGGCGTTCTGGCAGAACTTTACTTTTTTGCGGAAAACGCTAAAAAAGGAGCGGGCTATATAATAAGCTCCCCTCCTTCCAGTGGCGATTCTACTGGCGGTTTTCAAAAAAGTGATTATGGACAAAGGTATTGATTTGGTTGAAGATTTGGTATGTTTATCTATTAGAATTGTTACTTAATAAAGATTTATAAAATTTTTCACAATATGTAGTATAGAAATTTTTCTAAACCATACTATATATAGCAAATTTCTTATTAAGCAACAAGTCTATTGCCGATTTGGGTGGACAAATTTTCGAAAAAGATGATGGTGAGTTAGATCAAAAAATTATCAAAGAAATATCTTTTGAAACAAAAAAAGAAATTGAAAAAAGTAAGGAAATGGAGTTTATTTGAAAAAACTTGTCAATGGTAAGATTATCATGATAGTCAAGTAGCACAACATAATTGAGGACTGTCATTGACTAGATACTTTTGGTTTTTAGATACTAAAAAATTAAACGAAGCGTCTGCCTGATTGAGTAAACGTGCAAAAATTTTAGCTTGCCATTTTTTGCTGTTCTAGACAAGACCCATTTTAATTTACCTCAGGAGTGCAAAATAGGGTGGACTTATACAAGACATTGACTTTTTTACTTTAAAGTGTATAATAATCTTATTGTAAGTCTTCTCGGGCAAGTTTTACCTTATCTAATAAAAAAGTAAGGAACGAGCAAAAGAGAAAGGTCGCCTTGCAATTTAAGTAAATTTTTTAAGATTAGGTGAAACAAATGGCAAAGAAATTATACGTAGGAAATTTATCCTACGGTATGACTGATGCTTCTCTTAGAGAACTTTTCGCTCAATCCGGAACAGTTGAATCAGCGACTATCATCACTGATAGAATGTCTGGAAGATCCAAGGGTTTTGGATTTGTTGAGATGAGTTCGGACAAAGAAGCACAAGCTGCTATTGACACTTTCAACGGAAAAGAAATTGATGGAAGAAAGTTGACTGTCAATGAAGCGCGTCCTAGAGAAGAACGTCCACAAGGAAGTTACAATAAAACTAAAAAAACTTTTTAGCGATATGTGCAGAAAACAGTTCCATAACGGACTGTTTTTTGTTTGAAAAATATGCTATAATTTTTTTTAGTTAATAGTAAAAGATATAAGTTTCAAATAGGAATGATTTTTGGTCGCTAAAGGAATTGGTCGAACCTTTAGTTTTTGAATAATTAATTTAAAAAGCTAAAATTGTATGTTTTCTAGAACTAAGATAACTGTGTTACTGGTAGTTTTCTTTGCAGGTATAATTTTTTCCGGTTGTGGAAAAAAAGAACCTGTTTCTGAAAATTCTCAACCAAAAGTGGAAAAAAGCACAGTTCAAAACAAATCC
>Ga0210051_1003377_pt1 | contig 15864 bp, 15 predicted proteins | sample CryGey092014_all_FD_185464 | JGI IMG/M metagenome (GOLD analysis project Ga0210051, IMG submission 185464) | Groundwater microbial communities from aquifer - Crystal Geyser CG23_combo_of_CG06-09_8/20/14_all (SPAdes) (version 2) | ecosystem: Environmental > Aquatic > Deep subsurface > Groundwater...
TGAATCTCTTTTTAGCAATGCCAATGCCATGTTCTCCGGAAAGTGTACCGCCCATTGCAATGGCTGCTTCATACATTTCCTCTAAGGCCTTATCAATTCGAACCATTTCCTCTTTGTCCCGAAGGTCGGTCATGATGAGGGGATGGAGATTTCCGTCGCCAGCATGCGCCAGCACGGCAATCTTTAACTGATATTTATCTGCAAGCTCTACAATTTTCTTAATGATCTCGGGGAGCTTCTTTACAGGTACGGTTGCGTCCTCCACGATGCAATTGGGCCTTAGCCTGGCAACAGCACCAAAAGCGGTTCTTCTGGCTTGCCATAGTCTCTCTGCTTCTTCGATACTTCTGGCCCTTTCTACTTCGGCAGCCCCTCTCTCTTTGCAGAATCTTTCAATTCTTCTCCCCTGGGCCTCCACCAACGATGCCTCCCCATCCACCTCTATTAATAAGACAGCTTGGGCTTCCTTAGAGAATTTTGCTCCGCCATAATCTCCAATCGCATCGAGGACAACCCGGTCCATCAGTTCCAGAGTGGCAGGGACAATCCCGGAGCCGATGATGGCCGAAACCGTTGTCGCAGCATCGTCAAGATCCGAGAAAATGGCCTGAAGGGTAGCTTTTGCCGGTGGCAATGGAATCAGCCTGACTATTATTTGGGTAAAGATTCCGAGGGTCCCTTCGGAGCCACACATGAGTCGGGTAAGGTCGTATCCACTTACATTTTTTAAAGTCTTACCACCTGTCTTAATCACATCTCCGGAAGGCAATACGACTTCGAGGCCCAAGAGGTAGTCTCTTGTTACCCCATACTTTACCCCTCTTGGACCCCCTGCGTTTAAGGCTACATTACCGCCTATGGTGGAGACGAACATACTGGCCGGGTCTGGGGGATACATAAGACCATATCGAGCCACCTCTTTTTGTAAATCGGCATTCACTACACCAGGTTGAACAACAGCACACCTGTTTTCAGGGTCGACCTCCAGGATTTTATTCATCCGGTGGAAGGCTATAATAATACCGCCTTTTTTCGCCACCGAGCCACCGCAGATATTGGTTCCGGCTCCCCGTGGAGTGATGTTTATCCCTTCTCGGTTCGCTAACCGCATGATCTTCGAAATCTCATCCGTACTTCCCGGAATGATTACAGCATCTGGTCTAAATTCGGGTAGGAAGCCATCATAAGAATATGTCGCAAGATCCTCAGGTGTATCAAGGAACCATTCGTTTCCCACAATGGAGCGGAACTCATCGGCTAACGACTTTAAGAGCATATGAAATCTCCTCGGTTGGACATCCTTATTATATTGAACGACATAAATAAGTTGACATTCACCATGTGTCATTGCGAACCCTTCGCTTCTTGTCATTCTGAGCGAAGCGAAGAATCTAAGCATTTCGCTCAGGGTAAACTCCGTGAAGCAATCTCAAGGGATTGCCACGTCCCCTGTGGAATAAAAATGAAATTCTCTTGCTTCGACTATCCTTCGCTCCACAGGGTTAAGAGATTTATTAGCATATAAGACTATTCCACAGGGTCCTCGCAATGACTACTTTTCAGGGTCGTTCACTATAGATTAGGGTTTTGCCTGTAATTTCTATCTATCCCATTCCCATGGAATTATCAATGACCATGGGAGGTCCTTATTTTAAAAAGTTTCCCATTATCCTTGCCGGGACAATCATTGTAAAAAAAGGCAGCATATACATCGCCGCAAGGGTAGGTGAAAGAGGTCCAAAAAACTGTGATGAGAAGACAATAATCAATACATTATTTATATAGGCGAAGGATATAGCCCCAGCTAACCGATCCTCTTTTTTTCTACCCCAGGTCACTAAAAACCCAACCATATGATAGATAGCCGATAGGATAAAGGCTACCAGGATGATCTCTGCCAGCTTATTAAGTCTTTCCATGAAAAAGGATGAATACTTTGCGAACACACCCAGGTTAATGCAAGCAAAGATAACCAATGATACGGGAAACTGTGCTCTCTCCAATTTTTTCAAAAAGGAGGGAACTAAATGACGCAGTAAGATGACCCCAAAAGCAGGGACAAACACCACCATGGTTAAAATCTTCACCATGGACAAAAAGGAAACCTCAATGGTCTGTCCCATCAGGAACTCGACCAAGGCTGGAAGTGTAAAGGGAACTAAAAGAGAGGAAATGACCACCATCATCAAAACCAGCAAAGTGGTAGCATTTAAAAGACCAGAGATAAAAGGCGCTACCACACCGGTAGAGATTCCGGATAGAAGTAAGACAGGAAGAGCATATTCTGGCCAAATGGCCTGGGTAAGAAAAAAAAGACCTGCTGGAATAATCAATAGTTTTAACAAGCAAAGTATTAGAATAATAGAAGTCGTTTTTTTTATATTTTGGAGAACCTCGACAAACTCAATCTTTAAAAAACTGAGAAATAGTAAAAACATCATTAGATAAAGAGGATAAGGGAGAAAAACCTTTCCAAAATTTGGAAATCCTATGCCAGCCCCCATCGAACAAAAAATCACTAAAAGAAGGATAAGATCATTTTTTCGAACCACACCTGGTCTCCCTTTATCAAAAATAAAAACTAATCCCTCTATCTAAAATAAGGAATAGGTAAACCCCGCACCCCGTGTTAAAACACGGGGCTTTCTTTGAGGTAGACCCCGCACCTTATCAAAGGTGCGGGGTAGATATTTTGATGCACCCCTACATCCCTGTTCTGCCCGCCCCGCTTTGCGGAGCGAGGCCGGGGAAGAACGGAGCTTTACGGGGTGCAGGGTAAAGATATGAGAGTCATTAGATTAGAAGATTTCAGGAATTGTTGGAAAGACCTTGAAAGAGGATCTGAATAGTATATTGGCCAAATCGGCGACCCGATCAGACGCCGAAGTAAGATTTGATTACCTCCTCGTTGTCCATCAGCTCCTCTGCTTTACCCTCATATTTTATCTTTCCACTTTCGATGATATATGCATAGTCGGCCAATTCAAAGGCTTTTTTGGCATTTTGCTCCACCAGCAGAATTGAAGTCCCGGTGTCATGAATCTCCTTAAAGGCATCAAAGAGACTATCAACTAAAATCGGTGCCAAGCCACCGCTGGGTTCATCGAGGAGAAGGAGCTCAGGAACTTCCATTAGGCCACATCCCACCGCAAGCATTTTTGACTCACCACCGCTCAATGTCTCTGCCCTTTGATTTTGCCGTTTCTTTAGCGCCGGGAACAAAGTAAAAACACTGTTCAGCCTTTCTTTATAAATTGAAGACTTCTTCGCCGAGGCTAACTTCAAATTCTCACTAATGTTAAGGGAAGGGAAGACATTACTTTCTTGGGGAACATAGGATATCCCTTCTATAGCTAATCTCTTTGGTTCCCATTTGGTAATATTTTTACTTTTGTATACCATTTCTCCCTTGTAGAGGGTGGTCAGCCTATAAATTGTCCTTAATAGAGTAGTTTTGCCAGCGCCATTAGGACCGATGACTACAGTGATTCTCCCTTCATCTACCTTAAGGCTAACATCCTTCAGGACAACTGCCTTCCCATAACCAGCAGTAACATTGTGGAGCTTGAATAATTCCATCTCAAGCTCCTCTCCCTAAATAAGCTTCCCTAACTTGCTCATTCTGCCGCACCTCTTCGGCGCTACCCTCCATTAGCTTCTCCCCATAATTCATGACAATAATCTTATCACATATGCCCATGATTACTTCCATCTTATGCTCCACGATTAAGAAAGTAAGCCCTTGTTCTTCCCTCATCCTCCGGATAAAGCTTACCACCATCGCTGTCTCACCGGCCATAGCCCCTGCTGTTGGTTCATCCAGGAGGAGCATCTCGGGTGCTGTTGCCAAAGCTTGTCCCAGTTCAAGCATTTTTCTCTGACCGCCGCTCAGGATGGCCGCAGGTTCGTTTCTTAACTCATAAAGCTTCATCGCCTCTAATATTTCTAATGATCTCTCTAAATTTTTTCTTTCTTGTTCTTTCACGCTTGCGGGATTTAATATGCCTCTCATTATTTTTTCACCCCTCTGATCCTTAAACCCCAACATGATGTTTTCAAGGAGGGTCATGATTTTTAGCTCGCGACTTATCTGAAAAGTTCTAGTGATACCTTTTTGACATATTTGGTCTGGCCGTAAACCAGTGATATCTTCCCCTTTAAATGTTACCCGGCCCGCATCAGGTTTGTACATACTGGTAATGACATTAAATAGAGTAGTTTTACCAGCGCCATTCGGACCAATTAAACCAACAATGGAACCCTTCTCCACCTCTATAGAGCAGTGATTTATTGCTCTTAAGCCCCCAAAGTCCTTTACAATCTCTTTAGCTTTTAGCATTATTGTGTCTCTTCCGTCTTTATCGCTTTCTCTGGTAATAATCCCCGTGGTCTAAGCCTCAAGACCACAATTAACAATATACCAACGGCAATATATCTCAAGGCCGGGATCAGCTGGGGCTGTCCGGATATGGAAGGTAGGAAACGGGTCCCCTGAATAAAAAGCCCCATAATGAGAGCGCCGCCTAAAATCGCCCCCCAATTATTCCCACTGCCACCAACGATTAGACAACCCCACATAAGGAATGTATAGGTAGGAATAAATTGATAGGGCTCGATGGCCGTTACGTACATAGCGAAAAGGGCGCCAGCAACCCCCATATAAATACCACCCAGGATAAATGTAAGCATCTTGAAGTGAGACACCGGCTTTCCCAAAAAGGAAGTCGCTACCTCGTCCTCCCTAATCGCCCTTAATACCCTGCCAAATGGGGAGGTAAAAAGGCGGCTTGCTATGATAAAAAACAATGTTAGTATAGCTAAGGTGAGGACAAGCATAATAATATCGCTGGCTAAACTTGCCGCTGGAAAGGAAGACTCGAATGGTCTTGCTATATTCCTTATTCCCTGCACCCCTCGAGTCAGCCACTTCTCATTGATGGCGACATACCTTAAAATCTCTGCCACGCCAATCGTTACGATAGCCAAGTAATCACCTCTCAGCCTGAGGGTAGGGATCCCTATAAGGAAAGCTAGGAAGCCGGATGTTACTGCCGCAGCAATAAGCCCTATTGGCCAGGAAAGGCCAAAGCCAACAGTATATCGCACCCCAAAGAGGTAAGATTCGCTGGGGGCTGAGATCAATATCGCAGAGGTATATGCCCCTATTAAGAAGAAACCAGCTACTCCAAAATCAAGAAGCCCACAATAGCCCCAACGTATGTTGAGCGCTAAGACAAGAATACAATATATAGCAACGATGGTTATTATCCCAATGATAAAAGAAGTCATGGCTAAAAACCTCTTTCCTTCCCAAGAATTCCACTCGGCCTAATTAAAAGACATAAGAACATAATGGCAAAGGCGATGGCTATCTTGTAAGGGGCTAAAGCAGAAAGGATGCCAGCGCATTCTGAAACTATACCAATGATCATTGCCCCAACCAAGGCTCCGACGAGATTGCCTACACCTCCTAGGATAAGAGCAGAAAAAAGGAACAATAGCGTGATAAAGCCTGTCCAAGGAGTGAGTGTAGTGATTAAAGCCAAAAATACCCCTCCTAATCCAGCGGTTGCGGAGCATATGATCCAAGTCCAGATGAATACCATCTCTGTATCGACGCCTCTAATCGTTGCTAGTTCTAAGTTATCAGCGGTTGCCCGCATCGCCCTTCCTATGCCAGTATACCGGAGCAGAGCGAAGATAGCACCTGTCAAAGCGAATGATAGTCCGATCAGAACTAACTGTATAGGGGTTATAATAAAAGGACCCAATCTTAGTCCGGTTTCAAAAGGAATGTTATATTTCTGCGGATTCGGCCCCCAAATCGCAAGCTCGGAATTATGGATGACGAAGGCCAAACCAAGTGAGGCAATGAGTAATACCAAAGGTCCATGCCTTCGTAAAGGTTTAAAGATTACCCAGTAGAAAATCACCCCTAAGATTGCAGAGATAATTAAAGAAAGTATCACAGAGGCAGGAAAATTTAGCCCCAGGGAGACATTAAAAAAAAGGACCAGGTATGCTGTCAGCCCCATTTGATCCCCGTATGCTAAATTAAAAAATTTGCAATTTCTGCAGAGCAAAGATAGAGCCAAAGACGGAAGAGCTAAAATTGCGCCCGCAATAATACCAAATCCTAAATAGATCATAAATTCCTAACCTTTTGACTGAACCCCAGGCGGGGTTAATTATCCTAACACCTGGGGCTCAGTACGGTTTACCCCGTTAGAATGCCTCGTGGCTTGCTACGGGGGTGATAAATTAAGAAATTTTCCGCTTTTCCCCACGGGGTATAATACCCCGTATGAAATTCTAACGAGGTTTACTTCCTCAACTTTAGCACTTCAGTTACAATTGAGCCAACCTCTTTGTCAGTCAAAGTACCTATTCTCTTTAGCTTGCCTTCCTCAATGACCACTACTTTCAAATAGGTAATGGCATTGCCATACTCATCAAAATCTTGGCTGCCGGCGACGCCGTCATAATCGATCTTCTGGCCCTGATGAAGTAACTTAGCACCCTCAGCGAAGTTAGTCACCTTCTTTCCAGGTGGGGAGGAAACCTTACGAATGTTTTTTAGGATTGCCTCCCGACTCACTTCTTTGGAAGCCTCCAGGGCCAAAGCAATAATGTTCATGGCATCATAGGCATTCTCTGCAAACTGTAGGACTCCGGGCTTGCCAGTAAATGCCTGCAAATTTTTGGCCCATGCCTCGTAACGCGGTGATATGAGAGCGCCTGGATTTACACCGATTACACCTTTGGAAGCTGGCCATGTAAACTGGGCAAACTTATCATTAACAAAGTCACTGCCAATCCATTGGCCCTTAAGTCCTAACTCGGTCCATTCCTTAAACACGATCGCTCCCTCTGGCGGTGAAAGTTCATACAAGATCACGTCCGGCTTATCTTTGGTTATTCTCAAAAGCTCTGAACGATAGGACGGAGCTCCCGGTGTGATGACAACATCTCCTACAATTGGAAGGCCCTTAACCCGGCAAGCCGGCTTGACAACGCCCTTGATGCTGGCAGCGCTCTCCGTATCCTCAAAGAACAAGGCGACTTTCTTAGCCCCCAACTCCTTTGCCTTATAGGTCATCCCTGATCCCATTACGGTATCGGATGACACGGTGCGATATACAATCTTTCCTCCCTGAGGATCTTTATCCAGCGCCGTTGTGCCCGCCGTTGGAGATATGATCAGAACCTTTCTTTCTACCCCCAAGGGGATGACGGAACGTATTGTTACCGAAGTAGGACCGATAATGGCGAGGACCTTATCAACATCCAGTAATTTTCTTGCTCCTGCTACCGCCGCATCCGCCTTAGCCTCGGTATCCGCTTCAACTTTTACAACAGGCCGCCCAAGAACCCCACCTGCCTCGTTGATCTCCTTTATAGCTAAATCAGCAGCAGGCACGCAACCGACCACCCAAGCTAAAGGACCAGTATAGGGAAGCAGAACTCCAATCTTAATAGGTTCCCCCGTAGGTTTAGCCTTCTGGGCAAAGACAGTCGACAAACCTATTACCATCAGAATAAGAACTAAAGTGACCCAAAGAATCTTTGTTTTCATTGACTTCACCTCCTCTGTAAGATTTAACCCTTTTCTTGATACATCGTTTCCTAACATTTGAATCACCTCCTTTCTCTGAATTTTTCTTGAAATTAAAACTTCTCCATAAAATGTTAAGCAGTTAGGAGCTCATCTTATTAAAAATGTCCTTTTCTGTCAAGGTATTATTTTTTTCATAAAATTAAAAAATTTTTAAGTTAAAATAAAAAATATTGACAGGTCCTGCAAAATATTTTAACTAAAAGTTGTGGTTAAAGAAGATATTAAGCATGAGGTGAAGAAGCTTCATATCGGGAAGAAGATTCGCGACCTCAGGAAGAAGGCAGGTCTCATCCTTCAAGACCTTTCTGATCGAACGGGTCTCTCCAAGCCCCTCCTCTCCCAGATTGAGAAGGAAGTGGTCTCTCCTCCCATCGCCACCCTCCTCAAAATTTCAAAGGCATTAAAGGTCAATATTGGTTTTTTCTTTCAAGATGGCGATCCAGAAGAAAAGGTGGTTCTGGTGAGAAAAGATGAAAGCAAGGTGATCGACTCCCGATATTTCGGCAGAGAAGAGAGTGGTTATTACTATGAGGCCCTTGCTTATAAGAAATCTAAAAAATATATGGAGCCTTTCCTGGTGGAGTTTAAAAGGAAGAAGGCTGAGAAATTATCCTATTTCAGCCATGATGGTGAAGAATTCATCTATCTTTTAGAAGGGACTTTGGAATTCAGGACAGAGAACCAACAATACGTCCTTTATCCAGGAGACTCCCTCTATTTTGAGTCCTCGATTCCACACGCTTATAGGGCATTGGAGAGAAGAAACGCAAGGGCTTTAACAGTTGTCTATCCTACCCGTTAAAAATCCCCCCTTCCCCCCTTTGCTAAAGGGGGGTGAAGGGGGATTAAAATAAGGTGAAGAATGATCGAAGTTCGATTTCATGGAAGGGGTGGTCAGGGAGCTGTGGTGGCATCCAAAGTGCTTGCCGTTGCCTTTTTCCATGAAAACCTCTATGTCCAGTCCTTCCCTGCCTTTGGAGTTGAAAGGCGAGGAGCCCCTGTCATGGCCTTCTTGAGAGTAGATAAGCAACCCATTCAGTTGAGGGTCAATATCTATGAACCCGATCATATCGTTGTTCTTGATCCAACGCTGATTGGTGCGATCGATGTCACATCAGGGCTTAAACAGAATGGATGGATCATCATCAATTCGCACCAACCTCCTGAGGTGTTTAGTCATCTAAAGGGTTTTCGAACGGCCACCGTCGACGCCACCTCCATTGCCATCCGGAATGGCTTGGGTTCACGAACGAACCCGATTGTCAATACAGCCATCTTGGGGGCCTTTTCAAAGGTGACGGGCCTTGTGGGAATCGATTCCATTGCCTTGGCCATTCGTGAAGAGGTTCCAGGAAAGAAGAATGAGAATGCAAAGGCGGCAAGAGAAGCCTATCAAGAGGTAAGATTCTAAAGAGCATAGCGCATGGCGCATAGAGCATAGAGTAGGAATGAGGTTTACACGGCTTGTTGAGTTCGTTGGGTTTTTTGAGTTAACCCGAGAAACCCAACAAACCCAAGAAACTGAGCAAATATCAGCTTTCGTTACGCGTATCGCCCTCTGCAAAATCATTTTGGATCCATAGGGTAATCGAAATGACAAAACAGTTTACTTTTAAGGGTGCCTCCGAAATGCCAGATATTTCCATTTCACTGGGTGATATGGAATGGAATAAGACAGGCGCATGGAGAACACAACGTCCTTATTATGAAGATAAGACGCCCCCTTGCAGCGCTGGTTGTCCGGTGGGAAATGATATCGTTGGTTTTATACAGAAGATAACGCAAGGAGATTTTGAAGGGGCCTGGAATTTGATCAAGGAGGAAAATCCTTTTCCAGGAATCTGTGGCAGAGTCTGTTTTCATCCCTGCGAGTCGAAATGTAATCGCGGAGACTATGATGAACCGATTGCCATCCACGCCTTGGAGAGGTTCGTCTCAGATTTTGCTTTAAAACTGAATAAGAAGACAGAAAAGGGTCCGGGCGTAAGGAAAGGGAAAGTGGCCATTATTGGATCCGGGCCTGCGGGAATGAGTTGTGCTTATCATCTGGCAAAGCTTCATTATGATGTCACCGTCTTTGAATCTTCATCTTTAGCAGGTGGTATGTTGAGGAGTGGAATCCCCTCCTATCGATTGCCAAAGGATGTTTTAGATAGGGAAATTTCAAATATTGAGGCATTGGGTGTGGAGATCCGAGCAGGAATTCCATTTGGTGAAAATTTAACATTAGATGGCTTAAAGGATTATCAAGCCATCTTCATCGCTACAGGAGCCCATCGAAGTAGAGGCCTTCATATCCCCGGCGAGAAAGGAAGGAGTGTCTTTAGCGGTCTTGATTTCCTGAGAAAGATCAATCTGGGGAAGAAAGTAAAGTTAGGGGATAAGGTTGCTATCATCGGCGGAGGAAATACAGCCATCGATGTGGCGCGATCAGTCATCCGAATGGGAAAGAAGGCGACCATTCTTTACCGTCGTTCAAAGGAGGAGATGCCTGCTTTTGAAGATGAGATTGTGGAAGCCATTGAAGAGGGGGTGAAGATAAGATATTTAGTCAATCCCATCCGTATTCAACAAAAAGAGTGCATGAAACGTTTGGAGTGTCTGCGAATGGAGCTGGGAGAGAAGGATGAGAGTGGTCGGAGAAGGCCAGTCCCCATCCCCCATTCCAATTTTTCCATCGAAGCAGATAGCCTGATCATCGCAGCAGGAGAAGAAATTGAAGTCTCCTTTCTTCCAGAAGGAATGGAGAAGAGAGAAGGGATCGTTCTCACACAGAGGGATGGGAGCACAGGCATCAAAGGAATCTTTTCAGGAGGAGATCTCACTTCAAGCCAGCGAACGGTCGCCCATGCCATTGGTTCGGGCAAAAAGGCTGCCTTGGCCATCGATTGTTACCTAAAGGGGAAAGAGGCGGAGGAAGCGATCCGTCAAATTCTTATAGGAGAGGGTCCGTCCATCTCGATCTTCAGACATCTCCATCCTGAAGAGAGACCGATGAATCCCCATATCGTCACCTTTGAAGAATTAAATACGGACTACTTCGAACCTTCAAAAAGGCGTAGGGAATCTAAAGGTCCAGTCAAAGAAAGGATCAAAGGGTTTGGAGAGGCGACCTCCACCTTCACAGAGAGCATCGCATTAGAAGAAGCGGAAAGATGTTTCAGTTGTGGGACATGTAATGAATGTGAGAACTGTTATGTCTTCTGTCCGGATGCATCCATCATAAAAACAGAAGAAATTCTCTCCCATCAGATGGATTACGATTTTTGTAAAGGCTGCGGGATCTGTTTTTCTGAATGTCCCCGAGGGGCCATTTCTTTAAAAGAGGAGGCGAGATGAAAAAGGTCATCACAGGAAATCAAGCGGTGGCCTACGGGGTGATATTGAGCCGTGTAGACGTCATCTCTGCCTATCCCATCACCCCCCAGACAACGATTGTTGAAGAGCTATCAGAGCTCATTGCAAGCGGTCGCTTGAAAACTATATTTTTAAAAGTGGAGTCGGAACATTCTGCCATGGCTGCTCTGATTGGAGCATCCACCGGTGGGGTGAGATGCTTTACAGCCACCTCCTCTCATGGATTGGCCTATATGCATGAGATGCTACATTGGGCCTCTGGGGCTCGTCTTCCTATTGTGCTGGTGAATGTCAATCGAGCCATCGGCCCGCCATGGAATATCTGGAGCGATCAGAGCGACTCCCTTTCTCAACGGGATACGGGATGGATTCAACTCTATTGCGAAAATAATCAAGAAGTCCTCGACACCATCCTCCAGGCTTATCGCATTGCAGAATCGGTCAAGCTTCCTGTGATGGTTGTCCTCGATGCTTATGTCCTCTCCCATACCTCCGAGGCTGTAGAGATTCCCACGATGGAGGAGGTTGATCCATTCTTACCGCCCTACTGTCCGGAATATCCAATCGATACTCAGGAACCTATGGCCTTTTCAGTGATCACCACACCGGAATATTTTTTAGAGTTTCGATACAAAATTCAAAAGGCGATGGAACAGGTTCCCGAGGTTGCAAAAAAGGTGGACGATGAATTCAGATCCCGATTTAGTCGCGGTTATGGCGCCATTGAAAGATATGGGAAAAAGGAAGCCGAAATTCTTCTGATGACCTCTGGTACGGTGACCGGCACCTCAAGGATCGTCATCCAGAAACTGATTGAGAAAGGAGTCAGCGTCGCTGGAATAAAGATCAAGAGATTTCGACCCTTCCCATCCGAGGAGATTTATGAGGAAATCAAAGGAGCAAAGAAGTTAGCGGTCATTGATAGAAATCTCTCGGCGGGAGTGGGAGGCATCTTTGCCCAGGAATTAAGAGCTTCCCTCTATTCCAGAGGGGAGAGACCTCAAGTCTTTGGATTCATCTCAGGATTGGGTGGGAGAGATATTACACCAGAGCTTATCGAAGAAGCGGTTCGATACACATGGGAACACCCTCAGCCTGAAGAGGAGATTTTGTGGTTAGGGCTTAAGAAGTAAACCTATTGCAAAATAGAAATTGTAAATTGCAAAGTGCAAAGTGATTTTCTAACATTCTGCATTTTTCAATGCTAAATTTGCAATTTTCAATGAGATGGAAAAAAGATGAGAAAGACAGAAATACCTTCCATAGAAAACCTTGGCCATGGCCATCTCGCCTGTGCTGGATGTGGGGCAGCCGTTAGCATGCGGCTGACCCTTAAGGCCCTCGGGGAGAAAACCGTGATGGTCATCCCCGCCTCTTGCTGGTCCATCATCCCAGGGTCTTGGCCCTATTCCAGTTTACGAATTCCGGTCGTTCATGCTGGTTTTGTCACAGGCGGGGCAACCGCCTCAGGCATTAGAGCAGCTTTAAATATTCGAGGTGATTATGAGACATTAGTAGCGGTATGGGCTGGAGATGGGGGGACTTTTGATATTGGACTTCAAGCCCTCTCAGGCGCTGCAGAGCGAAATGAAGATTTCATTTATATCTGCAACGACAATGAGGGTTACATGAACACAGGCACACAACGGAGCTCCGCCACACCCATGTTCGCTTGGACAACAACCACTCCAGTCATGCAGCCCAAAGAAAATCCAAAAAAAGACATCATGGCCATCATGGCCGATCATCAGATTCCTTATGCGGCGACAGCTACGATTGCCTATCCAGAAGATTTTTTAAGAAAGATGAAGAAGGCGATGAAGATACGAGGGACCCGATTCATCCATCTCCTCTCTCCCTGTCCCCCGGGTTGGAAGATTCCTTCAGAACTCACCATTAAGATTTCAAGGCTTGCCGTTCGGTCAAGGGTCTTTCCTCTTTATGAAATTGAGAATGGGATATCCTACACCCTTCAAGAAGAATCTCATGTCGTCCCCGTAAAAGAGTATTTAAAACTTCAAGGCCGTTTCAGCCACTTGACCGATTCTGAAATTGAGGTGATTCAAGAAAACGTAGGGAGAGCTCGGGAGAGGCTAATGAAAAAGGCAGGGGACTAAAATTTAAATGAAGCAATCGGATCAGGAATCTCAGAGGATTCAGATTTTATAAACTCTTCCATTTTGGTTTTGATCTCATCTCTTACCCTTCGAAATACCGCTAATCTTTCTTCAAGGGTTCCAATAGCAGCAGCGGGATCTTCAAAAGGCCAATGCAGCCTTTTGCCTTGGCCAGGAAAATTCGGGCAGACTTGAGCGGCATAGTCACAAAGGGTGATGACATCATCAAATTTTTCATTGATGAATTGGTCCACAGGTTTTGAAGTTTGCTGAGAGATATCGATTCCGATCTCCTCCATCACCCGAATGGCTAAGGGATGGACATAGGATGGGAAAACCCCTGCGCTCTGAACCTTCCACTGCCCAGAACCGAGAGCATTCAACAAACCCTCGGCCATCTGACTCCGGATGGAGTTTCCTGTGCAGAGAAAGAGGACCTTTTTAACCTCTGCCATTTCTTAAAAACCATTTTAAAAAATTTCCTCTCCCCTTAGAGACTGTGTCATAATTAATGGTTGTCACCCTGAATTTATTTCAGGGTCTCATAAGTCATTGATTCTATTAGATGCTGAAACAAGTTCAGCATGACATGTTCCCCAATTTACCGATTACGACACAGTCTCTCGAGGGAGAGGGGGGAATTATGTCATTTCATGGGGGAAGACTTTGAATTGTACCTTGCTTCAATAACGCTTTTCATCCCTCCCCGGACATTAAATTCACCCGTGACCACTGCTTGAATGGGTTTGGAGGCCTTGACGAAATCCCTGAGGATTCGGTTGACCGCATTTTCGTAGAAGATTCCTAAGTTTCGGTAGGCATAGATATACATCTTTAGAGATTTTAATTCCACGCACCATTGATCAGGAAGGTAGCAGATCGTAATCGTTCCGAAATCAGGCAATCCTGTTCGGGGACAGACAGAAGTGTATTCCGGGATGGAGATTGTAATCTCATAGTTTTTGAACTGATTTTTGAAACATTCGAGTTTAGGAAGCGGGGTGTCAATTCCCGAACGAGCATGTTTGTCTGTATAAACTTTCATAGGCCTCCTCTTTTATAGGCATCATAATTTAAAATATATGAAGAATCAACCCATTCGACTCCCCGGTCTAAAGCCCGGGGTATGCTCAGGGTTGATACTGCACTTCGATAGACTCAGTGTCCTGAGCTTGCCGAAGGAAGCGGCGTTTTTTACCCCGGTTTAAAAATCGGGGTTTGGCGCCGTCGAACGTATCAACAGGAAATGCTTTCTCTTAAAAACTATCTTTCATGGAGCAAGGGTTCTATTTGAAAAAATTATATCCAACGGTTAAATTTAATCTGAAATCAGGTCATTGTAATATAATGGAGATGAGGATGTTATGAATAAAGCGACCATTGAAAAACTGCCCAATACAAAAGAAATTCCGGGAGCGAAAAGGTGGGAGGAGGAAAGAGGGGAGTTCGTTCAGATTGCGTATCAGGAAGTGATGCGCCATTTAGCTGCTTTTGAGATCAGAAAAGGGTTCTCAAGGGGGAACCATTACCATGAGAAAAAGGAAGAAATTTTCTATGTCTTTCAAGGAAGAATAAAAGCCACGTTTATCGATATGGATACTCTTCAAAAGCAAGAAAGGATTCTGGAAAAAGGAGATAAAATAAGAGTTAAACCCCGCTGCGGTCATCTTTTCTATGGGTTGGAAGATACGCTTGTTATCGAATACAGTCCTCAGGTTTACGATAAAGAGGATACCTACAAAATTAAATTAAGCTGAAACATGAATCCGGCCCCCTAAAAAGAGTCAAGAGGAGTTTTCCCTTTACTCCCATCTTGATTAATGATATTTTAAAAATATGATCCGCAAAGTTATTAATAGACGTGATCTTCGCAATTTTTCATCTATCAAAGAAGACCTTATTTACTGGTTGAGCAAAACCCCTGAGGAACGAGTCGCAGCAGTCGATTATTTGCGGAAACAGTATCATGGAAGCACAGAAAGACTTCAGAGATCTGTTCGAGTTATTAAACGCTCATAAGGTGGTGTACATGATCGTGGGTGCTTATGCACTTGCCTTTCATGGCGCACCTCGTTACACTGGCGATATGGATATCTACGTGAAACCCGATCCTGCAAATGCTCCGCACATTATGACTGCTCTCAACGATTTTGGGTTCGGTTCCATAGAATTATCGGCAGCAGATTTTGAAGAAGAAGATAAAATCGTGCAACTCGGCTTTCCTCCTGTGAGAGTCGATATTGTGACATCAATTACCGGCGTTTCGTGGGAGGAAGCTGCTTCCGGACGAATCGAAGGAATGTATGGGAATGTTCCGGTTTATTATATTGGGCGTGAGCAGTTCATCTCAAATAAAAGAGCATTAGGGAGGAAGAAAGATCTTGCTGATCTCGAAGCTCTCGGCGAAGAGTGACATTGGATTAAAACGGAGATACATTCGTGTTTTTGGATAGAAGCTGTCCCCTATTTTCATGACGAGATATTTTGGGGTTTGTACGTCAGCGATCAGCAAAGCCATTCATAACTTCGAATCGAAATTGGAAAAGTGAATATTTTCAACAACCTCCCCTTGAATGCGATTCTACGCACTCCTTGGTGAACGGTATACTGCCTCCGGTTATCTTCTTGGGTTGAGGAGGTATCCTTCTTAGGTTGCATTTGAACCAACCCCCTTTTTGAAAAGACCCACCCTTGTGATTCTGGGCTCGGAAACCCGTGATAAAGCGGCTAAGGATATTTGGCAGAATTTTGTTGACAAGGTAGGTCATTTCA
>Ga0210051_1003378_pt1 | contig 15863 bp, 15 predicted proteins | sample CryGey092014_all_FD_185464 | JGI IMG/M metagenome (GOLD analysis project Ga0210051, IMG submission 185464) | Groundwater microbial communities from aquifer - Crystal Geyser CG23_combo_of_CG06-09_8/20/14_all (SPAdes) (version 2) | ecosystem: Environmental > Aquatic > Deep subsurface > Groundwater...
AGGTTCATCAAGGTTTATTAATAAATTTAATAAATTTAAGAGTCAACAGAGAGTTATCGATTTTTTTAATAAAGTTAAAAAAACCGGCATTGTACCTCAAGCAAATTTTGTTTTAATGAATCCAGATGAATCTAAAAAAGAGATAGGTGATACATTTAAATTAGCAAAAAAACTGGCAAATTTACCAATTAGAGACTCTGCCACAGGTGCAAAAACAATGTTTGTTGCTCACCTTTTTAGGCCTTATCCTAACACTCTTGATTATTTTAGTTTAATTAAAAAGGGATGGAACCCCCCAAAATCACTTAGAGATTGGGGATATTTTTTTGATGAAGTTTCTAATGGCAATTTTAAAAGGTATAATTTTACAAAAGATATTAATAAGGCATACCTAGTTAATATACTAATTAAATTTAGCTTATTAAATTTTAGGGAATTCATAATCCCAAGAAGTTTAAATATGATAAAAAACAAGATAGTTGATTAGTATGTTAATAAAAAATGCATCCTTGATAATAACTCAAAATAAAAGAAGAGAAATCTTAAGAAACAAAGATATATTGATTGAAGATAACATAATAGCTAAAATTGGCAGAGGTTTAAAAGGGGACGATGTTTTAGATGCTAAAAATAAGTTAGTTATGCCTGGAATGATTAACCTTCATACTCACTTACCTCTTATTTTGTTGAGAGGTCTTTCTGATAATAAATCCTTATTTGACTGGGCAAATAAACTATTTCCTTTTGAGAAAAAATTCACTAAAGAAGATATATTCCTTGGAACTCTTTTATCTTGTATTGAAATGATTAAATCAGGCACTACTTGTTCTGTATCTGAATATTATTTTAGTGATGTTATTGCAAAAGCTATTAAATCCTCAGGAATTAGAGGATTTGTTTCTGAAACTATTTCAGATAGATTTTCTATTTCAGGAAAAATAAATGATGCACTCAAGATAGCTGAATCTTTATTAAAGGAGTATAAAGATGATGATTTAATTAAGCCTTTTGTTATGTTCCACTCATTAGATACATGTAATCTTGAAACAATCTATAGAACAAAAGAATTAGCAGAAAGATATAGTGTTTTATTAGGAACTCACTTCATGGAAACATACAAACAAATTAAAGCTATAAAAATAAAGTATGGATATAGTCCAATAGAAGTTTTAGAAAAAAAAGGTATATTAAATGAAAATTCATTAGGGGATCATATTGGATGGTTAACTGATAAAGATCTTAACTTAATCAGAAGAAGAAATGTTAAGTTAGTGCATTGTCCAGTTAGTAATGCAAAACTTATGAATGATGGATTTCAGACAGTATCTAATGTATTAAATAAAAAAATTCTTTTGGGACTTGGCACAGACAGCCCAGCTAGTAATAATTCCTTAGATCTCTTTGAAGAAATGAAGAGTTGTATATTAATGGAACGAATTAGAATGATAGGTTCAAATACTATTTTCAGAGGGCCAATTAATGCTCAAAACTTGCTTAATATGGTTACAATTAATGCAGCAAAAATCTTAAAATTAAATACTGGCAGTATAGAACTAGGAAAAAAGGCAGATTTAGTATTGTTAGATATGAAGTCAAGTCAGCTGCATCCACTTATTGATGTAATATCTAATATTGTTTATTCATGCAACAGCTCATGTGTTAGTGATGTTATCTGTAATGGAAAAATCATTATGAAAGAAAGAGAAATTTTAACTTTTGATGAAGAAAAAGTTATTAACAAAATAGAAAAGAAAAAGTATTTTTAGTCTTTTACTAATTATGGCTTATTAATATATATAACTTCTACCGATTTACATAAAATTATTGATTTTTTATTACCTTTACAACATATGTTTTGCCGAATAATCCTCCAACTAATTTAGATTTAAGTAGTATTTTTCTTATTTTTTTGTCAACTTTAATTGAAAATGAAGGGAATAATTCATCAAATGGAAAGAAAACAAAATGATGATAAAAGTAATCTACCTTTTTAAATCCATTTCTTGCAAGTAATCTATCAAGTTGCCATGGCCTGTAACCTTCATTCCTAAAGCTGATTATTACCCTTTTTCTTTTCATTACTCTGTAGAATAAGGGTTTTAAAGGGGTTATAATCAATTTTAAAAAAGAGCTTATCATCCTTTTTGTTGGAACAGCAACTATGAGAATACCTTTTGGTTTTAAGACCCTATAAATCTCTTTTATAGCTTTTTTATCATTAACAAGCTGGAGAGTTCCTAAGCAAATAACAGCATCAAATTGTGAATCAGAGAAGCAAAGGTTTTCAATATCTCCTATAAAAAAATATGGCTTGTTTTTTATTTTTTTTACCCTATTAATAGCTTCTTTTATCATCTTTTTTGATATATCCAATTCAAACAACTCATAACCCTTTTGAGATAATTCCTTGCTCATCACTCCTGGTCCGCATCCAATCTCCAAAACTTTCCAATTGTTTTTTTTGAGCATACTAAGAACCAAATCTTTTCGTGTAGAAAAATTATATACCTCAAGTGTTGATTCAATATAACGCTTTTTGTAATATGTAGTCGCACATCTATCAAAAAATCTTATAACCTTCTCTTTTTGGCTTTCTCTTTTTTTCATCTTAATTTATGTATCCTAATGATTTTAGTCTTTCTAATGTTTTTTTATGAATAAATATATCTTTGCTCTCTCCATTTACCTTTCTAGAGTTTATTATGTCATCCAACTTTTTCATCAGTCTATCGGCAACAATTCTTTCTTTTTTGACTAAGTTTTCTTTTTCATGTGGATCTTTCCTTATATTATAAAGTTCAAGTGGTTTATTTTTAGAAACTATAAGCTTCCAATTATCTTCTCTTATACTATAAACATGATCATATATAATTTCAAATTGCTCATCACCTAAAAAACATTTTGAATCTTAGTGCCATTAAACATATCACAGCTTATGGGGTCTAAAATAGATTCAATTTCTTTTATTGTTTTGTTAAATGCCTCTTTCTGAGCATCAATCTGCATTAAAAAATCTCCCTCTTTGCAGTAAAAGTATTGCTTTTGGTTTATATAATTAATCCCATCTATTATATCCTCTGAGTAAGATAGATTTTCATTTTTTATTTTATCTGAATCAGAATAGTAAGAACTATTTAATTTATCCTTAGCACTATAGAACGAAATGATTGTATTTTTGTGTCGAACCGTGATTAAAGGTTCCACATAATTTAAACCACTGCCCCTGCGAATGCTTATAGCAGCTTGGTCTGGAATAAATTCTGAATTTAATATATCAGGAAAAAGACTCCTTCCTTCCAGGTTGCCATTGAAAGAAATATTTAGAAAGTCTAAAATAGTAGGCATTATATCTATATTTCTAGTAATTGTTTTAACCCTTCTTTTAACTACATCCTTTGAATCTGGGTAATTAATAATTAAAGGTACGTGCATTATCTCATCATAAAGAGAGTGCCCATGGTCAAAGAATCCATGATCACCTATTTCTTCTCCATGATCTGATGTTATGATTATTATTGATTTATTATAAATACCATGTTTTTTTAGTTCCTCAAACAAATCTCCAATTAACATGTCAGTATAATATATCGCTCCATCATAGATTGCATTTTTATACAATAACTCTCCTCCAGATACCCTTGTTAAGTCCTGAATATGCCCACAATAATGTGAACCATTATATTCAAATTCTTTGTCAAACATATACCTATAAGGCTTTTGGGGCTTGTCTTTTGACAAACAATGGGTATCATATGTGTGTATAAACAAAAAAAAAGGTCTTTTTTGTGAACTATTTATCCATCTGGACACCCTTCCATTTATTTCAGCAAGACCACCACCTTCATCATTAAAAACATCAAAACCTTGATCAAATCCAAATTCATCAATCATATGCCCCCCATCAGTAAATGCTATGGTTGTATAACCATTATCTTTCATAATTTCTGCTAAGGTTATATGTTCATTATCGAGTTTAACTGGATTTTTCAGTCCAAGTGGAAATGGATAGAGAGAAGTAAACATTGATGCATGAGATGGAACTGTCCAGGGAGCTTGGCTTATATGATTCTCAAATAATATCCCCTCATTTGCAATCTTATCAATGTTTGGTGAAGTGTTTCTGTCATATCCATAACAGCCTAAGTGATCTGCTCTTAGTGTGTCTATGGATATTAAAATAATATTGCAATTTAAGCATGAGGGTATGGTTTCTCTCGGACTTTTTGTGAATTCATGAAGGGTACAAGCTGTAAGAAATAGTAAAATTAACATTGCTATATATACAAACTTTATGTTAGTCATAATAAAACTTATTTTACTTAATTATTTATATTTTTTCTTTATTAAAGTACATCCTTTCTATATATAATAAATTGTTTAGTTAATCATACAAAAAACTTATAAACAAGCATAAAAACCCTTCTACTACAGCGGGGTGGGGCAGTCAGGAGTGCCCGATGGGCCCATAACCCATAGGTCAAAGGTTCAAATCCTTTCCCCGCTATTCCTTTGAACAACAAAATTCCATTCATCTATGATGGGTGGTTAGATGGGATTTTGTTGTGCTCAAAAACCATTAGTGATTTATAGAATTTTGAGTGTCAAAAACCATTTGATATTGATGCATGTATCACAACATGCCACCAGTTTATGACTGGTGGTTTTTGACAAATTAACAGGCAAATTCTTAATAATATTCTTAAACCATACTAATTTGATAGATACAATAGCAAGGTTCAAGAAGCATCAAATCTTTTGATATACTAAACAAAATTACTCCTCCCACTAATATGTTCATAACCTTTTGTTAATTTTCTGTGTTACTGATTTAACATAAATATGAAATTAGCTCTTTCTGTCATATTAGTATTAAATAGAATCATACCCAAACAGAAATTTCCTTCCATTTAGCATTATATAATTTTAGCGTACTAATTACTTTAGCTGCTTTTTTAGGATCTGCTAATAAAACAGCCTTTGTTAATTTTTGTATTCCTTCTTCTCTTAGAATGCCTGTTATTTTTGTAACATACTCCTTTTTTCTATACTTGCTTTTTGAAATGCTGCCATACAAAGCTCTATTCAATTTCATCCTTTCTGTTTTTAGAAGTTCTGTTGTATCATAAATAATCAATGTTTTTGGCTTTAGTTCTTTTGTTTTTAATTTTACCTTAATTGGTTGACCGTAAAGTAAAATGCCTTCTCCTGTTAATGCACTCATTATTTCTGTTTCCTTGGGCAGCCGGTTTAAACCAAAGTAACTGGCTTGAATTTTATTATGCTGGAATTTATGAATCTGGGTTTTTAGTTTATCTGTGTCTTTTAAATCATGAATTATGGCAATGTCTATATCAGAAATTGCTGTGTCTTCTCCTCTTGCTACACTGCCAAATAAGACTATCTGAAGAATATGTTTGTTTTTTAATTTCTTTACATTATTCACAAATTCTACAGCAATTTTAAAATTATCCCTCATTTTCACTAATTATTTTTTCTAAGATTTCTTTTATTTTATTATAATATTCCTTGGCTTTTTTTGCTGTTTCTCCATCTTCACCCTTGCCATAAACATGGCTTGGTCTTAAGTCATCTAGTTTTTTCATAGAATCTCTTATAATTTCAGTATTTTTACCAAGTTTGTTGCCTTGTTTTAGAAATGAAAAAAGTTTATTATGTTTTATGTCTTTGTCTTCTTTTAGAATGCCCAATTTATGTAAGGTTGCATTTATGTAATGTGCAGAAATGAGCATATAAATCTCTATTAATGCTTCATAATCCTCTTCAAAGCCTAATTTTAAACTACTTTTCTCTAAATGCTCAATTTTTTTTAGATGGCTGTCTATTTTCATCTGTTTTATTAGTTTAACATAAGCATATTTATATACCTTTCGGTTATATTGGTATCACAGATTAAGCTATCCATAATACTTATTTGTAGGGATAATAAAATAATTACTATATAAAACACAAACTTAATAAACAAATAAAGTTTTAATCTGAATATGTATATCTCAAAACTCTTTGACTTAACCTTGTTTGAAACAAAATACAAGCAGCAGGCCATAGAACTAATCGCTTATTCCTTCATTGCTTTTTTTATTCCGTTTTTTGTTGGACACCCCCAGCTATTAGTCGGGACAATTGTTAATGCAGCATTAATACTTTCAAGCCTTTACCTGAAAAGAAATTTTTTATTGCCAGTTATTTTCATGCCAAGCATTGCAGTCTTGTCAAGAGGTTTGATTTTTGGGCCTTTCACAATCTTCCTTATTTACTTTATTCCTTTCATATGGTTTGGAAATTTTATACTTGCAATGTTCTTTAAAGGCCTTTACTTAAAAAATAAAACAAATTATTTTATCACATTATTATCAGGCAGTTTTGCAAAAGCTTTTTTCCTTTTTTTAACAGCCCTGCTTTTCTTTAAATTAAACCTAATCCCAGAAATATTCCTTAAAACAATGGGAACAATGCAGTTTACAACAGCAGTTCTTGGAGGAATAGCTGCTTTTGCAGTAATAAAATCAAGAGAAAGAATAAGTTTATTAACTGAAACTATATCAAGATAAAAGTTTACATCTCTTTTTCATATATTTTGATCCACCATCTTGGAAGATTTACTAATTTCCAGACCTTATATTTATACAGTTGATACACTAAAGTGTACTAAATAATACAAATAAGTGTAAAGCTTTATATATAAGTTATGTATTAATACACTTTGGTGTATAATATGGAAGAAATAAAACAAAAGGAAATGTTCAAAGAAGTAAGATTAACAACAGAAGAAGCTGCAAGATGGATTAAGTTTCATGAGGATGTTTACAAGGAAGATCAGGAAATGGCAAACAAAGTGATTACAGATTCTCCAAGGTGGTCAATAATAATGGCCTATTATGCCATGCATAATGTGAGCAAGCTCTATCTGGCAAAAATACATAATATCAAGATAAGCGGAGAAGATGTACATGCAAAAACCTTGTTTTTTATCTCAAAATATATTAAGCAAGATGCTAAGAAAATAATTCCCCTCTTAGAGAAAGCAAAAGAAGAGTATGATGCAATTACCTCATCAAGTATATGGGTGATTCCCAGATTATTATCAAAAGGCAGAGATGAAAGAACAAAAACACAATATTATGATGCAGTTAAGGCAGAAAAATCAACAATGGAGCTCATGCAGGCAGCTCAATACTTCATGGATAATTTTATGAAGCCTTATATCAGAATCATGGAAGGATTATTCTAATGCTATTAGATATTTGTTTTGGTAGCAAATCTGCATGGAGAATTCTAATGCTTTATGGAGAATCACCGGGCGCAGGATTTACAAGGCAGGATATTAGAAACTATACAAAATTAGGAAACAAGGCACTATCCTTTGCATTGAAAAGGCTAATCTCATTTGGCATTCTACTAAAGAGCAAGGGAGGGTTATCATTAGCCGTTTACAAACTGAATAAAGAGAATAAATATTGCCAGGATATACTTAATTTACTACAAAAAGAAAGGCAGGACCTTAATCAATTGCCTTATGATTTCAGCATGATTGCAAGAGATTTTTCAAGGGAAACAGTTGATTCAGTTAATGCTTTAAGCATATACCTATTTGGCAGCATTGCTAAGGGAACATACAGAGATGATTCTGACATGGATTTTGCGCTTGTAGTTAAAGAAAAAAATCCAAAAGATGATATGGCTATCAGTATGATAACTGACAAGCTATCAGAGAGATTCAAGAGAAAGATTCAATGCTTCATACTTACAAAGAACCAAATTGACAAACACAGTACCAAACTTGTAGAAGAAATATTGAAGCATGGAATAAAGCTCGTTTAATTTAGAATTTCTATTTTCAATAATCTATAGCGGCTGAAATGAGGGGTAAATGGTGTGTTCTTGATTAGATAAGCAAGCTAATCATGAAACCTATGCTCAATCATTCTTTCAACCTTGTTAAAGGCCATGTGCAACGCTTTTGCAAGTTCCCAATCAGCTGCCTTTGAGTCAAATGTTCTTGTAGGTGCAACAACCTTTAAACTTACACTATATTTTTTCCTGTTACCTGTCTTTTCATAACTTTTTACATGCATCACAACAGAGGTTACATTCTTAATAGCCCTCTCTATCTTTCCATAATATTCCTTGGCCAACCTGTTAACAGTCCCTACCTCTTTGTCATCCAACTCTTTTATCCCAATTATTTTTATTTGTTTCATAAGAAATAAGTAGGTAATGAATCTTTATATATTTTATTGATGATTCACATACTCCAAAATCTAATTAATTAAAGATTTAGTTTTTGTGGTAATTAACTCTAAATTAGACTATTTTAGTGGTAATTAACAGTAAAGTTTATAAATAAGTGGTAATTAATAGTTATTATTAATCCATGTGGTAATTAAAAGTATAAAGGATTACTATTAAACATATGTGGTAATTAACTATGGTTTATAGAAAGCAGGTTGAAATCAAAGGCCAAAAATACTGGTATCTGTTTCATACTGTAAGAAGCGGGGATAAATACCTCAAAAAATCAAAATACATTGGGAAAGAGCTTCCAACAGATATTGAAAAAATTGAAAGAGAATTTTCAGAAGAAGTTAAAATGGAAAAACAGGAAGTGCCAAAAGAGATAAAGGAACTGGCAGAGAGTCTGCACCCTTATGAGAGGAAGATTCTCCCTTTTCTTAAAGAGAATATATCATTAAAAGAGCTGGTTAATGCTTCAAAAATGCAGGAAATAGAGATAATGCGTGCATTGCAGTGGCTTGAAAACAAAAATATCCTTTCAATAAAAAAAGAATTAAAAGAAATAATCTCATTGGGAAAAAATGGAAAGCTTTACCTTGAAAATGGCCTGCCAGAAAAAAGATTTCTTAAATCAGTTGAGGGAATAACATCTGTTGAAAAGATAAAAGAAAAAGCAGGGCTTGAAAAAGATGAGATAAATGTCTGCCTTGGATTATTAAGAAAAAAACTGGCAATTGAAATACAGGAAGGAATGAAAATAAAAATAACAGAGCAGGGAAAAAAACTCTTGCAAAAGCCATCATTTGAGGAATTATTCTTAAAGCAATTGCCGCTTGATTCAAAGCATTTAACACAGGAGCAAAAGTATGCATTTAATGAGCTGAAGAAAAGAAAGGAAGTCATAAAAACAGATATTGTTACAGAAAGAAATATTGAATTAAAAGAGCTTTACAATGATTTGATAAAAGCAAAAATATCATTTAAGAACATAATCGACGAGCTTTCTCCGGCAATAATAAAAGACAACTCATGGAGAAACAAAAGCTTCAGGAGATATGACATAAAGATAAATGTCCCTTCTATCTCAGGTGGAAGAAGACATTTTGTGAACGAGGCAGTTGCTTACATAAAAAAAGTTTGGCTTGAGATGGGCTTTAAAGAAATGCGAGGCCCATTACTTCAGACATCATTCTGGAACTTTGATGCATTATTTACAGCTCAGGATCATCCTGCAAGAGAGATGCAGGACACATTCTTTATCAAGAATCCTGAGAAAGGAAAGCTTCCTGAAAAGAGGATTGTTGACGGGGTAAAAAATGCACATGAAAACGGCTTTAAAACAGGAAGCTTGGGATGGCGATATAAGTGGAGCCCTGAGACAGCGATGAAAAATGTTTTGAGAACACACACAACAGTCTTGTCTGCAAGGACTATTGCTGCACTAAAAAAAGATGAGCTGCCTGCAAAATATTTCACAGTCGGAAAATGCTTCAGGAATGAGACAGTTGACTGGTGCCACTTGTTTGAATTATGCCAGGTTGAGGGAATTGTTGTTGACCCTAATGTTAATTTCAAAAATCTTGTTGGATACTTAACAGAGTTTTACAAAAAGCTTGGATATGACAAAGTAAGGATAAGGCCAGGCTATTTCCCATACACAGAGATGAGCGCAGAAGTGGATGTTTTTCATCCTGTAAGAAAAGAATGGGTTGAACTGGGCGGCTCTGGAATATTCAGGCCAGAAGTTGTAAAGCCATTATTGGGGATTGAGGTTCCTGTTTTGGCATGGGGCTTGGGAATGGAAAGGGCAATCTCAATGTATTACAATATAAATGATATCCGCGATTTGTACAGGAATGATTTAAAGCAATTAAGGGAAATGAAAGCATGGTTGAAATAAAATGCCTACAATAACTTTGGACAAAAAAGATGTAATGAACCTTGTCGGAAAGGAAATTCCAGATGAAAAGCTGAAAGACAGAATATCAATGCTTGGAACAGATTTGGAAAAGGTTGATGATTCTGAAATAGTTGTAGAGGTATTTCCAAACAGGCCTGATTTACTGTCTGAGGAAGGTTTTGCAAGGGCATTATCATCTTTTATTGGTGTTAAGACAGGATTAAGAAAATATGATGTAAAAAAATCTGAATTTAAAGTTAATGTTGAAAAATCAGTTGAAAATGTTCGGCCTTTCATAAGATGCACTGTTCTTAAGAATATTGATTTAACTGACGAGGCAATTAAAAGCCTTATGCAATTGCAGGAAAAATTGCATTTAACACATGGAAGAAAAAGAAGAAAGGTTGCAATAGGAGTTCATGATTTTGACAAAATTAAATTTCCTTTGGTGTACAAAGCTGTAAAGCCAGATGGGATTTCATTTGTTCCATTAGGCATGACAGTTGAGATGAATCTTGCGCAGATTCTGTCAAAGCATCCAAAGGGAAGGGATTATGCATTCTGCTTAGATGGACTTGAAAAATATCCAGTTATAATTGATGCAAAGAATGATGTTGTCTCTTTTCCTCCGATTATCAACGGGATTGTAACACAGGTAAGAGAGGAAACAAAAAACCTTTTTGTTGATGTGACCGGAACAGACATTAATGCAGTTACACAGGCCCTGAATATTTTGGTTGCAAGCCTAGCAGACAGGGGTGCAGAGATTTATTCTGTTGATGTCGGCGGAGTTATAAGCCCTGATTTAAACCCGAGAAAAATGAAAATTGAATTAAGTTATGTTAACAAATTACTTGGTCTTGATTTAAAGCAAAAAGAATTTGAGGAACTGCTTTCAAAAATGGGCCTTGGTTATGATAAGGAAGTCTTGATTCCTGGATACAGAGGGGATATAATACATCCGGTTGATGTTGTTGAGGCAGCTGCAATTGCATACGGTTATGAAAATTTTCAGCCAGAGATACCAAACCTTGCAACTATTGCAGAAGAAAATTCTTTTGAAAAATTTAAAGCAAAGGTTGCAGATATATTGATTGGCCTTGGGATAATGGAGACAAATACATACCATATTACTAACAAGGAAAATTTGAATAAGAAAATGAATCTTGAGCTTGGCTGTGTTGAGCTTTCTAATGCGCTTACAACTGATTATGATGTCTTGAGGTCATGGATGATTCCAAACCTGATGGATGTTTTAAGGAACAACCGTAACAGGGAATTTCCCCAGAAGATATTTGAGATGGGGATATGCTTTAAGGAAAATAATGAGAAAGAGACAGGTGTTGAGGAATTCACAAGGCTTGCTGTTTTGATATCGCATACAAAAGCAAACTTCACAGAAATAAAGCAAGTGCTTGATTATTTGTTTAAGGCAATTGACCTGAATTATGAGATTGAGGATGCAGAGCATACAAGCTTTATCAAAGGAAGGGTTGGCCGTGTTGTTGTTGATGGGAAAAAGGTGGCCTACATCGGGGAAATATCTCCTGAAGTCATAACAAACTGGGAATTGGAGATGCCTGTGGCAGCATTGGAGCTAAACTTAAGTGAACTGTTTTCTTTATTGATAAAATAAATATTAATTTTTTAGTGGTAACGAAATAAAAACATTTATATATCTTTGAATTAGTTTTTAGAATATAAATAACCTACAAAATAAAAGAAAAATGAGTGATTTAAAATTTGTTAGATCTTTTGAAACATGTCAAGAAAAATTTATTGAGTTTTATAACTCTCAAGAAGGAGAATTCAAAGGAAAAAAAATGGCTTCTTTGCCAGATATTCTTAAAACATATTCAAAACCAAAAATTCAAACACTCAATGATATAAGAAATAATATGGGAGAAAAAGGTACACGAGAAGAATATTGTTTAGTGATTATAACAAATACTCACATTAAATGGGGCCAAAGCAAATATAATAAAAATAATTTTAATGGATTATTTACTAATCACTTTAAAAGCGAAATTACAAAACCTAAAAAAAAATATTTAAAGGATATCCCAGCAAATCATACAGCAAAGGCAAAAAGCATAAATGAACTTATCAAAACAAAGGAAGGTTGCTTATATTTAAGTGCATTAACAGATGTTGCAGAACCAGATAAATTGCCAGGAATAATTCAAAATCTATGTGGAATTGAACTAAAAGATATTGGTTTTTTTATACCTTATTATTACAAAAAAATAGAATTACCTTTTGAATCTGCTGTTGCATTAGTTTACTTCCATAAAAATCCATCTTTGACTATTATGTGTGATTTTGAAACAAATAATACAACAGGAGATATTGGATTTTCTTTTGGAATTCCAATATATAACATAAAGTAAATAACAATATAAATTTCTTTTGATTAATCATAACATGCATTTCTTTTTATGCTTTAATTATAAATCAATCTAAACAAAAAACCTTATAAATAAAAGCATTATTTTAATTAAAGAGGTGATTTAATGGCAAAGGTTAAAGGAAGATGTTGTGGAGAATTTCCAACATTTGCAGTTGTTTTGCTTGTGATTGGAATAATATGACTTTTGAATGATTTGAATGTAATTATGGTAAACATTCCATGGGTGCCAATGGTTTTAATAGTTGTTGCAATTGGAATGATTTACAACAGAACTAAGAAAGAATAGGCAAAAACTGTTTATTGTTTTTGCAAACATACATTTATTTTATAAATCATTTCCTTTTTCATATTCTTTGAAATACTTTTCTCTTAATTGGTTTATTTCTTTCATAACAGGAATATTAATTCCTTTTTCTTCAAGGATATCAAGCCGTTCTCCAACCCATGTAATCCATACATCCTGCCTGCTTTTTTTGATTTGATTTTTTAATTCATTAAGAATAATATCCCATTTTATTCCTCTCTTTGCGAGGCTAATGCAGTCTTCTAAGTCACCTTCTCTTTCTGTCATTGTTTTGAATAGGAAAATATCTTCATTAGAGCAAAAATTTAGTTTAATTTTTTCAAGATCAATAAGGGTGATTGCTCTTTTCATAATCTCCTTTGAAATAGAAAATCTTCCGCAAATTTCTTTCTGGAACAGATCAATCCTGAAGTCATCCCTTACGAATATCTGATTTAGGTTCATATTCTTATATTCAATATTTGGAACTTTTACTGTGAAGTTTATAGAATTTAATGCGTTTTTTAAAATCATAAACTCCTCTTTTGTTTCTACAACTAAATCTATATCTTTTGTTGCTGGTTTTAATCCCTGCTGTAGCAACACTGCTCCGCCTATCACAAAGATTTTTACTTTCTTTCTTAATGAAGCATTTATCTCTTTAAACAATTTTTCTATCTGCTTAAATTCTGATATCATACATATCTGCCTTTTCTTTTATTTCCTGAAGCGTCGGATAATTCGAAAATTTATTGCCTTTTAAAACTAAATTTAATCTATCAATTATAGGATGTTTTACTAATAGCTCTTTTTTGAACTTAAGATAAAATAATGAAACAAATATTAAATACCTTACTGTTTTTTCTTTTTCAGCTATATACAAGGAATGCATAAAAATAATCTTTTTTGATAATTTTCTTTTAGGGAGAGTGTAATAGTTTGTTGTAAGAAATATTTTTATCCCAAAATTTTCAAAACAGGAGAATGCAGTTAGAGTTGCATTTATCTTGCTTTTATTTGCAAAAACTAATTCTTTTTCTGTTTTTTTGTATATTATTGAATTTGCAGGAATTTTTTTATCAATGGTTTCTAAAAATTTGTTGTATTCTTCAAGAAATTCTTTTAGTTTATCCCATACTTTTATATTTAAAACATAATTTTTCTTTTCTTTTCTTACTATGCTTATATTACAAAATTGTTTTAGCTTTTGATAAATAATGCTCTTTTTAAGGTTTGTTTCTTTTGCTATTTGTTTAATGTTTTTTGAGTTTAATACTGTAACAAGTATTTGTATTCCTTTTCCTGATAACACGTTTATAAGGTTAGGATGTTGTGATAACAAATTTAATAAAAGAGCATTATATGTCGTTTTTTTTGCTGTTATTACTCCTCTTGATAATTCTATAAACCCATTTTCTATAAGATTTTTGCTTGTTCTGTATACTTGCTTATCACTTTTTTTTATAGCATGAGCTATTTCTGTAATTTTTGTATTCCCATTTGCAATTTGCTCAAGCACTCTTAATTCAGGTTTTGATAAGTTCATATTTCCACAAAAACATTCCTTATTTATATACTTTTCGTATTTATATGGAATTATTTACTTAATCAATTATTTTTAAGTTAGATTTATATCTGTATGCAGAATAAAAAAACATCTTATTCACACAAAGAAACAAGATTTATTGGTTTATAATCCTCACTCAAAAATATAATGGTCAGCGATTTGCTTAGAATCAGTTTTAATCTTCTTAGTTATAACACTCCTGTTTTCTTTTATAATCCATTTAGCTGACCTGTCTGTGTAATAGACACCCATGAGACTAAAAATTATTGAACCATCCTCAAGATTATTCTCTTCTCTCCACCTCTTTGGCTGTCCTAATCCAAGTTCAGAAACTGCAACATCAATTCCATATTCAATAGCATCTTCTGCTGTTGCGCGAACGCAGGACATGGTGTTTACACCCATGAGATAAATCTTTCTTACATTTAAATTCAGCAAAGTTTCATAAAGTCTAAGCACAGAAAAACCACTTGGTTTATTCTTTCTTGGCATAAAGTAGTTTCTCGGAACATCATCAACCATTTTTGCAATAGGATTAATTGTATTATTGCAAAAAGGAATGAAGACAAATTCTTAACCAAAACAAAAACCTTAAATATAATAATCATTTGTGGATATATTATCAAAGGCAGAGGTAATAAAAAATGAGAAAAATAATAGTTGCAATATTAGTACTGGCTTTATTCTTCATAGCTGGCTGTGTACAGACCGAACAAGAAATAAAAGAAGCAAAGGAAATGAAAATAAATGAACAGATAATTGGCGGAGAAACAGATGATAATGGATGTCTTATTGCAGCAGGTTATAGCTGGTGCGAATCAAAGCAGAAATGTTTAAGAACATGGGAAGAGGAATGTTCTTCAGAAACACCAGAGCAGGATACCCCTGAGCAAACAACTGAAGATGGAACAGGGGAGCTTGGAACTGGAATGCTTTTAATGCAAATAACAGATAAAAAACCAGAATCACTGAATATTACTAGCTTAGAAATCACTATTTCTGATATTAAAGTGCATATTGCAGGAGCAGGAGGAACTACTGAAGAAACCTGCACCAATGAAACCACAACAGAGGAAGAGTGTGTTGACCAAAATACCACAGAAATTGTTCCAGTATGTGTTAATGAAACCAGAATAGAAGAAACATGCATAAATGTAACAATAAATGGTACAAACACAACTAATGAAACAATAGAAGAAGTTTGCACAAATGAAACTATCATAGAGGAAATCTGCACAAATGAGACAATAAATAAGACAATAGAGGTATGTGAAAACATTACAAATACAATAGAGATATGTGACAGCGAAAGTGCAGCAGGAGCAGGCTGGTTTACAATAGTTGAGGGTCCAAAAACCTTTGACCTGATTGAGATAAAAGATGTAAAGGAGTTCTTGGGAGAAAAAGAGCTTACAGCAGGAAAATACACGCAGATAAGGCTTACTGTTGA
>Ga0210051_1003380_pt1 | contig 15859 bp, 20 predicted proteins | sample CryGey092014_all_FD_185464 | JGI IMG/M metagenome (GOLD analysis project Ga0210051, IMG submission 185464) | Groundwater microbial communities from aquifer - Crystal Geyser CG23_combo_of_CG06-09_8/20/14_all (SPAdes) (version 2) | ecosystem: Environmental > Aquatic > Deep subsurface > Groundwater...
GTCGGGTAGGAACAGCGCATTACTGCACCGCTCCCCCCTAAGAACCGGACTTGCGAGTTTCCCCGCATCCGGCTCAAGCCTCTTCAAAGCCCCGTTTGACCAGAGCCGGTAACTAACTTCTTTTCTCGGCTATGAACCTGCCTATGACAGTTCGGATGCAGTAATTCAAGATTGGTCATTTTGTCGTCACCGCCTTGAGCTTTTGGAAGGATGTGGTGAATGTTCCACCCCGTTTCCTTCGTTATTTTCTCTTCGCAGTTCGGACATAACCCATCCTGTGCATACCACAGGTACAACAACCTGTTCCTTCCCTTGAAACTTTCCTTCATCGTCAGGCCTAGCCTTTCTTCAAAGTACGTCTCAAATTCCGGGTCGTAAGGGTTTGCTGCGCCCTTGATTTTGACGTGGCGTTTGATTGGCGTGTCACTGGCTATCACCAGCTTCACAACCTTCTTTTCGCCTTTATCATCCTCTGCCGTTGTGCCAAACACCCAATTCCTCAAACCATCACGCATGAAGTATTTCGACCTCACCCATGCGGCTGATTTATTCGGATGCCTTCTGCAAGCCCACTGCCAAAGCTGTTTCCAAATAACGTGGTCAACCTTTGAGAAGGTTTCTTTCGCTACTTGGTTCTGGTGGTAATTCGCCCAACCTCTGATTACCGGGTTGAGCTTTTTCACCAGATTTTCTTGCTTCGCTGTCCTGGATTCCTTGATTATTCCCCGGACTTTTCGCAAGAACGTTTGTACGTTCTTTTTCGCAGGTTTGATGAGTAACTTTCCATCGTATTTGCGCACGTTCCATCCGAGGAAATCAAAGCCTTCCTCAATATGCACGATTTTGGTTTTCTCTTCGGACAGCGTTAATCCTCTGTCTTTCAAGAATTCCACCATCAACTCCCTCGCTTCTTCCAGCACTTCTTTCGTTGTGCCAGTTATTACGAAGTCATCTGCGTAACGAATCAGGTGAACCTTGTTTTTTGTGTTTCCGTGACTGTTAGTACCGAAGTGTCTATCCAGCTCGTTTTCCATTCCATCCAAGGTCATGTTCGCTAACGTCGGTGAGATAATCCCGCCTTGCGGCGTACCCGCCTTCGTATTGAACAACTGTCCATTCCATTTGAAGCCAGATTTCAACCACTTCTTTAGCGTCACTTTATCCATAGTGATATTGTTCAACAGCCAGTCATGATTGATATTGTCGAAGCATCCAGATATATCCGCATCCAATACCCATTCAGCAGATTGTTTTTTCGCCAGTGCTTTGAAACATTGCTCTGCCGCATCTCTGCTCGCTCTCATGGGTCGGAACCCATAAGAGTTTGGGTCTGCCTTGGTTTCCGAGACTGGTTCTAGTGCTTGCAGATACATCGCTTGCATAGCCCTATCTTTCATCGTCGGTATTCCTAGCGGACGCATCTTTCCGTTTGCCTTCGGTATAAAAACCCGTCTCAAAGGTTGAGGTTTGTACCCCCTTCTCTTGAGCGACATAACAGCTTCGGCTTTTAACTCCGGTGTGTCCCATACAACCTTGTCCACACCCGGTGTCTTTTTGCCTTGATTTTCAGTAACCCGCTTTACGGCTAATGCTCTGCCGCTAAACGAATGGGTCAGTATCCACTGCAAGGATTTCACCCTGCCGTATCTACCTTCCCTAGTTGCCTTTGCAATACGCATTTGCAGCCTCTTTACCGTTTGATGGATTTTTGCCCAGTCGAGACTGTGCCAATCCACTTCACAGTCAGAGGCCGCACCAACTACAATTTCCGCAGTTGTCATTTGCTTTACCTCCTTTTGAAGTTCTACATACTCTCTTGCAAAGAGAGACCAGTCAGAAGTCTGCTTCCTTTCGGACAGGACGATGTTGGCTTGTGCCTCAATCCCTATTCATCCCATTACAGGACGACTTTCGCTTTTTCTGACATCCTCTACCCGCACATCCATCGGCTTTCCTTGCGGTTGGCTTGCCCTTGCGGGCGGATATACGGGCTTATCGTGTTCCATGTAAATAACACTGGAAGGTTAGGTGGTGGCTCTTTTCCGGGGAGACTTTGTTTCCGCTTGAGGAGTGAAGAATCTCAAGACCGCTCCCTTACCATTTTGGTTACTGCCTATAAGCATCTTTGGCAGTTCAAGGATAACGAAATTTATCACCACTTCACTTACGTTCACCATACTTCCAAGCCTAGTTCCCTACCGCGTAATGCTCGCAGTTCCGCCTCTGCCTCACGGCTTTAGCATCATCCTTTCGGAGTGGGCTACATTGTCAGAGGGGCTTCAGACCCAGCCGTTACCGGCCACGCCTGCCCTCGTAGGCTACTGTTGGGAAAACAACAGGTTTGATTAACTATTTCTGTTATCAAACAGTTACTTACACGACTTCACGTCGCACCCACCGAGCATTTTCATCTCGGAGACAACAATTTTTGTGATGTAACCATGCCCCAACCGGGATATGGTGATCCCGCGTTGGGTTTTGATCGTGTTAGACTGGACGCATGAATGAATCACGAAAACCATCCTTCACGGTTATTACTGGAGGCAAAGAAGAACTGGAATGCAAAAAACGCATCCTGTTTTCCACGCCTGAACTGCTTGAGCAGCAAGAATTTGAAAACCTATGTGATTCACTAGGTCTTCAATTTGTTGATGTTGAATTTCTGATTGCCAAGCGTGTTCGCAATCGAAACTATTCAAGCCGCCTCGAACAGCAAGCCCTGTTAGCCATCATTGAAGGGCGTGACAACGATATAGAACGCCTGTTCGGTATTCTGGAACGTCGCAATTCCCTTTCTTTGAAGGTTATCTCATCGTCCTAGCCAACATCTCCTGCTCAATTTCCTTCAGAAGATACTTGGCATCAGTAATGACGCTTGATTCCGTGAATTTATGTTCTATCGCATGTTGCAATTGATCTCTGCGTTGCAGCAGCTCTCGTTCGCTTGAGGTTTCAAGCCAGCGAAAAAAAGCCTTCATGTCAAATATTGCCCCCATTTTGTGCCTCCAAAATTAAAATAAAATGAGACACAACCCTTACGGGAAATGTCCCCGTAAGGTGAGTGTTGCTTGTTAAATCAGGCTATTGCTAATCGCATCTTTGCATTTGCGATATTCACGCATAGCAATTTCAAGATTTGCATCGTCCAAGTCGCCTTCGGCACGGATATAGATTTCGTCCAATGCTTCAACCGAATTGGCATCGCGTAATGCGGCAACAATTTTTTCGAGCTTTTCGAGTTTGGTTGATGTTGCCGCATTACTGTTGCCAGTCTTGCCGCCATCAGCCACATCCACAATTTCGCCCGTGTCTTTGTCAACAACTGGCGTGTAGCTGCCGTTGATAACGTCGTCGAGGTTAAGATTTTGTCGCCCTGCTTGTTCGTCCATCGCCAATGCTGTTGCCAACTCTGGTGATTTCGGTAAGAACTTACAGATGCGGCGAATTGCCGTTTTCAGCCCCATTGCGACAAAGTCGGTATCCCAAGTGGATTCCTTCTTGTATTTCTTGGCTGCCTGGTAGCCACGACTGCCATCACGGATGCGCTCTACTTCTTTGCGCCCCATTGCGACAAATGTGCGACTACCATCTTTCAAAACGCCGACCGCATAGAAACCGACCACATCCCCACGCTCTTCATCCGACGCGGGAAAGCCGCCCGGTGCGGTTAGTGGTTCGTGTTCCAAATTTCGTTCCATACCAAGCTTGAGCGCGAACTTGTCGTTCATACGCACCGCTTCGGCGTAAATATCAACGACCTGCCCACTGTTTCGTGCCAACTTCATCAATCCGGTATAGCCTGGAATTAACTGACACTGGCCGCCAAATGGAACAAGGTGAGCTTCGCCCATCAACCCTACTTCCAGTCCAAGCTGCGAGGACTGGATCACGGCAGCAAACACGCTGCGCGGATCGCATTCTGCCAACTTCGGTGTCATACGAAACGCGGTAAGCGCAATGCGCGCCATGCGGTCAGGGTTAATGTGCTTTGGCAGCGCGCGGGCGATTTCGCCTTTGAACTGTTCGAGCATCGCAGGAAAGCCTTGCTGTTGCTCGGATTTAGCTGCGTTGTTGTTGGTGTTGCGGATGTTTTTGAGTGCTTGCAAAGACATGATGATTCTCCTTTTAGGTACAACAAAAAAAGGGACACCATGCCCCAGAAGGGACAGAGGGTGTCCCAGTTGGGGTGCTGCAAACTTATAACGACAACTGATTAGGCTGCGCGTGTGATTGGATAACGAAGTTAACGACAGCTTCTTCATCCATTCCTTGTTGTAGTTTGCTCACGATTTCCGTGAACAATTGCTTTGCTTGGCATTCGCCAAGGGCAGGATTTTTGCGAAAAGCATTAAGAGCCACTCTCAACGCTTTTGATTTTACTCGCTCAATTGCTGTGATTTTGCGATTTTTCAGTGACATGATGATTCTCCTTTTAGGTACAACAAAAAAAGGGACACCATGCCCTTGCGGGGAAGTGTCCCCGATAGGGTTGATTACAAACCAAGCGCCCGAACAACTGGGCGACTCAGAATGTAACCAGAAAAACAACAAGCAAAAAATACGAGCAACATGGTAATTCTCCTTTTGTTAAAAACAAAAAAAGGAACACCATGCCCCAGAAGGGATTAGGTATCCCCGCTGGGTTGATTAACTACATTCTGCCGTCTCTTTTGAGTGTTCGGCTAACACTATCAATTCAACGCATTACGCGATGAGCATGAATTGCTTGTATTACTTCACTAAACCTAGTATGCGTGCCAAAAACTCTAACGTGTTCTGGTTGACGAAAATTACCGTAAAAATCGTGATTAACCACAAAACGGTAAATTTCTTGTCCATCTTGGCAAGGTCTTGTCTCAATGAACCATCCATCTTGGCAAGGTCTTCCTTTGTGGAAAGTTCATTGCGAAGTTCAACTTTCAGCTCTTCTTTCGCCTCTAGCTTGCGCTGATTGGCAAATTCATAACTGTGTTCTTCGATGTGCGATAAAGATACCTCAATTGCTTTCGCAACTGGCATCGCATCATCACGACCGAGCTTGCGTTCCAAGATGTCGTAAATTTCTAGTGGTAAATTCATGTTGCTCATTATGCGTCTCCTTGAGTAAAAAAACAAAAAAAGGGACACCATGCCCTAAGGGGATGTGTCCCCATTTGGGTTTGAGTCAGATCAACCGACTAATTACTTGCGTGTTTGATGCTGTTTCGATGATCTTTGTTCTGATTACGTCGGCTACGATAGCTTTTCGCTTGTGAAAGTAGCAATAAGCCGCCGCCAATCAGAATCACAGAAATAATCGCTAATAGAATGTAGTCATTGGGCATTTTTCAATCCTCCAGTTCTGATAGAATTACATGGATAATGCCGTGTACAACCAAATACAGCATTCCCGACAAAACCAATATAAAGACATCATAATCCACATTTTTGGTGTAAAGGTAAAGGTTCTTGCCCCCAAAAAACATGAATTGACCAATAGCCACATCCTTAAGCACTTCAGCTACATGCTTAATCTGCTCCTTGTTCATATATGTCTCCTTACAAAAGCGGAGACATCACCCCCCAAGCGGGTATGGTGTCTCCGCTTGGGTTAAAAATTAAAAAACAGGTAATTGCACTTGCGCAATCCTAGGTTTGCGATTGCGTTTCTTCTCGGTTAATACAGGGAAAGCTATGTCACGCCTGATAAATGTAGGATTGTCATAACCTTCCCAGTCTTTTTCCTGGACCGAATAAGAAGTCTTTGCGGGTGCTTTTGCGGTAAGGAAGCGTTTTGCAACGCCTCTATACAATTCGCGTAGCAACGAAAAAATGCCAAATGCAAAAATAAACAAAATAATGATTCCCATGATGCCTCTCCTTCTTGATAAAAAAAGGACACCATGCCCTTGCGGGGATGTGTCCCCGCTTGGGTGGTATTGCTGCATGTGAGTGTTTTAGTCGTCCAAATCGAAGTTCGCTGCCCAGCGTGGAAGATCAATTGTTTCGACCTCGCCATTAGGCTGATAGCCAGGATACTGCTTGTTTTCCTGACACCATTTCAGCAACTCAAGCGCGCCGCGATACTTGGCACGCCCGACTTCGACCATTTCCTGACTGGCCATGTAGCAGGCCGTCGAGAACGGTGCGGTTTTTTCAACGGCGATGAAGTAGAAGTTGACCGATTTCCCAGTCACCGCCTTCATGCCATCAATATAAAACGCCGCTTGAACATCATAACCAAGGTTTGCGACTGCTTTCGAGAAGCCGTCCTTGCTGGCGGTGATGCAGCTTTTGAGGTCTGCAATGCCGCGATCAAACATCCAGTCGGGGCGAATCCTGCATTGCAAGCCAGTGTATTCGTCCGTCCAAAACAAGGATGTTTCAGCTTCGCCGTCCTTAAGTATTCTGGCTGCGCCCGCATGATTGAAAACGCTTACCCGCATTGCGGCAAGCGCGTCTATCTGCTCTGCGGTCAATGGGATTTTTCCTGCATTTTCCTCGTCCCATTTTGCAGAAGCTTCTTTGCCCTCTTTGGTGCGCTTGTCGAACTTCGGCGCAAGCACGTATTCCTTGGCAAATAGCTCTGGTTCAAGGATGAATGAGTGGCACGCGGAACCGAACTCCATTGCAGGTGTGGGTTCAACGATTCCTTCCTTGTAGTTTTTGTAGTGCTCCGGCGACTTGAGCAATTGCACGATGCCACTGTGCGAAATCGCGTCACTGGAGTGGTAAATTTTTATTGGCAAATCTCTGACGATGCGCTTCATTTGTGTCTCCTTGAAAGTTAGAAGGGACACAGACCCTATCGGGGAAGTGTCCCCGATAGGGTTGATTACAAACCAAGTGCCCGAACAACTGGGCGACTGATGGCGTAACCTGTGATGCAGCAAGCGATAATGATTAGGAACATGGTGTTCTCCTTTTGTTAAAAACAAAAAAGGGGACACCATGCCCCAAGGGGATAGGTATCCCCGTTGGGTAGGTTGATTGTTAGATAAGACCAGTTTCCTGCGCAGCCCTAACTAATGCTGGATGAAGCGTTGTTGGCAATGAGCCAATTTTCCCTTCAAACCATTGATCGCTCAATGGCAGTTTTTCTATACGGTTTAACTGGAATTTTGTAGGTTTAACCAAGCCACAAACACGAAGGTCTGTTGAACTGGTTACAACAAACTCGCCCAAGTAACACTTGTCAATATTTTGACTTGTGTCTTTAGCGACCGTTAGATATTGAATTCCATCTTCAATGGCCGCGTCCAAAATAATGACTGGGCGCAACTTCGCTTGTTTTGCAAAACCCTCTTCAGGTAAATGACAAAAACAAACATCCCCGACTTGCGGGGAGAATTGCATTTTCATGCTGAACTCCTTCCCGCAAATGGGTGTTGGTTAACTTAAGGCTGCTTAAGCGAATTTCTGATCCTTGAAAGTTCAGGAAAACGCTCAGTTGAGCCTTCAATTGGTGGTCTAAATCCGAGTGTATTAGCCAAACAAAGATTGACAAACTCTTCAACACTTTGACTGCCGCGTTTTTCAACGTATGCAGTCAATGTTTTAAGTGTTACTCCGTCTGGCGAATCAAAATCAGGCAACTCAATTGATAGTTTCATAACACTTCTGAATTTGATAACAGCATGTTCATGTTGCATGTGTCCTCCTTTCAATAAAAATTAAAGCAAGGACAACATGCCCAGCGGGAACGTGTCCCCGATGGGTTGATTGTCTAGAGGCCGAGTGCCCGTACTACTGGGCGGCTCAGAATGTAACCAGAAAAACAACAAGCAAAAAATACAAGCAACATGGTGAACTCCTTCTTTATATACAACAAAAAAAGGGACACCATGCCCTTGCGGGGAAGTGTCCCCGCTTGGGTTGATTAACTACATTTTGCCGTCTCTTTTGAGTGTTCGGCTAACACTATCAACCAGAGCATTACGCATCTGGGTAAGATGTTCAAAACCTTAGCACAAGCGTTTCTTTCCTGCAAGGGCAAGTTTATTGTTATTTTTTGTAGAAATTGCAAAACTACTGAGCAAAATCGTTAAGTAGTTTCCCACATGATTTTCCTTTTCCGCGCAGAATTTAACCCTCTGTTAAACGCTAAAAAGGAGTCGTAATGTCTGTTTCCGAAGAAATTAAAACAACGGTTAAACCCAAAGCAGAGTCACCCAAAAGCGCAAGAAGGGTTGCGGCCAAACGCCGCACGAATTCCGCTGAGTTTAGCAATCCTTTTCTGGTTCAGCAGATCAGGCTGAATTCAACCCCCGCTCAATCCTTGTTGGTGAGTAATTACGAGGGCTGCGATTATGCCTTGAGAGGCATTAGCGTGGTTCTGCCAGTTATATTGAACGATGAAAGCGAAATCATGAAGGTTAATGGTGCGGTGGATCATGTGATCAACGTAGCAATGGCTAATATCCGCGAAGAAGCAGCTCGTATAACCAAAGTTGCTGAGGATAATGGCATGGAATTGAGTTCTGTCTCCTATACCAACACATCTTTGATCGCGGTTAATATCACAAGTGCTAAATCTGGAAGATACCTCCAGCTTATTAGAGAGTTTGACAGCTTGATCGGATTACTACATGCGGCATGGCTATCCGGGTTTATGGGCGACGAGCAAAAAGCTAAAAATGAGCGCGAGTGGCGCAAGGTCGTTGCTTCGGCGGGTTCTGAGATCGAAAAAATCTCTGCCCGCGCATTCGCTGCGGCAAAGCGCACAATTCCTACTCCGCCAGCCTCGACGGATGCCAAGTCCACTGAAAAATCTCTGGCAAAATCCAAAGAAAAAAAGGCTGATGTCATCAAAGTAGATATGCCAACAGAAGGCGATGACTTGGACGAAATCGAAATTCCAAATACGCTAATTGTGGCGGTCTCTGAGACTGTTACCGCCTAAATTGGTGCTGTGTCGCAAAAACTAAATCACCACCAAGAGCGTGCCGTTCGGTCTGTTGGACACTCTACGATATTAGCCTGTCCAGGGTCTGGGAAGACGCGTGTGTTGTCTGCGAGGGCTGCGCGATTGTTGACAGAGAACACAACAGGCCGACTGTGCGCCGTGACATTCACAAGGGATGCGGCAGCTAGTCTAAAGTTGCGTATTCTTGAGGCGTGTGGCAAGGAGGTTGCCAATCGCTTGGCGGTAGGCACATTCCATTCTATCGCGCTGAATCAACTAAGGCGCGCTGGAATGGTTACCAATCGCTTGTTAGGAGATGGTGAACGATTGGCATTGTTGCGTCGTTGCTATTTGCAACACAAGTGTGATTTGCCTTTTGAGAAAATTGTCTCTGCCATAGACGGCGCAAAAGCCTCTGTGTCTCCCAAGTTGTTTGCCGATTCCGCCATAGAGGATGTGTACGCCGCCTACCAAGATGCGCTGGCTGCGGAGGATTCTATGGACTTCTCTGATATTTTGTTACTGGCAACTCGCGGAATGGCAAAAAAAACAATTCATCCCTTGTCGGTGCGCTGGTTGTTGGTTGATGAAGCTCAAGATATGGATGCGGTGCAGTGTGAGTGGGTGATGTTACATGGCAAGAGCGGCGTGGAAGTGACCATAGTTGGGGATGACGACCAAAGTCTGTATGCGTTTCGCCACGCGATGGGCTACAGCGGCATGATGCTTGTTTCTGAAACTCTCTCTAGCCAAGAAATCACGCTCCCTATTAACTACAGGTGTGCTTCCAATATTATTGCTCACGCATCGGCTCTTATTAGCCTTAATCAAAATCGAGCCAACAAAGCAATTCATGCCGCCCGTGGCAATACGGGAATAATTGGGTTGCATCGTGCGTCCGATAGAAATCATGAAGCCGAAATAATTTGTAATGCAATCGAAATGAGCGGCAACCCTACGGGGTGGGCGGTACTTGCACGCAGCAACACTCTCCTTGAGTCCATAGAGGCAAAATTGGCGAAAAGCCAAATACCATACTCTATTTCTGGAGGGAAGTCGGTATGGGATGGTGTTGTGGGTAGCGCCCTTGTTGGTTTGATAAGGAATATTGAACGGGACGACCTTACTGGATTGGCTAACGCGTTATCGGTATGCAAGATACAACCCCACCTGCTCAACCATAGTACTGATAGCAAGAAAAACTGTACGCAACTCTTGGATTATATTTTGTCGCAAACTTCAGAAAATGACGAGCGAACAAGGAAAATTATTGTGGGGTTGAAAAAAGGTCGTATAGATTGGCTTGGTCAAGCAAAGAACGGACAAGTGACTTTGGCTATCTATGCGGCCGCAGGCTGGCTCAGAGATTCCATTGAAAGAAAACTACCCAAAAAAACACCTTTGAATAGTAATGGCAAGATGATTGGCGATTTAGCCGTCGCGCTATCAAAGTTGAATGGTAGCGTTGCTCAACGGCTAAATGTGATTATGCGAAAATTCGGCGACAAAACATCTGGTGGCGTATCGCTTTTAACCATGCACTCTTCCAAGGGGCTTGAATTCGATAATGTTTGGATATTGGGCGCAGAGGACAATACTATCCCTCACCCAGATTCCACCGAAGAGGACGAACGACGTTTGTTCTATGTTGCAATGACGCGCGCGCGCGACCGCTTGGAAATTAGCAGCTCGATAGAGGATGGTTTGTTCACGCGTTTTGTTGATGAGGCGAGGTTGCAATGCAATTGACTGTGGAAAACTACTGAGCAAAATCGTTAAGCAATTTGCCACATGATTTTCCTTTTCCGCGCAGAATTTCCGCATGGAAAGAATATACAAATTAGTTGAACTCCCTTTCTGGCTAAACCAGAAAATTGATGCCTTATATACCCATTTATGTCGCTATTACCTGATATATATACTGGGTTTGATGGCGTACTGGTTGTTTGCGTTGAACTTTACACTATCAGTCAACTTGAGCGTTAGCTTACCTGATCATTTGTACCTTGTGCAAAAAGGCGTGCTGCCCAAGCGTGGTGAGTATGTTGCAATATCCTACGGGAATGACTTCATCTACTTCAAGGGTACTCAGATGATTAAGCGGTGCGAGGGCGTGTCTGGTGACATGATAACCTCTAAAGACCGCAAGTATTATGTAAACGGCAAGTTCATGGGGGAGGCGCGAACCTTGACAACTCAAGGCAACCCTATTCAGGAACTGGGTTATAACGGTCATATTCCCGCTGGACACTATTATCTTAAAGCGGATCACTTGAAAAGTTTTGACTCGCGCTATGCTGCCATTGGTTTAGTGCCAAGCAGTTGGATTATCGGCAGAGCGTTCCCATTGTTTTAGTCATGACTACCTTCACCGATCGGATTCTTCGCAGATTTGGCTTGTTATCACCATTGGTATTGGTAAACGCTAATGTAGCGAAAGCAGTCAAGCAAAAACGGATTGAGGATTTGCAAAAAATTCCGCGATACCCTCCTTTTATGGAGGGATTGCCCGTTTACCCCCCGGAAACCTTGCTTGAGACGCAAAGCGAGCTAATTCGCAGAATAGGCGAGATTATCGCTAACAAGGAATTGCTGGATACGCACTACTATCCAGCAATTACGCGCTTGGCCAATATGTATCAATTACTGCCCGCATCGCAATCGCACCATCATCGCGGGGCGGGCGGGCTGTTATGTCATTCTTTGGAGGTGGGACTGTATTCGTTGCAGGCTGCCGATGGAAAGCTAATTCGTGGCATTGTTACGCCACAGCAACGCCGCCTGATCGAGCCTCGTTGGAGGGTGGCTATATTTTTTGCGGGTATCTGCCATGATCTTGGCAAGGTTGTTACTGATTTTACGGTGACGGATCGCTCTGGCGAAATCAAATGGCATCCTTATATTTGCGGGCTTTATGATTGGGCAACCCAGAACAAGCTAAACAACTACTTCATTCATTGGAACGAAGGAAGAGGGAAATCCCATACCAGTATCGCCGCCACGCTGTTCAATGGCGTGGTTAGTAAAGAGTCGCGCGACTGGATTAGCGAAGGCAGCACGGATGTTATGCAATGGCTATCTGAATCGCTAACCAATACGCCGGGTGCTAAAAACCAAATCTACGAGAACATCGTCAAGTCGGATCAGGTTAGTGTTGAGCGCGACCTTAAATCTATGGGGGTAGCGATGGCAGGCTACGAGATTGGTGTGCCTATCGAGCGTTATCTGAGCGACATTATGCGCAACTTGCTTCGTGAAGGTGTGTGGCGAATCAACGAGCCCGGCGCAAGGGTGTGGTGCGTAAAAAACCATACTTATTTGGTTTGGCCAAAGGCTGGCGATGAAATGGCGCAGCGCGTGCGCGAAGAAAATATCCCTGGCTTACCAAAATCCGTAGACGGCATCCTCGATATGATGGCGGAACGCGGCATCGCACTGGTACGCGAAGAAAAAGGAAGTCCATTTTTTTTTGTTGCTCCAGATGTGCTTACCGCGAAAATCCCAGACCTAAGACTTCAATGTATTCGTTTACGCGACCAAGCGCTATTAGGCTCAATTCCTATTGCCAGCATAGATGGTAGCGTGGTTGACAAGAAGGACGAGGATGCGAATGCGAATGAGACATCCGTATTGACTAATAGCGGCAAACATAAGGCGGCCAACACCGCACAATTGCAAATCAATTTATGCGATCAAACGACCCCTTCTGGGGCTGCACAGGAAAAAGATGTGAGTGTTGCCGTAGAAATGCAACCGCCCTCCCCGCTTGTTGCCAAGGCCGTTATGGTCGAACAATCTGAGGTTCAGCCTTCCACTGCGCAACCCGCCGAACAACCGCAGTCCTCTGTGGATACCCAGCCTGCCAAATTGACAATTGCAACTCTATCTGGGGCTACTGGCGAGCTGCTAAAGGTGTTTTTGTCCGACCTCGCGGAGGGTCGCAAGGACGCGGCAACCCTAATTACACGCGACATCAATCATCATGTGTATTGCAAATGGCCAGATAGTTTCAAGGGGTATGGCTTCACTGGCAAACAAATACTTGATGGATTATTTGAAAACGGCTGGATGGAAGTTGCCTCTGATACCGCCAAGGTGGGCAGAATGGATTTTGCTGATGGGAATTTTTTGTCGGTTAAATTTACCAGCGAAGTCAGCGAGTTGTTCCAGGGGAAAAACCCATCCCTACAACCTGAGTTAAAAACAGTCCCCCTCCCAAACATACCAGACAATGCCGTTGAAACGGTGGCGGCAACAAAAGCTACATTGCGCAAGGTCAGAGCTGTCAAAGTAAAGCGGTCAAAACCAACACCAGAAATGATCAATCTGCAATTCGCATCGCCCGCATCGGTTGCGCCAGTTGTATCGGTGGCAGTTAATCGGTGTGGCACTCTCATTAAAAATGGTGGTTTATATGAAAAAAAATAGAATCGAAATAGAGATTGGGTGTTGTGAAAACATATGGTTTGCATGTTGCCCAACTATCCCTTGGTTGGCCACGGAAGGAGAAAGCTATCTGGTGGTTGTAAATACTATGGTGAGAATTGCACCCAATCTGGCTGCAATCGGGGCTGGAGAGACTGCGGTAAATATCGTTTGGCTCAAGTGTGGCGATAATGACTAGAACGAAAAAATACTCGTTCTTGGCGGCGTTGCTGATTTTGCCTGTGATTAGCACAGCAGAAGACCTTGGTGTGGTTGGCAAAACCTATAACATCACCGAGCGCGACTTGATTGAGGTAATACAGTCAAAACTAAGGACAATGGAAAAGTCTGGTGATTTAGACAAATACAAGGAAGATTACAAAAAACGTGTAATCGGTAGCATAGAACATCCTAAACCTGTTGCTGGCATTAAATCAACCGAGACTGCAAACACGCATTACTACGATCCTTCGATGGTGACAGACAAGGATATAACCGATGCAACAGGGCGCATTCTGTATCCACGCGGCACTCGCGTTAATCCGCTGGATTACATCGGCTGGAACAAATATCTGTTGTTCGTGGATGGGCGCGATGCCAAACAGTTGCAATTCAGCAAAAAAATCACTGCTGCCTCTGAGCGCCCCGTCAAATTGGTACTGGTAGCGGGTGAACCGCTTGAACTCATGCGCAAATGGAAGATGACTATTTATTTCGATCAAGGCGGCAAACTGACCAAACGTTTTGCCATCACCCAAGTACCCGCCATCGTGAGGCAAGAAGGAAAGAGGTTGAGGATAGATGAACTTCGTTATTAGATCGCTAGTGGCATTTTGCGTGCTGTTAGCAAGCATTCAAAACGCGTCAGCATCGCTCGATTGTAATGGACGATTCCCGAATCTGATTACTGATATTTGCTGGAGTTGTATTTTTCCGATCAAGTTCGGTGCAGGCGCGCTATCGCTACCTATTGCACTTGGGCAAGAGGACACGCCAAGCACGGGTGGCTCGCCCCTCTGTTTATGTGGCATCAACCCTGGGTTAAAAATCAGTTTTTGGGAACCAGTGCGACACGTTGATGTGGTGCGCAAGCCCTTCTGTATGAGTGCCTTAGGCGGACTGGATATGAATCCCGGTTTTAACGCGCCACACGGTGCGCAAGAAAAAAAAGATAATTCCTCAATGAGTAGCTTTTACCAAGCCCATTGGTATATTGATCCAATATTGGTGTTGCTGGAGTTGGTAATAGATAGCCCCTGTCTTGAGCAGAAGGTGTTTGACGTAGCTTACCTGACCGAACTCGATCCGCTGTGGAATGACGACGAAATGACCAGCATCATCAACCCAGATTCGTTTTTGTTTGGAAACCTGGTTGCTCGGCTCGCCTGTGGCGCAGATTGCGTGATGTCATCGGTTGGATTTGGCAGTAACACACTGTTTTGGTGTGCGGGATGCCAAGGTTCGATGTATCCGTTAAATGGGCATGTTGCTTCGCATATCGGGGGGGTACAGGCATCCAGCCTGATCGTGTCGCGCCTGATCGCCAAAATGCACAGAGAGGGATTGATGTGGGCAGCATCAGGTAGTTCTGGGATGTGTGGTTACTACCCGCAACTGCTCATGGACAAGACCAACTACAAATACCAAATGCACTTCCCGGTCGCGCAGGACAAGATCAACGGCAGATGTTGTCAGCCGCTAGGTCGAAGCACGATGTTATGGGGGGTTGCCAAGGAGATTCCTAATATGCCGCTGATTGAAGGCGGGGAGGACTTTGCCTATATGATTTTCAGAAAACGCGATTGCTGTCAGGGGGCATTTTGATGAGAAACCTTGCCTTGCGCGCCCTACTCTCTTCCGTGTTTTGCTTGTTGATACAACAAGCCTATGCAGAAACAGATATGGAGCGCTCAAACAGAATACTCAAAGAGGTTACTGAACGTGTCGTCAATCAATATCGCGCCCCTGCTCCCAGGCTCGACAACTTGCCACAACCGGCAGCAAAAGTGAATCCTGCGGATATGGCTGAACAATTCCGCCAGTCACCCATTGCAAAACAGCCACCCGTCGCGCCAGAGCTGATGGTCTTTGTATCATTCTCAATGCCGCGCGAAAGCCTGCTGCGCATCGTGGAACAGTCGGAAAGGACGGGTGCGCGGCTGATTTTCCGTGGTTTCACTGGCGATAAACTTACCGACATGTCGAAGCGCATTGCTGATCTATTGGGAAAGCATCGTGTTGAGGCAGTCGTTCATCCACCCGCATTTACCCAGTTCAAGGTTAATCAAGTGCCCGCGCTGGTGATCTCTCAATCCGACGCAGCCAAAAAACTCGATAACGGCTGCGCGCAGGCGGAGCGTTATGTGAAAGTCACGGGCGATGTCAGCCAAGACTACGCACTGGATTACATTGAGCGCACCTCACCGCAATGGGCGGCTACCGCTCATCTATTTAGTAGCAAACTCGCACGGGGGCTTGATTGAGGAAATCCATACTGATTGGCCTGTTTCTGGCTGGTATTCCATACCTGTCGTTGGCCGCCGCGCTTAC
>Ga0210051_1003382_pt1 | contig 15854 bp, 8 predicted proteins | sample CryGey092014_all_FD_185464 | JGI IMG/M metagenome (GOLD analysis project Ga0210051, IMG submission 185464) | Groundwater microbial communities from aquifer - Crystal Geyser CG23_combo_of_CG06-09_8/20/14_all (SPAdes) (version 2) | ecosystem: Environmental > Aquatic > Deep subsurface > Groundwater ...
TCGCCAGGGTCGTCTTGCCGACCCCGGGGATATCCTCAATGAGCACGTGTCCCCGGCTCAGCAAGCAGGCGAACGCAAGCCGGATCACGTCGCGTTTGCCGATGATGACCTGCTCGATCTCGTCGAGGACGGCTTCAACCTGCCGCTGGAAGTCTGCGTATGCGGAGGGCATAGGGGCTCCTTGCGAAGGGCGGGATGGTGAGCAGCAGGTACGGTTCGCGTGTGTCGGCTGCCAGGTTAGTCCTACAACCGTACTTAGCGCGAATGTGCTCGGCGAGGGTCTCCTGACCCCGCCGCTCCCCGGACCGACAGGTCTCCTCGAATCCCGTGGATTCGCAGCCCTTTGAGACCTTCCGGTCAAGCGTTTCGGGGCGGTCGGAGACCTGCCCCGAGCTAAGTACGGTTGTAGTATTAGGTCGGGCAGCCACCCGGCGACGTGCTGGTAGGACGGCTCCCCTTGCGCGAGCACCCGGTCGCCCAGGACATCGGCGGCACTGTTTTCGACCCAGTTCATGTACCCCGCGGGGTATCTCTGGAGCGGCCGCGCGATTCCGGCAAGCTCCCCGACCGCCTTGCGGATCTCGGCGACGACGCCCTTCCCGTCCAGGTAGACGAACACTCCCCAGTATCGGAAGCGCTTCTCCAGCACCAACGCTCGCGGCGTGTCGGTTCGTGCGACGGCGAGCCAGCCCCACGCGGACCCGCCCACCGACACGGTGCGCTCTTCGCCGGTCTCGGCATGACGGAGCGCCGCTGTCTCGCCCCTCCAACGCAAGAGCGCAGGAACTTCGAGCGTCTTCCGTTCCTGCGGTTCCTCCGGCGGGTAGTACCAGTCCTCCGCCACCGGCGCGAAGTCGTCGATCTTCAGGTTCTCGTCCACGAGCCCTCCCCTATCTCGGCGCCTGAGCTTGAGTTTGGGCGCCTTCTCGATTTCCTCTCGCTTGTTCGGTGGGTCGAATGGAGCCACGGCAAGGAAGAAGCCGTCGAGGTTCGTGTTGCCCTTGTCGGCGAGTGACTCCAGCCGCAGTGTGTGCCAGCCCGCCGAGAGGTCGCCCAGTGCGACCTGAACGCAGCGCCACTCGCCGTCCGCTCCGTGCCCCCATCCACCAGTCGGCGGGAACACGACGTCGGCCGCGTGGCGGTCGTCCAGCGACAGCGCGAACCGGCTCTCGGGCTCCGCTTGCCGGGCGGCGCGAAATGCAACGATGCACTGGTCCAGCGGCGCGTCCAGGCAGAACCGATAGACAACGAAGTGCCCCTTGGCGCCGCCCCAGTTCGACCCGAGGCACTGCCCGCCGGAAGCGCCTGGCGGCGGGTCGACTCGCTGTGAGCCGAACTGCTCGAAGTAGTGCTCGCCTTCGGTCCACAGCGCCTCGGCTGTACGCGCCGGCGCAGCCGCGGCGACGGGCGGCAGGAACATACTCAGTAACGCGACCGTCTGCAGGGGGATCATCGGGACTGGTTCTCCGTTGTTGAGGCGACAGGATAGCCGCGACGGCGGCGGAACTCAAGCCGACCGGCAACCGGAAGGACCCGGCCCAAGGGTGTAGAACCCAGAGGGTGCCCCGGCGAGCTCGTCTCGCCGGGGCGTATCCATGAAACCCAATCCGGTTGGACCAGACACTGTCGTTAACCTCTCGCAGGAGCAGATGCATGGCAAGAACAAGTCTGGTCGCGCTGATCGGCGGCCTGTGTGTGACGGCAAGCTGGCTGTGGCTCTTCAGCAGCCGCGCCGGGATGGACCGGGAGCGAGCGCTGTGGGGGCGATTCGCCAGGCTCCAGACTGAGCTCGCCGACCGACCGGCGGTTCAGGAGCAACTCAAGGAGGTGCGCGAGAACCTCGACAAGCGACACCTTGAGGCCGCCAGCGAGAAGCTGACCCAGGTAGAGCGACAGGCCCGCTGGTTGCGGGGACAGTCCACGGGAGAGGAAGGCAGACCGCCGCAGAGTCCGGACGCAGCTCCCGGCCAGCGAGTCGAGGGTGAGGGCGCAGGTTCGCCCGGTGGTGGGCCAGGTATGTCTGGAACGGACATGCGGGGTAAGCGGAACGGCGCCGAGCAGTGGCGCCGAGGAAACTGGCAGGGGAAGGCACCGGCCGAAGGAATGGGTGGCGAGCAAGCTGGCGCCGGCGAGCGGTGGCAGGAGGAACGCGAGCGGCTGATGGTGTTTGCTGCGCAACTGCCACCAGCGGACCGCGAGCGCGTGCTCCGCGAGACGGCAATGGTCGGCGCTGAAGTCGGCCGCCAGGCTAAAGAGGGGGGCGATCCGGCGCCGCTGAAGGCACTCCAACGACTCATCCGGCGAGCCGGCGAAGGCCGACTGACGGCGGATCAGTACCTGACGGAACTCCGTCATCTGGGCGCCCAAACCGGACTGAACGGCAAAGCGCCGGTCGGGGAGCGTGGCCGGCCGAGCGGGCCCGAAAGGACTCAGCGAGCTGGCGCCACCGGGCCGCAGCCGTGGCAACGGGGAGCCGGGCGAGAAGCGGGCGGAGGCACGGGAGCGGCCCCGCAAATCCCGCCCATGGCGCTCGAAGCGCTGGCCGGCCGTTGGGGTGGCGGCGGCAAGGCCCCCCGTGAGCTTGCAGAGCTACGGTTGGACAACCCCCGACTGGTGGTTCTGGTCGATCCGAGAACCGGCTCCCTCACCGTGACGGACCGCGTGACCCGCAGGACTTGGCGCGCAGCGGCCGGGGTAGATTCGCCGTTGGAAGGAGCCAAGGTGGAGGAACGCGTTCTCACCGCGCGGCTGTCGGGCGGCTTCCCCTGCCGGTTGCGCGTGGCGCTGGCGGACGCGGACTTGCGCATTGAGCTCACCCCCGAAGCGGTGCTTTCGCCGGGCGAGACGCTGAAGCCGGTGATCGCGTACCCACCGGCATTCGCGACTGCCGGCGACGGGCATTTCGCGCTCCCCCGCGAGAACCAGCCGAGCTTCGTCCCCGTCGCCAGTGGCAACGCAGCGTGGCTGCACGTCGCCGCGGTGCTGACTTCGCCGTGGTTCGGGTACGCCGATCCGCGCGGCGGGTACGTCGTCGCTCTCGAAGGCAAGCCCGGCTGGGAGGTCGCTCTTCGCCTCGAGGCGCCCAAGGGGAGCAGCCGCCTCCTCAGCCCGGTGTGGGCCGGAACCCCAGAGTCGTTGGGGCAGACGCTGGCGGCCACGATCCGCTTCACCTCCGAGACGACCTTCCCCGGCTTGGCGCGCATGTCCCAGTTGCTGACCGACCTGGGGTCGCCGGCAGCGGCTTGGGAGCGGTCTCAATGACGGCGACGATCGCGACGGGCACGGCGATCTCCACGAGCGGACTCCGCAAGGTCTATGGCGGCGGACTGCGGCGGAAGCCTCTGGTAGCGGTGCAGGCTCTGGACCTGGAAGTCGGCTGGGGAGAGGCGTTCGGTTTCCTCGGCCCCAACGGCGCCGGCAAGACGACGTCGGTGATGATGCTGCTGGGAAGCGTGCTGCCCACGGCAGGCAGCGGCGCTCTCTGCGGCCACGCGCTAGGTCACCCGGCAGGGCGGAAGCGCGTGGGATTCCTCCCCGAGAAGTTCCACTTCCACGACTTCCTCACCGCCGCGGAGCTGCTCGACCTGCACGGCCGGCTCCACGGCATGTCGGCGGCCGACCGCAAGGCGCGCGTTCCCGCCGTGTTGGAGTTGGTCGGGCTTGCCGACCGGGCGCGCGTCCCCGTGCGGGAGTTCTCCAAAGGAATGCAGCAACGAGCGGGACTGGGGCAGGCGCTGGTCCACGACCCCGACCTGGTGATTCTGGATGAGCCCACCTCGGCGCTCGACCCGCTGGGCCGCCGGAAAGTGCGCGATATCATCCTGTCGCTCAAGTCCCGCGGCAAGACCGTGTTCCTCAACTCCCATCTCCTCTCGGAAATCGAGCTGTGCTGCGACCGCGTCGGAATCATGCACCACGGCCAGTTGATCCGGCAAGGCGGAATCGAGGAGTTGACAGAGCCGTCCGTCTCGGTCGAGATGCGCCTCCGCGGGTTGACGCCGGAGTTGGAGCAGCGTCTGGCGGCCCTAAGCTCCAGCCTGACCGTGACCGGCGAGCACGTCTCCCTCCACCTGTCTACGCCGTCCACCGTGTCCACCCTCGCTCCGATGGTTGTGGCCGCTGGCGCAGAGCTGCTGGAGCTGAAGCCACAACGCCAAAGCCTGGAGGAGCTCTTTGTGAGGCTGGTCGGCGGCAACGGCGCGGAATCGCAGAAAGGGGCAACGGCGTGAGAGGGCTCTACGAGATCGCGCGGCTGACCATGTTGGAGTCGCTCAAACGACGAACCGCGGTCGTCGCCATCCTGTTCACGATGTTCCTCATCGTCGGCATGACGCGGCTTGCCGTCCGCACCGAACGGAAGATTGAGCACCGGCGAGTGGAGCGCGGTCGCCCCGCTGCGGCGCTGGTCGAGGGCAAGCCGGTGGAGCACGCCCTCTTCACGGAACTCATGCGCAAAGGCGGGCTGTGGATCGTCCGCACCTTCACCATGTTCTTGGCCATCCTGTTTGCGGCCGGCGCCCTTGCCGGAGAACGCGAAAGCGGCGCACTGCACACGGTGATCTCCAAGCCAATCACCCGGTGGCAGATTCTGTTGGGCAAATGGCTCGGGCTGAACGCCATTCTGCTGATCTACCTGGTCGTGCTGGGCAGCCTGCTCACCGGCATCCTGTGGTGGCGCACCGGTGCATTGAACGAGCAGATCTTCTCTGGGGCGATAGCCTCGCTGATGTTCGGGGCGCTGTTCACGACGTTGACGCTCTCACTCTCCGCCGTCGCCTCGACGTGGCTCTCGGCCGGGATCGGGCTGCTTAGCTGGCTCGTCGGCAGCCAGGAGTACGGCCTTCTGCGCATGATCGCCCACGGGCTCAACCAGAACGAGCCCACGCGGGAAGCAGCCGAGACGCTCTACGGCGTCTGCCGCTGGTGCGGCATGCTCGTGCCCACCGGCCGGATCGCCCTCTGGATCGACCACGTCAGCGGCCGCCTGGACCTCGATGGCTTCATGGGCAGGCAGCCGTTCGTGCGACCCGAAGCGAGTCCGTGGGACTTGGGATACGTAGCGGTCTACGTGGTGGCGCTGCTGCTGCTGAGTGGGTGGGTGTTCTCGCGGACGGATCTGTAGCCTGGGCAGCCCTCCACAAGGTGTGTCGAAGTTTCCTACGCAGGGATGATTGCGGCGCTACGCGTCGAATGGGGAACCAACGTCACACCTCACCTGTGTCTCTTCGGCACGATGCACGGAAAGGAACGTACCCATGGCAAAGCGAGTCTCGCACCCCCCAACCAGCCGCTCCAACATCGTCCTCTTTATGATGGACACCCAGGGCGCGCGGAACATGCACTGCTACGGCTACCGGCGGCCGACGACGCCGAACATCGACCAGATCGCGAAGGAGGGCTGCCTGTTCGAGAACCACTTCGTGACCGCGCCGTGGACGCTGCCGGTGCATGCGTCGATGTTCACGGGCCGGTATGAGTCGGGGCACGGCGCGGGCGCGCAGCATGAAGGGCTGGAGCCTGGATTGCCGCAGATGGGTGAGGTGTTCACGAAGAACGGCTATCGCACAGTGGCGCTGTGCAACAACGGCTGGGCGTACGACAGCGGCAACCCGTGGTCGGCTGGCACTGGATTTGAGGAGCACATCCGGTACGGGGCGGGCAACGTCGAAGCCGTCGCGCCCTACGTCCCCAGCGACAACCCCGACGAGCGGGACAACGGCTCCTTCAAAGCCGTCGGCGTCGCGTGCAAATGGATCGACGACAACGTGGTACGGTCGCGCAGCAAGAAGCCGTTCCTGATGTTCGTGAACTGCACTGAGCCGCACGATGTCTACAACCCGCCCGAGCCGTGGCGCAGCCGATTCCTGCCGGAAGGCGTGACCTACGAGCAGGCCTTGGCCGCCAAGGGCGGGCAGGCCGTCACCACCATTGGCGACAAGCCGCTGACCATCGACGATTGGATCGTGCAGCGCGCGTTGTACGACGCCGAGACTGCTTGCCTCGACCACCGCATCGGCTGCCTCGCTGAAGAGCTGAAGCAGCGCGGTGTCTACGACGACACAATCTTCATCGTCACCGGTGACCACGGAGACGACCAAGGCGAGCACACGCACTACTCGTATCACTCTCAGAACGGTGTGTACGACAGCGTGTGCAAGACGCCCCTGGTGATCCGCTACCCCAAAGCGTTCAAGCCGCGGACCCGCTGCAAGGAGCTGGTGCAGATCAACGACCTCCTCCCGACGCTGATGGAGCTGTGCGAGATCGAGGACGAGGAAGCCCGCGCCAGCATCCAAGGCGAGAGCCTCCTTGCCGCGCTCACAGGCCCCACCCGCGAGTTCGCCCTCATCGAGGCCCAACGCGCCATCCACGTCATGCGCCGCGGCTGGACCGAAGCCGGAACCCCCGCCGACCTCGACGTGCGCTTCGCCAACGTCTGGTACAAAGCCGCGCGCACGAAGACCCACAAGTACATCTGGGCGTCCAACGGCGCCGACATGCTCTTCGACCTCAAGCGCGACCCCGACGAGCGCTGGAACCTGATCGAGCAGAAGCCCCAGCTCGCCAGCAAGCTTTGCAAGGCGCTGGAAGCCAAGCTCATATCCATGGAGCAGCGCTACTACGTGGACATGTTCAAGCCGACGAACACCCGGTCACACCAGCCCGCAGTCACCCGCCGACTCCAAGCGTGGGGGCTCTACCAGACTGGTACCGTCGCGCCGTATGACCCGGCGGAGCAAGTGCGGTGGGAGCAGGAGCACGGAAAGTAGCACAGGTTGCCGAACCTGTGTCGCAAGGGTGAATGCCGGTGACGACACACCTGGCCTACGCGTTGACGCTCGCGGTGTTTGCGGCTTCGCCGCCACCCGTGACCGGCGAAGCCGCGGCGCCGCCCCTTACCCTCCCCCTCACCTACATCCAGTCCGGCTTCACCACCGACGACCCGCCGGCGTGGTTCTACAAGACGTATGACCGCAAGCGGCTCCGCGTCGAGGGGATTGCGCAGTTCTTCGACGGGGCGGAGGTGCTGAACCTGAACGTCGACACGGCGACGGGGCGTCGGGACGTGCGCGATCTGGCGCGGGCGATGCGGGCTGTGTCAGCCGAACAAGGGAGGCTGTTCCCCGGGTTCTGGAGCTTCCCGCGGCTGCCGGGGTTCTTCCGGCCGGAGGAGGTGGCGAAGCAGCCGGAGAGCTATCGAGCGTACTCGCTGAAGGCGGACAGGTCGGTGTGGCGGCGCGCGCCGTCGCTGCCGGAGGACAACGAGTCGAAGATCAAGTTCACCGGGGAGCTGTTCGATGTCGCCAACGGCGCGGCGGTCGAGGAGCTGTTGGCGAGCATTCGGCGCGTGTTCGCCTGGGACGGACCTGAGGACGAGTGCGTCGGCGCGCTGTGCGGGTTCATTGTGCTGAACGAGTGCATGCTCTCCAGCAACTGGGAGTCGGTATGGTCGAAGCAGGAGACGGAGCACGACGTCGCGTCGCCGGACACCGTGATGCGGCTCGGCCGGAAGACGCACCGCGAGCTATTCGTGGACGCCGACCCGCGGTACTCATATCTCAACCCGGCCAAGCGTTGCGTGCCGCTGTTCTCGCCGACTGCCCGCGACAGCTTCGTCGCCTTTGCCCGCGAGCGCGGGCACAACTTCGACAAGCTGCCGGCCGACCGGAACGAGTTCAACGACGACGCCGCCACGGTGTCGCTGCCCGACTGGGTTGAGTTCGTCGATCCGGCCGACACTAACTACTGGCGCGTGTGGGAGGACTGGGTGTACGAGACGTGGACGACGTTCATCGAGCGCGTCGCTCGCGCGTGGTGTCTGGCGCAGAAGGGCAACCCGTACTTCCGCGGTGTCCTCTACTTCCAGTTGCCCATGTGGTACTCGCTGCGGGAGGCGTCGAAAGAGCCGGTTGCGTTCCAGTACCGCGACGAACGCGGCGACCTGCAGACTGAGACGGTGACGATGGCCGACTACGAGGAGTACGACGTGCTCAACTCGGTCGCCATGGGCACCGACATGGAGCGCCTGATGCGAAGCCCATGGTTCGCCGGCATGGTGCATGAAACGACCAAGTCGATCCACGTCCGACCGCCGGGCAACTTGTCGCTGGACGAGTACGACGAAGCCGTTGAGAACCACCAGCGCTTCCGGCATTACTTCCTGGCGCAGGGCGCGTTGGCAAAGCGGGTCTGCCATGCGAACGGCAAGCTGTTCGGCGCGTTCGCCCGGTCGCAGTACTTCAGGGGGAGTAAGCACCTGACGCCGGAGTCGTTCGTCCGGGCATTCGACCGAGCGATCGTCCCGCTTCAGCCGGACGTCGTCGCCACCATCGGCCCGTGGTTCGCTGAGCAGTCCAGCCTCGACCCGAAGTACCGACCCGTCATGTTGGGCACCACCGGCCCCTTGGAGAGCGTTTGGCAGGCCAAGCGCGAGGAGTACCGGCGCGGGTTCCCCACAAAGCAGTGAGAGCAGCCGCCTGCGGCTGCTCTCACGTTTTGACTTCATGCCACCCGCCCGGAGGCGAGTGCCTGGCCGACTGGGCGCTTAGCGGAAGTCTCTCGGCGAGAACCGGCGAGGACGCTCCTCGCGACGGCCGCCGCCGCCACTACCACCGCGGTAGCCGCCGCCACCGCCGCCGCCGCCGCCACTGCGACGACCGCCGCCACCGCCGCCGCGACTCGACGGGGGCACTTCGCGGAACTCGTCCAGTAATGTGGCCTTGGTCGCCCGGGGGCCCTTGTCTGACTGCTCGGTCTCGAACTGTACCCGCTGGCCTTCCTGGGGCCGGGCTGCTTCGTCGCCAAACGCGGTGATGTGGACGAAGACGTCGTTGCCATCGTCGCTGGCGATAAAGCCGAAGTTGCGCTCCCCGTTGAAGAATCGAACCGTTCCCTCTGCCATACGTGGCTCCTGTTTTGCCGTTCCGGGTTCGAGATTACGACGTTCACGCGCTGGGCAAGCAAGGGCCCGGTCAGGGAACGTAGCACCGCGTCCAGGAAGACGGTATTTGCCGGCTAACGTAAAGTCCGGCAAATTGGAGTATACTGCACATTTCGTCTGCGTAGAAGGGCGCGCGCGAAGCATAATTCCCATGGCGGCGACCGCGGCTCCGTTCAGGGGCTGTGACTTTGCGAGAGGCAGGTCTCCCCGGCAGACTTTGCGCGCTGGCGCAGTGAGGGGCCGGCGGGGAGAATGAGAGCAAGACTGCATGACACATCCAGCAATCATCCAGGGCGGCATGGGGGCAGGCGTCTCGAACTGGTTCCTGGCGCGCGCCGTGGCCGAGACCGGACAACTGGGCGTCGTCTCCGGCACCGCCCTCGACGTAATCCTCGCCCGGCGGCTGCAGGACGGTGACCCGGACGGGCACATGCGGCGGGCGCTGAGCTGCTTCCCGGTGCCCAGCCTCGCCCAACGCATAGTGGAAGAGCATTGCATTCCCGGCGGCAGAGCTGCATCTCAGCCGTTTCGGCGGATACCGGCATACGCGGCCGAACCCAGCGTGGAGTCGCAGCAACTGACCGTCGTGGCCAACTTCGTCGAGGTCTTCCTCGCCAAAGAGGGACACGACGGAGTGGTGGGCATCAACTATCTCGAGAAGATCCAGATGCCCAACCTGGCCTCGCTCTATGGCGCCATGTTGGCCGGCGTCGACTATGTGTGCATGGGCGCCGGAGTCCCGCGCGAGATCCCCGGGATCCTGGACCGGTACACCCAGCATCAGCCCGCTTCTCTCAGGCTACTTGTCGAGGGGGCCACGGGTGACGACGACTACCGAATGACCTTCGACCCGACGGAAGTGATCGGCGGCGGGTTGCCGCCTCTGCCGCGCCCCTTGTTCCTCGCCATCATCGCCTCCGCGGTTCTGGCGCAGACGCTTGCCAAGAAGGCAACGGGCAAGGTCGACGGCTTCGTCATCGAGGGGCCCACTGCCGGGGGGCACAACGCCCCGCCGCGCGGGCTGCTGCAACTCAGCGACTCGGGCGAACCGATCTATGGGCCGAAAGACGACGTCGACCTGAAGAAGATCGCCGCCCTCGGTGTGCCCTTCTGGCTCGCCGGCGGCTACGGAGAGCCGCCGGGGTTGGAGAAGGCACTCGCACTGGGCGCGGTGGGCATCCAAGTGGGTACCGCATTCGCCTTGTGCCGGGAGTCCGCCCTGACGCCCGAGACGAAACAGACGCTGATTGGCGCCCTCCGCAACGGAGAGAGCGAGGTGTTCACCGACCCAGTCGCCTCACCCACGGGATTCCCGTTCAAGGTGGCGCGTCTGGAGGGGTCTCTCTCCGAGCGCGAAGTCTACGAGAACCGGAAGCGGGTGTGCGACCTCGGGTACCTGCGACATGTCTACCGCAAGCCCGAGGGCTCACTGGGCTACCGCTGTCCGGCCGAGCCCGTCAACGCCTACGAGCGCAAAGGCGGCAAAGCGGAGCAGACGCTCGGCCGTAAGTGCCTGTGCAACGGTCTGCTGGCCAACATCGGGATCCCTCAGTGCCACGCCTCTGGCTACGTGGAGAAGATGCTGCTGACCGCGGGGGACGACCTGAAGAAGCTGTCGCCGCTGGTGGAGCAGTCGGGCGACTCCTACTCGGCCAGGGATGTTGTCAAGTACCTGCTGGGGTCTGGCTGACAACGGGCTGACGCCACGCACTCGCCGAGCGCCGCTGCTCGGCTGTTCGCTCACAGTAGTGGGTCGGAGGCTGGCTCTCGGCAGGCCCGGTCCGCTCTACTCCGCGACGTACTCAACCACAAGCTGCGGCCCCTTCCCGCCTTCGCGGGCGTAGTAGTTGGCTCCGTCGGTGGAGGTGGGCTCGAGGACGAGGCTGAGTTCCTTCCTGCCGGTCAGGTCTACCTTCAACTCGCGTTCCTCAAGTGTGTCCCGGCCGACACGGCCGAGGGTGCCGACTACGGTCCCGGGCTTGGGCCGGTTGGCGTAGGTGAGCGTGTACTCTTCCCACGGTTCGTCGACCAAATGGATCTTCCCCGAGTCGCCGCTCTCGGAGGCTTCGGAGGGAGCGGTGTGGATCAGCAGTTTGACGGAGACGACCTTCCCCGGCACCTGGAGCGGAAAGCGGAGGTAGCCGATGTTGTGGCTATTGTCGCCCATGGCCGCTCCGCCGCCATCCACCAACAACGTGGCGAGGTGGCCGAAGTTGGCCGTCGGCTGTCCGGCGCCGGCGTAGCTGTCCTCGGAGGCGTCGATCACCAGGCGGTGGCGCGGGCCGAGGTACTCGAGAGCGGTTGTCCGCTCCGTCTCCGTCGTGCCGTCCTGGCGGATCAACGACAGAGTGACCTGGAGGTTACCCGGGTCGCCGGGCTTCGCGACGGAGGCTTTCAGTTCGAGGGTCAGCTTCGCGTCTTTGGCGAGGTTGACCGGCGTTTCCGCGGGGGTGACGGCAAAGCCGGCCGGCGCGGTCACCCGGAGGGTCCCGACGAAGTCGGCGTCGGTGTTGTTGACCAGCGCGACGGTGCCGCTCTGCTCCTTGTCCACATCGCTGACCAGGAATGAGGGCGCCGCCATCCCGACGGACAAGGTCTGCTCTCGGATCACTTCCAGGGCGTTGAGGAGGGGCATCTGATTCGGAGTTGGGGCGGCGGCTTTGGGGACCAGCTCGACGGTGAGGTCGCCGTCCACCTGAACGCCTGGGAACTCCTTGACCACTGCCGTGTCGCGTCCGCCGGCAGCCTGGATAATGTCGAAGCCCTCCGCCACGGTCTTGCCTTGGAGCTTGATGTCGAAGACGCGCTGACCGGCGGCCGTGTTCTCCCGGTCGGCGAAGCTCAGCCGGACGGTGTAGAGCGCGGAGCCGTCGGCCGCACCGACCAGAGGGACGACGCACTTCCGCAGCCCGGCGGCACCCGAGGTATAGAGCCAGGGCGCCGCCGTGCCCTGCGTCTTGCCCAGCTCGGCCGGCTCGCTGAAGTACGTCTGGCCGGGGAAGTTGGTCAGCGTCGCGCTGAACGCGAGCGGCATCCTGCCGTAGGGCCGCGGGTAGCTCAGCCACAGGTTCCCGTCGGGGCCGCGGCGGTCACCGGGCGCGCCGAGGTTCACGCACAGATGCCGCACCGGCAGGGCCTCGCCGGGGGCGCTGTAGATGCCCCATTGCTTATTGGCTTCGCGGTGCGCGAACACGACGGTCGTTTGGATCGGAAACGGACACACGCAGCCGGAACTGCCTTCGGGCACGACCACCAGACCGCCGGCCGGGATCATGTTGATCCAGCAGCCGGTGCGCTGACCCGCGAAGTGATTCGTGCCCTGGTCGGCGATCAGGTCGTACCAGGCGATGCTGCCGGATCGGAAGAACAGCGCGTTCGTGCTGCCACAGACGGTGCCGCAGTGGTGGCCGGGTCGCTCAAACTGCCAGACGGACTGGCGACCGGTCACCGGGTGGATGCGCAGCTTCTGTTCGCCCGTCCGCAGGTCGAACGCCCACGGCTCGGCATAGACGGTGTCGCCGATGATCAAGGGACGGATCCGGTAGCCGACGGGTTTGCCCCAGAGCTTGGAGCCATCGGCGGCGGACAGCGCGACGATGGTGCGGGCAGCATACTCGCCGCCAAGGAACTGCGGCCAGAAGTGCCCATTGCGGTGGGCACCGGCAAAGAGGAGCACGCCGTTCTGGCACATCGCGACCAGCACGTCCGAGGGGTCGCTGCTGCAATCCGTCAGGTCGACGGCTTTCCTCCAGACTTCGTTGCCGCTCTTCGCGTCGAGCGCAACAACCAGGCGCACGTCGGCGCTGGTCAGCTCCTTCTCGGCGGCCGCGGCGTCGATGTTCTTGCGCTTCCTGAGTTCGTCGATTCTCGCCGCCAGCGCAACCTGCCGGTCTGCTGGGGTGGCGGCCCGGTCGGCGAAGAAGAGCCGGCCGTCACTGATGGTGAGGCTGTTGTGCTTGATGCTCTTGCCGCGGTAGAGCCAGCGCTGCTGGCCGGTATCCGGGTCCACAGCGAACACGGCGTCGCTTCTCTGCGAGCCGGACGTGGCGCTGCCGAAGAGCAGCCCGTCCGCCACCGCCACGTACCCCCAGTTGCGGGCGCTCCCGTCCGGGGAAGCCGGGACTTCGTAGGTGGCGCGGGTCTCCCCGGTGAGGGCGTCCAGCCGGAGACACTGCTTGCCCGTCGCGACGTACAGGCTGTCTTCGGTCGCCGCCAGGTTGCTGCACTCGACGTGCATGGCGACCCGCTTGGCGCCGGGCACTTCCTTCTCCCACAGCATCTGCCCGTTGTAGGCGTCAAACGCCATGATCCGCGGCTTGCCTTCCCGGCCGGTCAGCAACTCGCCTTGCAGAAAACAGCGCCCGCCGACGACTAATGGCGCCGCCGCGCCCTCGTGTCGGTTGACCGCCTTGTCCGGTCCCGGCTCGCCGAACCACAGCACACCGAGCGGGCACTTCACCAGGGCGTCGGCCGTCGCCGCGACGTTGCCGGCGTTCGCATACTGATGCGACCAATCGGCCGTGTTGGGCAGGCGGCCGCGGACGAGCTTCGTCCAGCCTTCACTGACTTCCGCCTTGGCGCCTTGAAGATCGGTGTCGCCAAGCCACTGCCGGGGGGCATTCGGCGCCAGCGGCGTGACGGCCAAGCCTGCGTTCGTCGGCTGCCCGAGGTAGAGGGTGCCGCCTACCGGCTTGAGCAGGCGGAACATTTCCTTGGGCGATCCGGGCAGCTCACCCGAGATCAGCGCGCTCTCAGAGACGATCAGATTGGCGAAGTAGTCGGCATAGGGTACGTCCGTGTAGGCGACCTTCGAGAGGTCGTCCTGGTGGATGGTCACGTGGGTGCCGTAAAGCCCGGCGGCATTGAGCGCGGCTCTCGCTGCGCTGACCTTGGCGGCGTCACGCTCCACGCCGTAGATCCTCAGGTTCGTGCGTCTGGCGAGCTCCGCCGCCAGCCGGCCCGTGCCACACCCCCACACGAGGCAGTATCCCGAAGTGATTCCGGTCTCCTTCACGAGGCGCTGGGCTGCAGCGGCGAAAACCGGCGTCAGCTCATCCTTCGGGAACGGCTCGTCGCTCCGGGTGGCGGTCTCGTCCAGCGACTCGCCACCGCCAGCAAAGCAGTAAAGGGCGCCCTTGTCCGTGCTGACCAGCAGCCGGCCGGCCGCCACCGCCAGTCCCTTTGCCACACCGTCCACGCTGCCGGTCCAGAGCGACTCGCCGGTGGCGGCATTGACTGCCAGCACCTCGTTGTTGCCGCCGGCGAACAGTGTGTCACCGGCAACGATCATCGATTCGAGCCCCTTGTGCTGCAGCTTCCACGAGCCGACCGCGTCAATGTCGCCGTTGAGCGTCGCCAACTCCTGGTCGAGGGCCGCGAGTTGCTCCTTCAGCGTCGCCGCCTTCGCCTTGTCCTTCTCCCGGTTCGCCTGATCGGCGAGCACCCCCCGCTGGACCTCCATCCCCTTGCGCTTTGTGCTCAGCTCGGGGTACTTGCCGCGCGACAGGGCGGTGATCCCGAAGTCGCTCAGCAGGTAGGAGGTCGTCGTGCTGAAGAGCAGGCGCTTGCCGCGGAACCACGCGAACTTGCCGGCGCCCTGGTCGTCCACGCCCGTGATCTCCTGCGTGCCGGTGTACAGGTTGTCGCCGTCCAGCAAGGCGTAGGTGCCGCCGACCATCGCAGTGTCTTTGTAGATGTTGCGTTGGGCCACGAAGTTGCCGGTCGCCCGGTCGAACGAAGCGGGCATGGTCCTGCCGGTGGGCGCGTACAGCCGGGTCTTGGTGGCGAGCAGATACCCCTGCGGGGTGAAGGAGCCCTGGCCGGCGTTGCGGTCATCCAGCGTGTCGTTCTTCCAGAGCAGTGAACCGTCCTTCGCGTCGAGAGCGTACAGGAACACCCGCTCAGCAGGGAAGATGCCCGCCCCGAAGTAGACCACGCCAGCGTCGACCAACACGCCCGTGCGCACCGGCCAGAGCGAGATCATCCTGCCGTGCCCTAACACCATGAGGTCAGCCGGAGCAGCCCGGAACCGCCAGACAGGCTTGCCGTCGGCCGCGTTCAGGCAGTACACGAACCCGTCGTCCGCGCCGAAGTACAACCGCCCCTCCCACAGCGCCGGCGCCAGCCGAGGCGACGCCTCGGTGAAGAAGGACCACACCTCCTTGCCCGTGGCCGCGTCCAAAGCACACACTCTGTTCTCCGCCGCCGACGCGAAGTACACCAGCCCGTTGGCTGAGACGGAGTAGTAGGCGTCATCGAACTTGACGCGAGGCAGCTCCAGAAAGCCCTCAACAGGAACCGGCTTGGGATCGTCCCACGCGGGCTCCGGCGCACCCGACGGGGTATAGTGCCACCGTTCCGTCAGCGGCAGTTGCAGACTCTCACTGGTGACGCCACTGCGGGCGTTGTCATGCAGGTAAGCCGGCCAGTCGCCGGCCCGTACGACTCCCCCAAACGACAGGGCAACGAGGCAGGCGAGCGGCAGTCCGAAGAGTTCCCGTCGGTTCACGGTTGTGTGCTTAGGCATGCGCGTTGAGTCTCCTTGGGTAGGCTTCGTGCGCCTGCATTCGCGAGGGCGCTACGCAACCCGTCCGAGCGGTCCGATCTGTCAGCTCCGTCCGACACAGGCTGCGCAGACCGGCCATCGGCGCTCTCTTTGGACAGCGACGCCGGATTCCCTGCTTCGCGGAAGGTAACTACTCACCTTGCCCGCATTCGCGCCCAAGCGCCGGTTCATGCGGTTCAAGTTCGGACGCTATTTTAGCGCCTCCCGGTCACGTTTTCAAGATTCCTCGTACCTACTCAGGTACGCAAGCTGGCCCAGTGAACCGAAGAGCATCGGTAGCCGGGGGGCGGGGGTCACCAGTGTGGGCAGGTTTCCCTACTTTCCGGTTGGCAAGAAAGTGACAGCATG
>Ga0210051_1003383_pt1 | contig 15854 bp, 17 predicted proteins | sample CryGey092014_all_FD_185464 | JGI IMG/M metagenome (GOLD analysis project Ga0210051, IMG submission 185464) | Groundwater microbial communities from aquifer - Crystal Geyser CG23_combo_of_CG06-09_8/20/14_all (SPAdes) (version 2) | ecosystem: Environmental > Aquatic > Deep subsurface > Groundwater...
AGCTTTTTCTCTTTTATAAAATCTCTAATCTCCGGACCATATTTTGGGTGCTTCAAAGAGAGATAAAGGTTTGATTTTAGCCACCTTGCCTTGTCTCCACACTCCAGCCAAGTACCTTCCAGTTCATAACCATAAATTAATTTATTGTCTTGAAGCATTTGATTATTGAAAACATCGGCTAAAATAATCTCTCCTCTTTTGTTTGGCTTAGCTTTTTTTAAATAATCAAAGACATCCGGGGTTAGAATATATCTTCCGACGATCGCCAAACCAGAAGGCGCTTGTTCAGAAGATGGCTTCTCTATAACTTTTTTAATTTTAAAAAGACGATTAGCAATTTTTTCAATTCCGACTATTCCATAATGGGAAATTTTTTCTTGAGCCACGCGATAGAGACCAATTATTGGTTTCTGACAGGTTTTAAAAATTTTGGTAAGTTGTAAAACGGCTGGCGTTCTTGCCTCTATTATATCATCCACAAACAGACAAACAACTGGCTCTTTATTCACCAATTTTGCTGCCTGCAAAACAGCGTGTCCGTCGCCCAAAGGTTTTTTTTGCAACACATAAGAAAAAGAAAGAGCCTTAAACAGCTCTTCTATTTTTTTAACTTCTTTTAAAACCTCTTCTTTTTTTCTGTCTTTTAAAATTTTTTCTATTTTTGGGCAAGGTTTTAGATAGTCCAAAATCTTTTTCTTATCAGGACTCAAAACAAAAATGAACTCTTCAATCCCAGAGTTTCTTGCCTCCTCAATAACATAATGGAACATTGGCAGATCCACCAGGGGCCAAAGTTCTTTTGAAACCACCTTTGAGAGCGGTAAAAACCTGGTAGATAAACCGGCCAAAGGTATGATAGCTTTTTTTATTTCCACATTATTCATTTTTTCTTCTCAATATTGCTGGGGTTTCCCAGATTTTTTCTTTTTCTAATATTTCTTTTTCTTCTTCTTCAATTACTTTCTTAAGTTGAATAGCATTACGTCTAACTTTCTCGCCCTGAGCCTCATTTTTGTCCTCTTTTTGAACTTCTTGGGGTTTAGAAAGGGGCGGTTCTTTTTTCTTAGGTTTTGGTCTGAATCTAGGCCTAGGTTTAGGTTTGGATTTGGGTTTGGGTTTGGGTTTGGGTTCTGGCCTGGGTCTGGGTTGGGGTTTAGGTTGGAACTTAAGCTGAGGTTTGACCGCTTCATTTTTCATCAAACAGCCTATGGCTAATAAGGTTATTTTGAGTTTTTCTTTATATTTATTATCCTGACCAATACCAAAAATAATTTTTGCATTTTTATTTATTGACCCTGAAATTGTTTCAGATATTCTGGAAACCTCAATAAGTTGAAGCCCTTTACTTCCTATAATATTATATAAAACCCCCTTTGAACCCTTTAAAGTATAGGGATAAAGAGGGCTTAAAATTAATTTCTTAACTCCTTCTTCTTGATTGGACTCTTCAATTTCTATTGTATTTAAATAAGCCAGCCGTCCCTGGCCTGCCAAAATTGTTTTTAAATCAGCGAAATCAATATTAATCAATCCCGGCGAATAAATCATCTCAATCAGCCCTTCCAAATTTTGGACCAATCTCTGATTAATCGCAGAAAGGGCTTCTTTTAAGGGAGTATTTTTGTCAATTATTCTAAAAATCCTTTCATTGGGAATAATAGAAAAAGCGTTAAGATAGGGCTTTATTTTCTCCAGGGATTCTTTGGCGAGCCCTATTTTCTTTTCTCCTTCAAAGTTAAAAGGCATGGTAAAAATTCCATATGTAAGACAACCCAGACTTTTTAAAATTTTAGCAAAAACAGGGGTAGCGCCTGATCCGGCCCCGCCGCCTAAACAAGATATTATAATACAAAGGTCTCTTCCTTCAAAAAGTTTTTTAATTTTATCTTTTTCTTCCTGAACGGCCAATTCTGCTAAGGCGACATTCATTCCGGTGCCCAATCCCTGAGTTAATTTTTGACCAAATTGAAATTTTTTAACTTTCCTGCCAATTTCTCTAAGAGCTCTGGCATCGGTATTAACCGCCATAAAATCCGCCTTCTTTATCTTTGGAGCGATTTCCGAAATAATAGAGCCTGCTCCCCCGCCAATCCCAATCACTCTAATTTTAATCTTCTTGACAGTGCTTTCTTCAAAAGAAGAAACAACTTTCTTTGGTCTCTTGCTTTGCCGTTTTCTTTCCTGTTTTTTAATTTTAGTTTTTCTCTTTTTCTTTGCCATTATTCAATTATACCCCGTAAAAGAAACTTGGCAAGTGTTTTTGTTAAAAAACGCGATTACTCAGAAAGTACTTGGCGATTTTTTTAATTTGACATAATTATCTTGACTTTTTATTTCTAATAACATATAATACCCAATGTAAGTTTCTCGGAAAGAGAAGAGGTCGCCTTACGATATATACTAATTCATTATTTCGCTTAATAGCGAAAAACAATAAATAAATGGCTAAAAAATTATATGTTGGCGGATTATCTTATGATACAAGCGAGGAAACGTTGAAAGATACTTTTGCTCAGGCTGGTACCGTAGAAACCGCAACCATTATTATTGACAAAATGTCAGGCCGCTCAAAGGGTTTCGGATTTGTGGAAATGTCCACCGAAGAAGAAGCTCAGAAAGCTATTGAAATACTCAATGGCAAAGAACTTGATGGCCGAACATTAACCGTCAATGAAGCCCGCCCAATGACCGAAAGGTCTCCTCGCCGGGATTTTAATCGCGGCGGACGAGGATTCAGCGGCGGAAACAGAGATAGTTGGTAAAATAATTATTTCTTAAAACACAAAAGCCCCTCGCGGGGCTTTTGTGTTTTAAGGCTGTTTGCGGAGACGCACGCTTTTGGGGGTAATTTCCAAATATTCGTCTTCTGCCATAATTTCAAGCCCCCTTTCAATGGTAAGCTCAAGCGGCGGCACAAGGTCAATTGCGTCGTCTGAATAAGCAGCGCGCACATTGGTAAGATGCTTGCCTTTTGTCGGGTTAACATACATTTCACCTCCCTTTGAAGTATTACCCACCACCATTCCAATGTAAACCTGAGTGCCAGGGCCGATATAAATAATGCCTCTTCTCTGCAAACCCCAAAGAGCGTAGCCCAGGGCCTTGCCGTCTGCCATTGAAATCATTGAACCAACAACCCGCTTGCGTATTTCCCCTGCATAGGGCCGAAAACCCAAAACGCGCGAAGAAAGAATCCCTTGGCCCTTGGTGTTTATAATAAACTGGCTTTTGTAGCCCAAAAGCCCGCGGGTCGGGCCTTCAAAACAAATCCGCACTGTTTCTTTGTTATCAACCACGGTTTTTAAAACAAAACCGCGGCTGCCTAAACTTTCAATAATAGAACCCTGATATTCGCCTGGCGTATCAATAATAACTTCTTCAAACGGCTCAAGTTTCACTCCGTTTTCTTCTCTTATAATCACTTGGGGCTGAGAAACCTGAACTTCATATCCCGCCCGTCGCATATTTTCAAGTAAAATCTCAATATGCAACTCTCCTCTGCCAAAAACTTTTAAAAAATCAGGTGAGTCAAAATCAACTTTCAATCCGACATTCACTTCAATCTCTTTCTGAAGATATTCGCGAATTTCTCTGGAAGTTACATAATCGCCCTCGCGGCCGGCAAAAGGAGAATTATTCACTAAAAATGTCAAAGCAATTGTCGGCTCATCAACCAAAATCGCGGGCAGGGGTTTTGCCTGTTCATCTGTGGTTATTGTTTCTCCGATATAAATATCGGGAAGCCCGGCAACAAGAACAATATCGCCCGCCGTCGCCTCTGCCACTTCCTTTCTTTCCAACCCCTTGAAAGTAAAAACTTTGGTAATTTTTCCTGAACGGGTTTCTTCGTTCAATTTTTTAATAAATACATTTTGGCCAGAAGCGACAATGCCTTTATAAACCCTGCCAATAGCCAGACGACCCATAAAATTATCGTATCCGAGGTTAAACGGCTGAAGCATCAATGGCTCTTTTGATAAGTCATCGGACGAGGTGCAGGGCACATATTTTAAAATCGTATCAAGAAGCGGGGTAAGGTCTTTTGATTGGTCACTAAGATTAATTTTGGCAACGCCGTCGCGGCCAACAGCGTAAACAATCGGAAAATCTGTCTGCTCGTTGCTGGCGCCAAGCTCAATAAAAAGCTCTAAAACCTGTTCTTCGCAACGTTTGGGATCAGCAGCTGATTTGTCAATTTTATTTATTATGACGATTGGTTTCAGTCCTAATTCAAGAGATTTTTTTAAAACAAAACGGGTTTGTGGCATTGGCCCATCTTGGGCATCCACAACCAAAAGCACTGAATCAATTGAGCATAAAACCCTTTCAACCTCTGACCCAAAATCAACGTGGCCAGGCGTATCAACAATGTTAATTTTCGTGCCTTTATAGAAAATGGCTGCGTTTTTTGAATAAATAGTAATACCGCGCTCTTGTTCAAGCACGTTTGAATCCATAGAAACCCCTTCTTGCATTACTCCTGTTTGGCGCATTAACGCGTCGGTCAAAGCGGTTTTGCCATGGTCAATATGCGCAATAATGGCTATATTTCTGATTTCCATAAAATTTCAACCCTGATTAAAAAAATAGGCCAAAAAGCCCATATAAAATATAATTATTTAATAATAGCGCAAAAATCCATCCGCGTCAACTTTGTCTGCAAAATCAAAGCCCGGCTTCACTTATTTTCAATATCTATTTCTTTTTTGATTTCTTCAAATTCGTTCTCAATTTCTTTAAGGCGGAATTTACTGGTCTTAATAAGACCTACTGCTTCTTTTACTTTTTTTAATCCCTCCTCTAGGTCAACTTCCTCCTGCTCATCAAACCATTCTGTAATTTCAGCTAACCGCTTAAGATTACTATTTAAATTTTGGGTGTCTTCTTTTGGCATATTAGTTGTTTACCCCGTTAGAGGTTTATTTGTTTTGTACCTCTATCTTGCCCTTGTAACCTCTAACGGGGTTTATATTTTTAACTTGTGAAATAATTGTTCCATCAACAACCAATAAGTCTATATTTTTTCCTATCGCAGCGTCTTTTATACTTTTAATTATTTTACCACCAAAACTGGCTATACTATATCCTTTTTTTAATTGCCGCTCAGGATTATTGGCAGATATAATATTTTCGGCATTTTCCAGACGCTGATTTATTCTTAATAGAAGCCCCTTAAAACCAATTAATGAATTCTGCCAAAAAACGTTAAGATCGTTTCTAATGTTTAACAAATTATTTCTGAAGTTTTGAAGCGAAATTTTCAACCTTTCTAAAAATAAAATAGCTTCTTTCCAGGACTCGCTAATTGTAATGGCAGCAATGCTTGGAGTAGAAACTTCAAGATCGGCAGCCAATGAAACCAACGGCACATCTTTATCATGACCAATGGCAGCAATCACAGGAATCGGAAAATTAACTACCTCTCTAACTAACATCTCATTATTGAACGGCTGCAACGTTTCTAAAGAACCGCCCCCTCGCATAATAACCAGAACTTCAATATTTTCTTTTCTAAAAGTCCTAATTGATGACAAAAGATCAACAACAGCAGTTTGTCCTTCAACCCGAGAATCAATTATTTTAACTTTAAAGCCAAACTTCCCTAAATTATTAGAAAAATCTGCCATAACTGCCCCCTTTAAAGAAGTAATTACCCCGATCTTTTGAGGATAAGTTGGAATTGCCCTCTTTCTTGATATCTCAAAGATTCCTTCTTCGGTTAACTTCTTTTTTAGTTTTTCATATTCTTTTTTCAAAATTCCTTCACCCGCATACTCTATAACCTCGGCTTTAAAAGACAATCTTCCTGTCAACGGCCATATTTCTGGATAACCCGAAGCAATAATCTTATTTCCTTCTTTTAATTCAATACCGTATAATTCATATCTTGATTTCCAAATTATGCAATTAATCACACTTTTGTTTTTTTCATCTTTTAAAGTGAAAGAAACATGACCGGTTGCCCAAACATTAACTTCGCCAACCTCCCCAATAATTTTTGCGGAAAATTCTTTTAATCCCTGATTAATTAAATTAATATATTCCGAAATGGTAAAAATTTTATCCTCCATAATTTTATTTTTTAATTAATCAAAGCCCGGCTTCACTTATATCTTTGAACTTTTACCGTAAATAACGATTAAGGCATGAAAATCCTGATATAAACAATAATTTCTTTTCAAATTTTCTTCAAATAATTTTTGCAGAAACTGATAATCTGTTTGAACTGCCAAATTCTGTTTTTTCACCAATCTTCTGATATATTCATCTATGACGAAAATTGGCTTATCTAATGCGTAAAGCAAAATACTATCTGCTGTTTCCGGACCAATGCCTTTTAATTTTAGCAACTCTTCTCTTAATTCTTTGAGTTCCTTTTTCTTCATTTTTTCCAAACTGCCGTAATTCTTGATGATAAACCTGACTAAATTAAATAGATATTGAGTTTTAGTTTTGTAAAATCCCGATGGTTTTATTAAGTTCTCTATCTTTTTTGGCCCTAATCGGTAAATATCTTTCAACGAATTTATTTTTACTCTCTTCAAATTATTTATCGCTAACTCAACGTTTCTCCAATTAGTTCTCTGGGTCAAAATCGCTCCAATAAGCACTTCCTCTCTTTCTTTTTCGGTTTTTGGTCTTTTGCACCAAAGTTTCCATTGCCCCTCAGGCCTTCCATGTTTTCGTCTAAACTCTTTATATAATTTTTCAAAAACATTTTTTTGACACTCCATAATTTTATTTTTTACGCCTTTTTTCTCTCGGCAATTTTGGAAACTTTTTTAAACTGCTTCCCCCTACCTCATTTTTTATCTGTTTTAAAATTCGCATAACTAAATTAATAATTTAATAATTTTATCTTCTTCAAGCATGAATATCATTGTCTCTTTTGAATAGTTTTCGGAAAATTTCAATAAAGTCAATTCTATCAACCAACATTTCTCCTAAAAAAGCAAAGGGTATAGCGATTCTTTCTGTCGGTATCGGATACCGACAGACTATTTAAAAAGGTTCCTGACACCTTTTTCACTTCCATTAAAAATAGTCTCAATTTTGAATTTTATTTCTCAACTTACCGGCTTTCTTCTAATTTAACTTATTTTCGGGTTTTTGGCAATTTTGCGGATAAAAAAAGGCGGGTAACCGCCTTATTGGAGCCAGAGGGTATCGAACCCTTGACTGAGCTATGGCCCCGAAATCTAAAAAGAACTTGGCTGCCGGGCTAGGATTCGAACCTAGAATATTCTCCTCCAAGGGGAGACGTCCTACCGTTAGACGACCCGGCAATATATTGTTATATTCTACGACTGTTCTGGGATTATGTCAATTATTGCCAACTCCAGCGGAAGCTCTGTAATTGAGGAATATTTCATTTTGTTTTCCGCTTCCAGAAAAACATTTAAGGCGCGCTGTATTTCCGAGGAGCTAAGCTCCTTTATTTGATTTTGCATTTTAATTTGTTCTTCTTGGGTTAAACCGACAATTACAGGATTCATCAGGTTCAGACCTATTTTCAAAAGAAGCGACTGCCGCAAATAACCAACCAGGGCTTTGGCAAATTCTTGAGGGTCATAGCCCTTGTTAAAAATTTCCTGCAAAAAATTTATTGCTTTTTGCCTGTCTTTTTCTAAAATAAAATCAACAAATTTGCTTATTAGGATCGTATCTGCCAGCCCAAGCAAGTCCTTTATTTCATCTACCTTAATCATCCCCTCCCTACCAAGGGTTCCGGCAAAAGTCAACGCCTGATCCAATAACCCCTCTGCATCTCTAATAGAACCGGCCGAGTTTAAAGCAATTATTTCCAGGGCCGCTCTATCAATCTTTGCCTTTTCTTTTCGACAAACAATTTCTAGCCGTTTAATTATTTCAAGGAGAGTTAATTTTCTAAAATCAAATTTTTGGCACCTTGAAATAATGGTTGGAATCATTTTATGAATCTCGGTTGTTGCTAAAATAAAAATGGCATGAGATGGCGGTTCTTCTAAGGTTTTTAATAAAGCATTGGCTGCTTCCCGGGTTAATTGATGACTTTCGTCCACTATAAAAACCTTGTATTTTTCTTTGGCCGGCGCAAATTTAATGCCATCTCTCAATTCCCTTATTTCGTCAATCCCCCGGTGGGAAGCAGCGTCAATTTCAATTAAATCCAAAGACCTGCCTTCTTTAATTTCCAAACAAGATGGACATTTATCACAGGGTTCAAATTGATTGGCCTGGCGATTGCGACAATTTACTGCTTTGGCTAAAAGACGAGCTAAGGTAGTTTTTCCCGAGCCCCTCGGGCCTGAAAACAAATAAGCATGGGAAACCATTCCCGAGGAAATAGCATTGCTCAGGGTCTGAACAACATGCTCCTGGCCAATAATTTCAGCGAAACTCTGGGGCCTGTATTTACGGTATAAAACCAAATTAGCCATAGATTATTTTTTGAACACAATAAATTTATATCCCAGAAAGTTCCACATAAAAACGCAAATAATAGCCGTAAAAGCGCCGATGTTTGCCCAGATTTCCGAAGAGACCCCAAATTGAGGGCCTATAATATTTACCACCAAAGAAGCAATTCCAACATTTAACAAAAAACCGGTTCCAGCTACTGAGAAAAATTTGCCGAACTCTTTGCCGCCAACCTTGGTTTCCTTCTGCTCATAGGTCCAGAATTTGTTCCAGAAATATGAATTAATCACCGAGCAAATAAATGAAGTTGCTTTGAAAAGAGAATAAAACCAGCCAGCAGAAACTGCAAAAATAATCATTAAAAGGTTGAGAATTCCCAGGTCAACAAAGGTGTTTAAGGCGCCGACCAAGACAAACTTAGCCAATTGAAAAAGGGCAGGAATTTTTCTACCAATAAACTGGGCAACAAGAACGCTACTTAGCGAAAGAATTGGCAGAACTATTGGAAAATATCGTCCGAGTTTTAAAATAATCTCTGGTAAATCTAAAAATCTTGAAACACCAAGAAAAATCAGGGCAATTACCTCGCCGATAATAAGCGGATAGATAATATCTGATTTTTTCATTCTTTTATCTTATCATAATTTTAGAAATTTGAAAAGATAAAATTTAATGCTAAACCCCGTTAGAGATTTGCTTGTGTTGTGCTTTATACTTGCCCAGTAATCTCTAACGGGGTAAAATGAAAATAATGCTTAAACTTTATAATACTCTATCCAGAAAAAAGGAGGTTTTCAAGCCCTTAAAAGATAAAAAGGTTCTAATGTACACCTGCGGTCCCACTGTTTACGATTATGACCATCTTGGTCATGCCTGGAATTATACTCAGGCTGATATTTTACGCCGGGTTTTAGAATACAATAGATATAAAGTAAAACAGGTAATAAATATTACTGATGTTGGCCATTTAACTTCTGACGCTGATATTGGTGAAGACAAAATGGAAAAAAGCGCGAGGGAAAAGAAAAAGACCGTTTGGGAAATCGCTGATTTTTTTACTAAAATTTATTTTGAAAACCGCAAAAAATTAAACCTGCTTCAACCCCATATTATCTGTAAAGCAACAGACCATATTAAAGAAATGATAAAACTTATTGAAAAGCTTTTTAAAAAAGGATACGTCTATAAAATTGATGACGGAATTTATTTTGACGTTCAAAAGTTCCCAAAATATGGCCAGCTTTCAGGCAATACTCTGAATAAACTTAAAGCCGGCGCTAGAATTAAAGTTAATCCGCAAAAAAAACATCCGGCCGATTTTGCTTTGTGGAAATTCACGCCAAAAGGAATTAAACGACAAATGGAATGGGACTCCCCCTGGGGAAAAGGATTTCCCGGCTGGCATATTGAATGTTCGGCAATGAGTATGAAGTATTTAGGCAAGACCTTTGATATTCATTCTGGCGGCGAAGATAATATATTCCCCCACCACGAATCAGAAATAGCTCAAGCAGAAGCAGCCACCAATAAAAAATTCGTTAATTTCTGGTTCCATTCCCGTTTTTTAAAAATTGAGGGACAAAAAATGAGCAAATCCCTTAAAAATTTTTTTACCTTAACTGATATTGAAAAAAAAGGATTTTATCCGTTAGCCCTCCGTTATCTCTTTTTGACCGGCCATTACCATTCTTCTTTTAATTTTACCTGGAAGAGTTTAGAATCTGCTCAAACTGCCCTAAACCGGCTTTGGAATACTTTTTCTTCTTTAAATAATAAAGCAGGAAAAATTGATAAAAGATATAAACAAAAATTTTTAACAGCCTTTAATAATGATTTGGATACTTCTGCGGCTCTTGCTATCACTTGGAATTTGCTGAAAGATAAAAAAATAAAAGACGAGGATAAAAGAAAAACTTTGGTTGATTTTGATAATGTTTTAGGTCTAAACCTTGCTAAAATTGGGAAACCCTCTATCCCCTTCTCAATTAAAGAATTGGCAAAAGAAAGGGAAAAATTCCGCCAGCAGAAAAAATGGCAGGAAGCGGATAAGACAAGAAAAGAAATTGAAAAATTGGGATACAAAATTGAAGATACCGACAAAGGACCGAAAATAAAAAAAATATAAAAGCCCTGTGATTAATCGCAGGGCTTTTCTCAAAAAACTACTCCTCTTTGTTTATGACGACCATCACTCCTTCAGCTGTCTTATCATCCACAATTTTGTCCGCGACAACATAGCTACCTTCCATTAGGCGACCACGCGTTTGGCGGACCTTTCGTTGCCTCTTAGGAGGCAACTTCTCAATAATCTCCCTTGACTGTTCGGGTGTTTGGTCTGATATGTCTTGTGTGTCTGGGATAGGTTCTAATTCTTTATCCATACTTCATCCTTTCAAAAAAGAAATTATTATTGCTTGGGGCTGGGAATTGCCCGAAAAGAACATTTCCCAGCCTTATTGGCACAAAAGTTAGTTAGAACTCACAACGCCTTTCTTTGTCTCAATAATCAATTGAGCGGCTCTGTCCAACCGAACCTGCCGTCGGCTTTCTTCCATTGGTTTCAATCCTCTGTTAATTGCGCCTGAGGCCTCTTCTATGTCAGAAGCAAGACCTTTTAGGGTCATGCAACCTGAAAGAAAACCCAATGAAAACACCACGACAGTTAAAACAACCATTACTAAAATTTTTCGGAAAGCACTCATAACTAAACCTCCAAACTATAAAAGTTTTCCTAAAATAGTTAAGAGGTATCTCCCTATACGCTCTCTATAATTAACCGCTATTTTAGAGCGGGTTGTTTTTTAAGGTACTATCGTTAATATTTTCTATTATACACACTATTTAAACTCTGTCAAGACCTTGCCAAAGTTTCTTGATTTTGCTACAAAAGGATTATGGCAAACAATATTCAAGAAAAACTGCCGCCCCAAAATATTGAAGCAGAAAAATCTTTGCTCGGTTGTTTAATGCTTGATAAAAACGCAATTATAAAAGTTGGCGATTTTTTGCGGCCAAAAGATTTTTACAGACAAAACCACCATCAAATTTACCAGACAATTTTAGACCTTTTTGAAAAAAATGAACCAGTTGATTTATTGGCTGTTTCTTCCCGGCTTAAGGAAAGAAACCTTTTGGAAGAAATTGGCGGAAACAGTTACCTAACCGAACTTATCAACACCGTCCCAACAGCAACCCATATCTTAAATTACGCTAAAATTGTCCAGAGAAAGAGGATTTTGAGGGACTTAATTGAAGCCAGCCAGGAAATTAATATTATGGGCTACAACGAACAAGAAGATATTGACGTACTCTTGGATAGAGCTGAACAAAGAATTTTCAGTATTGCCCAAAAAAGCTTAACTCAAAGATTTTTTCCAATTAAAGAAGGATTGGAGGAGGCCTTTGAAAGAATTGATAAACTTTCCAAACACGAAGGCGGCTTGCGGGGATTGCCAACCGGTTTCACTGGTTTGGATAATATTTTAGCCGGCCTCCAAAAATCTGACTTAATAATTTTAGCTTCCCGGCCCTCGCTCGGCAAAAGTTCTCTGGCTGTAAATATCGCAACAAATATTGCTACTACCGAGAAGGTGCCGGTTGGAATATTCAGCTTAGAAATGTCAAAAGACCAAATAATAGATAGATTCATTGCCAGTTTGGCAAATGTTGATTTGTGGCGATTAAGAACTGGCCGACTTTCAAGTGAGGGCGAGGAAAATGACTTTGCAAGAATTCAACACACGATGGGCATGTTATCTGAAGCTCCAATCTTTATTGATGATGCTGCCTCTTCTAATATTCTGCAAATGAGAGCAATGGCCAGACGGTTGCAGGCCGAACATGGTTTAGGATTAATTATTATTGACTATTTACAATTAATGGAGCCAAGAAATCCTACGGCTAATTTAGTTCAACAGGTCTCTGAAATTTCTCGTTCTCTTAAGGGATTAGCCAGGGAGCTTAATGTACCGGTTCTTGCTCTTTCTCAACTCTCCCGGGCCGTAGAACACCGGACTCCCCAAATCCCCAGGCTAGCTGATTTGCGTGAATCGGGCTCGTTGGAACAAGATGCGGATGTAGTTTTGTTTATCTACCGCGAAGACAGATACAATCCTGATACTGTTAATAAAAATATCGCGGAGATTATTATTGCCAAGCATAGAAACGGACCAGTAGGAAAAGTTGAATTATATTTTGACGACAAAAGAGTTTCTTTCAGAAACTTAGAGAAAAAAGAATACGACGAGTAATTTTTAATTTTTCCCCCTTCGGGGGATCTCTGTCCCTTCGGAACATCTCTCGTAGGGAGACCGTAGGGAGACAATTTTCAAAATGTTTCCACGTTCTATTCAAAAATTAATTGACCTCTTTTCTAAGTTCCCGACCGTTGGACCAAGAACAGCGGCTCGTTTTGTTTTTTATTTAACAAAATTGCCTCAAGAAAAATTTGAAGAAATCTTGAATTCGCTGAAAGATTTAAGGCAATCAATAAAGGTTTGTTCCTTTTGTTTTAACCCATTCGACCCTTCGGCAAATTCAGGACAAGTCTGCCCTATTTGCCAAGATAAATCTCGGGATAAAAACCTGCTTTGTGTTGTAGAAAAAGAAACTGATTTGGTCTCAATTGAGAAGACCAAAAAATACAAAGGACTCTATTTTATTTTAGGTGGTACAATCTCTGGTTTAAAAAATAATGATAAAGAGAAAATAAGAATTGAAGAATTAAAACAAAGAGTTAAAAACGGCAATTTTCAAGAAGTTATTATTGCTACCAATCCTACTGTTGAAGGTGAAACCACGGCTTTGTTGCTCGAAAGAGAACTGAAACCTCTGGTCGTACGTACCACTCGCTTGGGACGTGGACTGCCAATGGGCGGCGAATTGGAATACGCCGACGACGACACTTTAGGAAGCGCCTTTGAAGGAAGAAAATAAAAAAGCCGTGGCGTAAAAGCCCCGGCCTAATTTAAATAAAGAACAATTCAATAGCTTTGACTCCCAAAAACGACGGTCGCTTGTTTTGAGAGTCAGTTCGTGGTAATATAAACACAATTGATAATATAAATACAAAATGGCGAAATATAAAGAAACAACTAAAGACATTCTTCTCTGCTTATTTACGGCCGGAGCAATTATGGTGGCGGCCACTTCTCCTTATTTTTTAATAAATATTGCTCGACAAATTAAGAAAAACAGAAAATATATTAAAAAAGAGATTAAAAGAAAACTTGACGAGAGAAAAATCGCTAAAGTTTTAGAACGACTTAAAAGAAATAAACTTATAATCTTAGGTGAGGAAAATGGGAACTTCAAAATAGAGCTTACAGAAAAAGGAAAAAGAGTAGTAAAAGAAATTCAGCTTGATAATATGAAACCCGATAAACCAGTAGTTTGGGATAAAAAATGGAGGATAGTAATTTTTGATATTCCTGATAAATACAAAAGAAGGGCCAGGGATGCCTTGAGAGAAAAACTCAAAGAAATGAAATTTTACCCCCTTCAAAAAAGTGTCTGGGTTTGTCCTTATTTTTGTGAGAAAGAAATTCAATTTTTATGCGAATTTTTTGAGATTACCCCTTATGTAAATATTATTGTAGCAGATAATATTTATGATGATATTAAGCTGAGAAAATATTTTAATCTGTTTTGAATCTCAAACCTCAAACTGACTCTCATCGCAGGCGATCGTATTTATTAGAAGTCAATAAATAAACTAATAAAAGCTACCAAAAGCTACCAAAAGCTACTTGATTGATTCTCTTACTTTGACTCGGTTTCTATTTTAGTGATTTCAACTTCGGTAAAGAGCTGACGATGGCCTGCCTTCTTCTTGTAACGGGTTTTGGGTTTGTATTTGAAAACGATTACTTTTTTCGCCTTGCCTTGTCTCAAAATTTTTCCAACAACCTTAGCCTCGTTTACCAGCGGGGCGCCAATTTCAATTTTTTTATTTTTTCCCTGCCTGCCGGCAGGCAAGTCCACTAATAAAACTTGGTCAAAGATTATTTCTTTGTTCTCTTCTCTTTCGATTTTTTCAATTTTTATTTTATCGCCGGGCTTAACAAGATATTGTTTGCCTCCGGTTTTAATAACAGCTAACATATAAGTAAAATTTTTAATTTTTAATTTTTCCCCCTTCAGGGGATCTCTGTCCCTTCGGGACATCTCTCGTAGGGAGACCGTAGGGAGACAATTTTCAATTTTCAATTAAAGGTGGCTCAACCTCTTTGATGTTTATTTTTTGCTTACCGCCGGCAATTTTTACCACATCTTTATCAACCTTAGTAAATTCTTTACTGGCTTTATTATAGACGTTTACCGTTGTTCCTAAATGATTGCCCAATTTTTTCATATATTCGCTGTAAGTCCATAAATGTCTGCTCAGCCGCTCAACTTCTTTAATGATTTCTTTTGCTTGTTCAGAAATTTTCTGATTCCTTAGCCCCTGTAAAACCGTCTGCAAATAAGCCAGAAAAGAAGTGGGAGAAACAACTATTACCTTTTTTTTGCCGGCATAGTAAATCAAACTGTTTGTCTCGTCAGTAACTGCTCCCACTTTGTTAATAAGTAAATCATAATAAACAGCTTCAGACGGAATAAACATAAAGGCAAAGTCCATTGTATTCTCCTCTGGTTTTACATATTTTGCCGTTTCTTCAATACGAATTTTAAGGTCCGAAATAAACATTGATTCATATTTTTTCCTTTCTTCCGGGTTCCGGGCTTCAATGATTCTATTATAGTTTTCTAAGCTAAATTTTGAATCAATCGGAATAATCCTTTTGTTAATAAAAACAACCGCATCAACTATGGTCCCGTCTTTAAAAGGATACTGGATTTGATAAGAATCGGGCGGTAAAACATTTTTTAAAACCGTTTCCAAATAATATTCTCCCAATATCCCTCTTTGTTTCGGATTTTTTAAAATATCCTGGAGACTCTGAAGCTGGTCAGCAAAACTTACAACCTGTTTATTGGTCTCATCAAGTCGGGTAAGCTTTTCGGTGACATCTTGAATTATTTTAGCACTCTGGCCAAATTGGGTTTGAATGGCCCTGGTTGATTCAGATAATTTATTGTCCAAAACCTGGCTGATATGGTTCATTTGCTGCTGAAGCATTATCAGCGCTTCTGGCTGCTTCTCCGGTTTCTTCTTCCACAATAAAAAAATCCCCACTGCCAGCCCAACAATTACCACTATTAAAATCCCAATTATCACCTGCTCCATTAAAGTTATACTATAATATTTTCAAGGAAAAATCAACCGCGTCCCAAGATTCTTTCTTTAATCATCTCAACTAACTCTTTCGGGCTAAATTCGGCCTTAGTGAGGTATTTTTCGGTCTTCAGGCCATAGCCCAGTCGTTCTAATTCCCGGCTAGTGTAATTGGTTAGGATAAACACTGGAATATCTTTTGTCTCTTCGTATTTTTTCATTTCTGCCAAGACCTCAA
>Ga0210051_1003389_pt1 | contig 15832 bp, 16 predicted proteins | sample CryGey092014_all_FD_185464 | JGI IMG/M metagenome (GOLD analysis project Ga0210051, IMG submission 185464) | Groundwater microbial communities from aquifer - Crystal Geyser CG23_combo_of_CG06-09_8/20/14_all (SPAdes) (version 2) | ecosystem: Environmental > Aquatic > Deep subsurface > Groundwater...
GAGCCGCCGCTTGTTGCGATTAATTCTGTAAATACTTCTGGAGTCAAATCCCTGAATGCGAACGGGACAATTTTATCTCCGCCAATTGTGATAAATGCGACAATTGTTGATGATGTTTCAGGAGATGTCTCATCAAAAATTACTATCAATGGAAAAACTGTTTTTACAAATACAAGCGCATTTACAGCGCTTGTTCCAAGAACAATTGTCGTATCTATTGCTGATGTAACTGCTTTAGGAAGTTATTTCCATTCAGGAAATTATAATCTGACATGGAACGTGACAGACAATGTGACAGGAAACAAGCAAAGCTCAGCTGTCACAACAGCAATAAATATTCCTGGATGCAGTGCAGGAAGCGGAACACTGATTGGCGCTTGTGTTCAAGGAAGCCCTCCTGACTATTGCAATGGAATCAGCGCAGGAAAAGATTCAATACTTCCAAATCCTTTTGTCTGCGGATGCAAAAGCAAGGAATACTTGGTTGAAGATTCTGAAGGAAATCTAAAATGCGCTGCAGGATTAGGAGATGATTGTCATGCATTATCAGATTCAAACTGCAATAAAAATCCAGGATGCTATTGGAATGCAACCTGCTCATCTTGTGATATAGAAACATTGTCAAGCTGCTCTGAATACACAAACTCAAGCACCTGTGGCTTAGACCCATGCAATATAAATCTAAATGGAAATCCCAAATGCGGCGATATTGTCGGAGGTTTTCTTATTTCAGACTGCAAATGCAAGTGGAATGGAAGCTTATGCAATTTTGTTTTCAATAGGACAAATACCTCAACAGGTGAAAAAATTTTAGGCGAATGCATTGGTAATTTTAGCAAAACAACAACATCTTCAGGAGCATTAAATGTTACAACATGTATAATCTGCCCAGGACAGCCAGACTCTTGCAAATGGAAAATTTATCAGTTTTTAGGAGCATTGCCTATTCCATTCTTTACATTCTGGAATATTGTCATTGCAATTTTTGCAATAGCAGCATTTTACTGGTTTATGAATCATGTAACTCAGAAAAAGAAAGCTGTGAAAAAGAAGAGAAAGAAAAAGTAGGGTAAAAAACATTTTTAAACATCTTATTCTTTATTTATCGATATAAAAAGAGGAGAGAATGAAACGAGAAGTTTTGTTTGGTATATTGATTATTCTGTCAATCAGCAGTATTTTATTAGTCTGTGTTTTTCCAAATGCTCTTGCAGGATACAGCATTGCAAACAACAGCTTGAGTCTTGCAAAAACAGATTTTGCATTCAATGAAGTGATTGACGGCAGCTTTAATCTGAGTCTTGCAAATGAATCAGCAGATTCTCTGCTGAAAGCAGTTATTGGAAGCAGCACTCAAACAATAAAACTTGTTGATTTTTTAAACTTGGCTGCGCAAATTCCAGGCTATGGCGCGATTAATTTTTCATGCTATCCTGAAAACTGCTCTTATGATTATTCAGCAGTAGGCTCTGGAACTTCTTCAATGAGTGTTAATGGAGAGAAGACTCTTGGCTTCAAAATTACAGCCAATGAAGTTCCTTCAATAAATTCCTTGGTTTTTTCTATTTCTGGAAATTCTCCTGATACAACCTGTGTCGGCCAAAGCCCGATTCAGATTGATTTGTTGAATGACAATGAAACAGATTTTGAATATAATGAAAGCGGAGACTGGTGCTATGATCTGAAGCCAAGCGAATGCTATGATGCTTCAGCTTCAGGCGAGGCCAACATATCTTCAAGCTCTATGCCTTTATGCGAAAAAGTTCTTATGCTGAAGACAGACAGGTTAAGATTGGGCGCCAAGGTAAAGAAAACAGGAACTTCTTCAGGAAATTTGATGATGTTTGTGTATAATCCAGAACAATCTGAAAATCCCCAATCTCCAGACTGCGATATTGCAGAGCCAAATTCAGATTATGAACTAAAAACTTGCGAGATGGATTATAACATAAGCCAGGCAGGATATTATTTCATCTGCATCTATGACACTTCTTTTGATGAAACATATTCTATCAAAATGGAAACCTCAAAAAAATACTGCGGAAAGCAAGGCCTTCCTGAAAGTCTTTCAGACACAGAGAAAAAAGATTTCGCGCTTTATTATCAGGAAACAGGATATAAGAATTTGAACAAGGTTATTGAATTTGATGCAGCATCATTAACTTCAGCATTGCAGGAATATGTCGGAAATTATGCAAACTGCTCAGGAACAAAAGGCTGTGTTATTCCATTCAGAATTTCTACAACACAGCAGATTTCAGTAAATGCGACGCTTAACACTTCAGCAGGAACCACGACAAAATTTTATGAGGTAAATAAAACCGCTGCAAGGGTAAATATGAATTATACTGTTGTGCCTCTTTCAGCTGCAAATTTCACAGCTCCTTCAGCAACAGGAAATTATTCATTGAAGCTTTATCTTGGAACTCCTTTAATCGGAACAATTCCTATAACTGTCAGCAACATAAGTTCTTTGAAAACCCAGGTTCAGACAGAAATAATCAATAAAAAAATAAAACTGCAGAGTTTTGCATCTGCTATTTCAAATCTTTCTTCAAGATATCCTTCTTTTTCAGGCAACATAAGTTCAGTGCTTGCAGGCTTGGGGATGGCTCCAAATGTTTTGAATGCCTCTCTGATATCAATAGACAATTCAAGCACTCAGGCAAATCCAGATTGGACTTCGCTGAAAGGAGAGCTTGATGCACTACTTATTCCTGATTCACTTCAAACAGTTAAATTTCAGGAAATTGAAATCCCTGTTGATTCTGAAAAAATTTCTCCTTCATTGCTTTCACAATTAGGCGCAGGAGAAGCAGAAAAAACAGAACAAGTTATGAAGAATGCAATTGCCTCATGGCAGAATTCAAATTTAGTGCTGAAAGCAAATGTTGAGGGAATTTCAGCCCAGGTTTCTGGCCAAAACATCGGGATAATCACTTTTTTCACATTAAAAATCACTCCCTTGAATGATTTGCAAGATGTGTTTTTTGCGGTTGAACTGCCTTCAGGAATCTCTGCTCCTTCAGTAAGTTTTGACCAGAATTATTCATCATACGGCAAGCAGGAATTGAGCAATGCTATAGGATTTAAATTTTCAAGCCTAAGCTCAGGACAAACTGCAGCAATAAACTTTGCAATCCTGGGGCTTTACAATTATATAGATTTGGGATTTTCAGCCTCATCTGCTTTTTCCCAGCTTCCAGGCATTGTGATTCTTTCATGCGGAAATAAAATCTGTGAAAAAAATCTTGGAGAGACTACCAAAACTTGCCCAGAAGACTGCAAGCCTATTGGACTGGTTGTCTGGATTATTATTTTTGTTGCAGCAGCGCTTGGCGGAGGTTATTATGGACTGAAATGGTATTATAAAACTCATTATGAAAAAAGCCTTTTCAAAAATCCTCTTGATTTGAATAATATAATGTCTTTTATCCAGACTTCACAGGTTCACGGCCTGAATGAAGAAGAGATAAGAAAGAAATTAAAACAGGCTGGCTGGAATTCAGAGCAGATTGATCATGCTTTTTCAAAAAACAAAGCTAAAAAAAGCCCAAGCGCCTCAATAAAATCTTGATCAAAAACGACAAAAAGATTTAAAAAATACAAATATTAATCATCTTAGATTAATATCTATTAATTTTAAGATTTATTAAAAATGGTGATAAAAATAATAAAAAATTTTGTTAAAAGAGTTTTCTATAATCTTTTTTCTATTAAAAGAGATATAAAATTGGGTTTCTACGGCCCTCCAAATGCAGGCAAGACTTCGCTTGCTAATAGGTTATGCAAGGATTGGCTTGGAGAGGAGCTTGGCAAAGTCTCAAAAATCCCTCACGAAACTCGAGAGATTCAAATCAAGGAAAAAGTTGAGGTAAAATACAACGGCAAGACACTAACACTCAAACTTATAGACACTCCTGGAATTGCAACAAAAATTGATTATGAAGATTTCGTTAAATTCGGCTTGAGCAAGAAAGAGGCAAAAACCAGAGCCAAAGAAGCTACAAAAGGAGTTATTGAATCAATTAAATGGCTTGATGACATGGATGCAGTAATTGTTGTTTTGGATGCGACGCAGAACCCATATTCTCAAGTCAATATAACCATCATTGGAAATCTTGTTGCAAGAAAAATCCCTGTACTGATTGTTGCGAACAAGATTGATTTGAGAAAAGCAAACATAAAAAGAATGGAATCGGCATTCCCAGAGTATGATGTTGTGGGCTTGAGCGCCAAATTCGGAAAGAATCTTGAAGAGTTTTACGAATCACTATTCAAATTAGTCAAAAAAGTTTAATAAAATTAAAAAATGGATTCAAAAGAACAGCTTGAAAAATTGCAAAGAGATGAAGCAGGCGATATGAAAAATTTACAGGCTGCGATGTCTGAAGTAAGTGATGCAAGAAAGCTCGCAGCAAGATTGAGCAATGAGCTGAGTTCAAAATATGGCTTGGAATTTGGAGGCTGGGTTAAACTTGATTATGATATTTTTGAAAAAATATTTACCATGAGCCTTGCAAACGGTCACAGCTTTATTTTTGATTATACTGATATTCTAGATATTCCTTCTAAAATAATGTTTCTTAGAAAGGAACAATTAATCAAAAAAATAAAAATGGAGAAAAAGAAAAATGAAACTGACTTTGCAATTCATTCCGTTTAGTGCCATAGAGCCTTTAAGCTCATTTAAGCGAATAACAAAAATTCTTAGCATGATTGGAGAAGACAAAATTCTGCTGATGCAGGGCAGATTGAGGGCAGAAGAAGAGGCAGATTTGATTGAAGAAACAATGAGGAAAATAGGCAAGTCAAAAAAATTCAAGGGAATTGAGCTTGCGGTTTTTTCTCCGAAATCTTCAAATCTCCCAATAGGGATTTATATCAGAAAATCAATCGCTGATCTGCTTGTAGGCCAGCAGGATGTTTTGACTGTAATTGGACCGGCATCTATTGTCAGAGAAATCAAGAAAGACCCGACAAAGATGCAGCTTTTGCTTAAGGGCAAATAAACAGTATATTATATAATAGTATAACCCAAATCTTTTTTAAGTAATGATTCTATTTTAATATATTAAAATGCCTCATCAATGCGTTCATTGCGGAAAATTCTATCCAGATGCGTCAAAAGAGATTCTTGAAGGATGCCCCTGCGGAAGCAGATTTTTCTTTTTCGTAAGACAGGAGGCTATGGAGGACTTGAAAAAAGAGACAGAGGAACTGACTCCTGAAGACAGGGAAGAGATTACAAAAGATATCAAAGATATTGTCGGCCTTGAAGATGAAAAACCAGTAATTCTTGATTTAGAGTCAATCCGCGTTGAAAAACCAGGCAAATTTGAGATAGACCTTGTGAATATATTCAAAAGAAAACCTCTTGTCTATAGATTAGCAGAGGGAAAATATATTATTGACATCGCTTCTTCATTCCAGCTCAGAAGAGGCAAGAATATGGATGAAGTCAAAAAGCTTGAGAAACAAGAAGAACAGGCTTCTAAGAAAAAATAAAACAGTTTAAAAATATCTTTGGCTTATTCTTTTTATGGATACTAAAAAAATAAAGGAGATTTTTGCAGGCCAAATATTGCTGATAAAGCCCTCTGAAAAAGAGCTTTGCCGAGTTGCTGAGATAACAGCCGAATTCTCTGCTCTTTTGAATTCTGAATTGAAAAAAGCGAAAATAAAAGCTGAGGCATTTGTTGGAGGCTCTCTTGCAAAAGATACTATTATTAGAAAAACAGAAAGATATGATATTGATGTTTTCGTGAGATTTGATTATTCTCGCTATAAGGAGAAATCAAATCAATTATCAGAGCTTCTTGCAAAAGTTCTTGAAAAAATTGCGAAGAAGGGCGTTAAGATAAAAAGAATCCACGGTTCAAGGGATTATTTCAATCTTATTTATAAAAACACATTCATAGAGATTGTTCCAATACTTGAAATAAAAAAAGCTTCTCAGGCACTGAATATCACAGACATTTCTCCTCTGCATGTTTCATATGTCATCAACAAAGTTTCTAAAAACAAGAAATTAGCAGATGAAATAAGGCTTGCAAAGACTTTCTGCTATGTCCAGGGATGTTATGGCGCAGAATCATATATCCGCGGTTTTAGCGGATATTCTTTAGAGGTTCTTTGCATTTATTTTGGCTCTTTTTTAAATTTATTAAAAGCCGCTGCGAAGTGGAATCCTGAAAAGAAAATAATAATTGATCCTGCAAAACATTACAAGAACAAGAACGATGTTCTCGTTCTGCTCAATGAATCAAAATTGATATCTCCTTTGATTTTGATAGACCCTGTTCAGAAAGAAAGAAACGTTACTGCTGCTCTTTCTTCAGAAACTTTCCTGCTTTTTTTGAAATCAGCCCATGATTTTATGAAAAAACCAAGCAATGAATCTTTCAAAGTCAAGATTGACATGTCTTTAGATTTGAAAAAAATCGCAAAAGCAAAAAAAGCTGAATTTTGCACTTTTGTAATAGAATCAATTTCAGACAGGTTGGATATTGCTGGCGCAAAATCTCTCAGGCTTGCAAATTTCCTGATCAATTTGATGAAGAAAACAGGTTTTGCTGTTTTGGAATCAAAATTCTTCTTTGATATTGTCAAAAACAAGGGATTTTTGCATGTTATTTATAAAAAACCTCTTGCAAAACTGGAAATATCCGGCCCTCCAATTGAAATGAAAAAGCATGCAGATTCTTTCAAGGCCAAGTATAGAAAAACTTTTTCTAAAAAAGGAAAAATCTTTGCAATTATTGCAAGCAAAGTTAGAAATCCTGAAGATTTGCTTAAGGAGCTTAAAAAATATTCCCGCGAAACAAAAGAGATGCTTATTAAAAAAATTTCCATTGAAAAATGAGAAAAGAAGCATACGCAGGCAAGTTTTATCCCTCTGATGCTGATGAATTGAAAAAAACAATCAAAAAACTTGCTGAGAATTTAAAAATTGAAAGAATAAAGAAAAAAATTATTGCAGGAATTTCTCCTCATGCAGGCTATATTTATTCTGGCAAGGCGGCTGCTGAAGTTTATTATGCAATTTCTGAATCATGGAAAAAAGAAAAGGCAAGGCCGGAATTATTTATCATTTTGGGCACAAATCATACGGGCTATGCAACTTCGGATTTTTCCTTGTCTATGGAGGATTTTGAAACACCTCTTGGAATAGCCAAAAATGACTGCCAATTTGGAAAAAAATTGCTAGAACTTGCATCAAAAGAAGAAATCGGCCTGAAAAAAGACGAGAATGCGCATTTGGCTGAGCATTCTATAGAAGTCCAGATTCCTTTTTTGCAGTATTTTTTTAAGAATTTTAAAATTTTGCCGATTTTAATAAATAATTATTCGCCGGACTCTTGCGGCGAGTTAGCTAGCTTGCTTTTTGATGCGATTAAAAAATCAAAAAAGAATGCCATGATAATTGCAAGCTCTGATTTTACTCATTTTGGCTATATGTACGGCTTCATGCCTTTTACAGCAGATATAAAAAAGCAGCTTTATGCCCTCGATAACAAGGCAATCAACGCGATTTGTAATTTGGATGTTTTGGCTTTTATGAAAATTTCTTCAAAAACAACAATCTGCGGCGCAGGCCCTATTTCTGTTGCAATAGAATTTGCAAGAAAATATTCTTCAGAGGTTGCTGTTCTTGATTATTACACTTCTGCAGACATTGCAAAAGAAGAGGGATATAAAAATGCCGTCGGATATGCCGCTATTGTGTTTTTCTAATAATGTAAAAATTTTTAAACAAAAATTTCTTATAAATATATAGAAATCTGGGCATGGAGCAATCCGTCTCGATCTTCGGATCTAGACTGGCTCTGTTATGCCCTGATTTTTTGTTTTTTATTGAATTAATGAATTGTTTGCTTGCTCAGGAGTTATTCCTATTGCAAAGCCGAAACTTCTCAAGTCCATTGCCGCGCGCAAATTCTCTTTTTTTGATGAAAAGTTCGCGAGCCGCATGTTTGTCTTGTATTTTCTGCAGAGCGAGATGTTTTGCATGATTCTGCCAATGCGTTCTGCAAGCTCTTTGTCTGACTTTATTTTTAGCAATTCTGAGAAAGAAATTCCTATGATGACTTTGTTTTTTTCAGCAATCTTGCAAAGAACCTGATTAAGCCCTGAGTTTCTGTAATTCTGGAAATCCTTAGTTGCTTCGGCTTCTGGGCTTAGAAGCATGAAAATCCTCTTTGTTTCAAGCGCAGCGCGATTTAAACTGCCATCCTTGCCCTGAATGATGATTTTTTTATTCCTTGCCAGGGCTTTGTCAATAAACTGCCTCATTTTTGTCTTGTCCTGAGTATTGATGAGAATAAAAGAATAATCTTCAATATCCTTGAAATCTGAAATCTCTTTAATTTCTTTTACAAAGATGACTCTATCAAAGCCAAATTCAGCTGAAATCCTTTTTATCTCTTCATCAGGCCTGCTGATGAAAAAGTCTGTAAAATTTTTCATTTTGCCGATAGAATAAAGAAAAAGAGATTTAAAAATGTTTTAAAATTTGTCCTTTGTCGGTTTTTTGCTGTATTTCTCAATCATCTTTGGATCTTTGGCAAGCTCATCAGATTTTTTATCAATTTCCACCAGCAAATTATTAAGTTTTAATGGCCAAACACTGTAAAATTCAATTGATTTATGGCCCATTTTATATTCAGCGAGGGTTTCAATTAAATCATCTACAGTATACCACCCCTTAATCTGAGGATATCTTTTTTCTCTCCCCAATTCTTCAATAGTCGGAGTTATCTTAATCTTCAGAAGTTTGACTGTTTTTTTATTATTTTCAATTACTTCTTCAAGCTTGATATATGATTTTATTATCGCCATTTTAAAAATTTTATTTATCCTATATTTTTCTCTATTGACTTAGCTTTTATATTATTTCCATATCTTATTATATATTTTGATTAATATGTTTTATCTTGCAAATTTGTTTTTAAATAGAAGCACATTGAACTCTTTTTCAAAAAACAGGTGTAAGGATGGTAGACATAAAAGATTGGGTGAAGCAGAATGATTTTTTCAGAAAGAAGGTTGTTTCTAAAAATGAAAATAACGAATTGCAGATTCTCCTTGCGAATTTTCAGGGCACTGCCCAGAAAAAAGATATTGAAGTAAGGACAAAACTTCCAGGCGATTATTCCCGCGTAAAAATAAACATTAAGGCTTTTAGCGAAAAAGTTATGCAGGACAAAGGCGGGCATGCAATTAATTTTAAGGATAATTTTTCAATTTTCAGGGTAAATGCAGAAGAATTTGACATGCCTTATTGGGCGCATTACGCAATGAATGAATCCGGAGATTTGTCTGAAATTGCCAAATATAATAACACTTTTTGCTATCAGCTCAAGAGATGCAATCTTCATTGCCCTTGGTGCTATGTTGATGATATAAGCAAAGACGGCAGTGAAAAAAACAATCCGGACTGGTTTTCTATTTCTCAAATTGTTGATGAATTTGAAAAAGCCAGAGAATTGCATGCACAAGGAAATGGAAGCTGTGAAGGCCCATTAAACAATTATCGCCCTTCAGGAGGCGAGCCTACTCTTGCTGTAGAGCAATGGCTGCTTTCTCTCAGGGAATTGGAAAAAAGAAAGCTTGACGATGAAGTTTTTGTTCAGGGCGATACAAATCTTACAACAGGACATTTTATTGAATCCCTTGAAAAAAGCGGAACAATAGAAAAGCATTTGCTGAATAAAGTTGGAGAGCGGAATAATTTCGGCCTGCTCTGCAGCTTCAAGGGAACAGATACAGAAAGTTTCCTGAATGCCACTGGAATGATGCCTTCAGAATATGCTTTCCTTGAAGAAGAAAGATGGCACACTTTTGAAAAATATGTGAAAGCAGGAATAGATGCTTATCCTTTTGTTTATGACCCAAATCCAGAGACTCTGCCTTATTTCTTAGATGATGGAGCAAATAGATTTGGAGATGGATTTTATCTGAAAACATGGATCCTTCCTTTAAAACTCTACGGCCCAGAAATCGAAAGATATGCCAAAAAATCTAGAATTACTCTTGGAGATGACAAGGAACTAAGAGACAAATTCAAAAAAGAGGTTCAGCAGAATCTTGATGAAAGATTTGCACAAAGCAAGGAAGTTATGCAAAAAATTCTATGGGACAAATTCCGCCTGAATTACCAGGAAATTACAAGACCGCGTGTAAAACTAAATGCGCCTAATTTCTTATCATGGTTCTTTTCCAGCTGAGGCGAAAAAATGAGGGAAAAAGAAACTGTTCTGTTTAGGGGCTCGGAATATGAACTTCCAACTGAAAAATCACCCTCGGGATTTGGGAAAATGTTAGCTAATGTCAATTATTACTGGAAAATTCAGGTTTTTCATCCATATTTTGGTTTTATTAAAGAAGGAAAAAAGAAAATTGACGGCAGAGTTCCTGATTTTTCAGTTCCTATGAAAAATTACAGAAAAATGAGTGGTTATGATATAATTGAATTTCAGCTTCTTGAAAAAGGCGAGCCAGAGATTGAAGACCATATAGAAGCCGTGGTCAAAAGCGCAAAGCATTATGATTCATTAGACCAATTTTTCAAACAAGTATCTTTCAAGGATGTCATGCCAGATGCGCAAAGCATTTCTGAAGCAAAAGAAAAATATTTGCAATTTCCAGGATACAAGGAAAGAATCAAGCAAAATGGAATCTATGCAATTCAATTTGATGTTCTTGAGCCATTGAGTGATTCAAAAACAAAAGAGGCAGATGAAGGTTCATTAACATTGGCAATGACTGCTTCTGGTGTTCTTGGATAAAATGACAGAAAACAAAAAAGACAAGATTTACTTGGCAGGAAGCTTTTATTCTTTCAGAGATAGAATAATTAATGCATTGCCTGAGCATGATTTTGCAGACCCGAGGAAACATAGGCAGTTTGCGATAGCCCCTCTTGTCATTGATGATATGAAAGAGGCAGAAGAGTCTCCAATATTCCTTGCGTGCTTTCCAAAAGGCAAAACAAGAGGAACAATGACTTATGGGGAAATCGGAGCTTCAAAAATTCTCGGAAATTATGTCATGATTGCAGACGAAAATGAGCAAAAAGACCCTTTGCTTGAACAAATTGCAGATGTAAACTTTAACAGTATTGATGCAGCGATTGATTTTCTCAGAAGCAACAACAAAATCCTGAAAAGCGAATATGAAAAAACCCCAAAAAAAGAAAGCCTTGACAAAATTGAAACTATTTTTCTTGCATCAAATTCAAGAAATTTCCCAGAGATATTTGAACTAAATAAAAAAGGCATGAACATTGTGACGCCTGAAAACATTACAAGTTTGAATGAATTTAAGAACGCTGATTTGAATGCTGTTTATTTCCCGAGCATGGGTGACTGGGAAAGAAAAGCTATTTTTTTCATGGGTGCTGCATATGCTCTTGAAATGCCTACAATAATGCTTGATGAAAAAGAATTTTCATATCCGCCGTTAAATGGCATTGTAAGAAGAGTTTGCAGGAGCAAAATAAGCATGATGGATTATATGAGTACATTAATTGACAGAAAAACCCAGAAAATCGAAGTTGAGGCGGGCATTTGCTATGATTTTTTCAAAAAATATGACCATATTGACAAATAAAAATGGCAGAATTATTAGAGTGGATGAAAAGAGTTAATTGGAACAAATGCGTGGATTTCGCATTGGACGAGGCAAAAAAATCTCCATGCCTTAGAATGCATTTTGGAAGCATAATTGTAAACTCTGATACTGATGTTATCGGAAAAGGGTTTAACAAGCCGCCTTATGAGCCATGCAAAACATGCCCTCGCGAGGAATTGCATATTACTCCAAGAACAAGGGCAGAATACTGCCACGCATATCACGCAGAGCAATGGGCAATTCTAGATGCATTGAATAAATCATATTTTGTCAAGGGCGCGGTTCTTGTAGTAGCAGGATATAATCCAAACAATAATGAAAAAACAGTCATTAACAGATTTTCATGCACTTTATGCGCAAGAACAATTGCAGCATATGGGCTTGCAGGAATTGTTGCTCCTGGAACAGACGGCCCTAAATTTAAAACAACAAAAGAGGCATATGATGAGGCATATGCAATACAGATAGAACTAATGAAAAATCCTGATTTGAATTCAGAAGCAGCATTTAATGAATATCTGAAAACTCTTCCAAAATAAAAATTAAAATGGCCTCTAAGAAAATTCACATCCCTGTTTTAGAATCAGTAAGGCAGATAATTCCAGAACTGAAGCATGTTTCAATAGATTATGGCAGAATTAAAGAGCAGGCAAAAGATTTTGCAGAAAATTATGGCCAAGGCAGTATAAAACTGCCGAAATGGGAAGATGAAACCTTTGGCCACAACCTAGAAGACTTGGAATTATTGTTTCTTTTCAACACAATAAATTTTGCGTATAATGATTTTTCAACAGGCGAGAAATTTGAAACTTTTTATGAAGGCAAGAAATACAGAGGCGCAATGGCTCTCTCTGCGTGCCTAAGAAAAGCTTATATCGACGATCAAATGGACCTTTTCAAGCCAGAATTTCTTGAGAACCTTGATAAAGAAACATTTAGAGAAATTACCTCAGGCAATATGGAAATTCCAATGCTTGATGAAAGACTTAAAATTCTTAATGAAGTGGGCAAGAACTTGAAAAAATATGGAAAATTTAGAAATTTATGCAGGGAAGCAAAATTCAAAACTTTTGACAATGGAAAAGGAATTGTTGAAAGGCTTGTTCAAGAATTTCCTTCTTTCAATGATGTTTCAATTTTAAATGGAAAAGAAATAAAATTCTACAAGCGCGCCCAGCTTGCAATGATGATGGCTTATGGAAGATTCCAGGATGAAAAAGATTTTTTTCCAATGAAAGAAGAGGAAATCGCAAAACTTACCGTTGCTGCAGATTATGTTCTGCCTAAAAGTTTGCGTGCTCTTGGGATTTTGCATTATGACAAGAGTTTGGAAAGAAAAGTTGACAGCCAGATTCCTCTGGAGCATGATTCTCGCGAGGAAATTGAGATTAGGGCTGCAACAGTTTATTCCTGTGAACTTTTGAAAAGGCTTGCCAATGGTTATCTGCAGGAGAGGGATTTGAAAGGAGAATTAAACAGGAAGCTTGAAAAAATAAATGTCTGCCATGTTGACAGTTACTTGTGGTATGCTGGCCGCAACTTTAAAGATTCAAAATCTCATTTATGCAGGACAACAGACTATTAAAATGAAGATATTTATTGGATGCAAGCGAATATATACGCCTGTAACTATAAGTTCTAAAGAGCTTTTTTCTGTTGCAGACTATTGTCGAAAACAGGCAGAAAAAATATATTTAGAAACTGCTATCAGTTATGCGCCGCGCACTAAAGTGGCTATGATGCAAAAGCTTGAAAGGATTGCTTTGACTGCAATAATGCTTGCAACAGGCAGAAAAAATAATTATATTGCAAAAACAATAAAAATTAAGGAAATAACCTTTAATGATTATATGAATAAAATACTTGGTTATAAAAAAGAGATTAAAAATTTACAATAAATTTATTTTTTCATATACTTTTTGATAAGAGGGTCAAGAACCAACCCCCATTCAAAGTATTTCTTTGTCTCATCAATTCCAAAATTGATTATTCCATGCAGCGACGGAGTTTTACTAATCATATCTACATAAGGATTCCATGGAAGTTTTCCAAAAGCAAGAGCATATGCTGTTCCGTCGGCAAAACCGCCTCCGCCATGATGCCTGTCAAAGTAAATTACTGCATCAACAGCCCTGTTTGATTTCAGGCTGTTTTTCATAGCGCCGATTAATTCATCAGAGCCTTCAGGCATTTTATGCGCAATATAGATTGTCTTGCCGTCAGAATTGAATTCTCCTTCTCCTGGGGGCATTCTTATCGTGCCAAGTCCGAATCTCTCGCCTTTTCCTTTTATTAAAATAACCTGATTATCATATTCTTCAGGAATTAATGTTCCAAGTATTGTTGCCTCATCTCTTCCTGGCCCGGCAGCATTATAGTGATTCCCTGATGCAATAACAACATTCCCGCCATTTCTAAGAACAGACATTACATAAGGCAAAACCCTATATTTGAATTCTTCAACTTCTGTATCTGTGAATGCTATTGCTCTTGCAGAATTATTCAACTTCAAAAGCTCTTCTAATCTTTTTATTCTTTCTCCAGGAGGAAGACCCTCTGCTTTTAATCTTTCCAGTAAGTTTTCAGTCTGCTTTGGAGACAGCAGATAATCAATCTGCCCGGGATTATATCCAATCTGTTCAATTGCGCCGTGCAAAACCTCGCTTATGACCAAAACATCAGGCAATCCATTTTCAAGCTGATAATTCTGGCAGCCTTCGATAAATTGATAGTTGCTTGGCCTTCCAGGATAATTAACAGCCCCAATTTCATCATCACCAGAAACCTCATATTTTTTGCAGTTAATCTTGATTTTTTCTTTTAATTCATTTATTTTTTCCCTGACTCTTTCCTTGTCTTTGCTTTTTTTAAGAAGCTCCTTGTAATTATCCAATTGATTTGACATTTCTCCAATTTCAATTAATGAGGACACATCAATATATCCCATTTTTTGATAGCCGTCTTTTCTAATGGTATGAAGAACAGCTCCTGAAGCATAAATGTGCTCTTTTATTCTTTTTGTATGCCAATTTCTTATCCTTTTGCTTGCTAAATTTTGCAATTTTGGAATTGACTGAAATGTTGGGAGCTTGACAACTAAAAATGGCTCTGGAGTTTCTGCCTCTTCCCCACGGATTAAGTTCTCTGTCTTTTTTTGTTCTGGCGAGAATCTGAATCCTCCTGCGTCATGAGCTGTAAGCAGAATATCAGGAACATTTTCAACAATATCCCCATAAAGATGCTTCATTTTATTGATAAAGTAAATTTCCTCTTTCGCTTTTTTCAGGGAATGAAGCCCCACATTATCAGACCTGAAATTCATATTGTGTACGAGTAGATATTCAAGTCCTGCGATTTTAAGCGCAGCAGGTTCTATCTCTAAAGAAGCTGTTTCATCATTCTTGATTTTTCCCTTCCATCTTACCCCAAGCCTTTTCTCGCTTGTAGAATGAACATGCGCGTTAAATCCAGAAAATACTTCCATCAACTCATCATTATGCATTTTTTTTGCTTTTCTGAAGAAAACATTGTAATGGCTCGCATCCATATATTTTCTTAAGCCGACGTAGAATTTGTTTGTTTTAATTGCTTGCAGTCTTTCATCAATAGAACCTATCTTCTTGTCGTATTCTTTAATTTTCTTTTCATATTCAGCAATTCTCATGCCTAATTTTTTATCTGTCTTTACATTCTTGCCGGTTTGATCCATGAATTCTAATAATCCCGCATGTTTTTTTTCAAGTTTTTCTTTTTTATCACAGAGCTCTTTAAATTCTTTTGAAAGCCTCATTTTTCCTTGTTTTTCAAATTGTGAGATGAGCAGTGTAACTTTGTCATCAGTTGTCTTGTGATCCTCCTCGCCCCATTGATAGTGAAGCTCTGCATGTTTCAAAACTTTCATCAATTGTTGTATTTCTTTTTTTGCAGCACCAATAGCCCCGCGAGTGTCTACTATTCCCCCCTCGAGATATTCTTTAAAATATGTAACATCTGACTGATCAAAATAACCCATTTCTTTTAATTCCTCAAATAAAAGTGCTTCTTTTTCTTTGCCATTTCCCCCGCCAGAAGTTTTTCCAAGCAATCATCGCAGCCCATTTACAGATTATTTTACAACTAAAATTTTTGAAAACGAGCGCCAATTCTTTGATTTTGTTAAGAAAGATTTAAAAGCCAAGTACAACGTGCCAATTAATTA
>Ga0210051_1003391_pt1 | contig 15830 bp, 14 predicted proteins | sample CryGey092014_all_FD_185464 | JGI IMG/M metagenome (GOLD analysis project Ga0210051, IMG submission 185464) | Groundwater microbial communities from aquifer - Crystal Geyser CG23_combo_of_CG06-09_8/20/14_all (SPAdes) (version 2) | ecosystem: Environmental > Aquatic > Deep subsurface > Groundwater...
CCGCAAGTTTAATCGGTCTTTGGGAAAAGATTTTTTAGCACCGGTAATACTGGTGCATTTAATCATACCAGGTAGTAGAAATTCGGCTTTTGGGAATTTGGCGCCTGCGGCGCCAGCCGAATTTTCACTTCCTGATTTTCACTACCTGGCATAAGTTCGTTTTAGCTTAATATAGATTTATTTCAATGATAGCGCGGGTTTACAAATACAGCAACGGGTTCAGCGTGCCACCCAAAGGCACCGGGCCGTACCATTTTTGTTGAATAGTGAAAGTATCGGTGGCAAAAACGGTCAGGTGCAAATGTGAGCCGGTGGAATAGCCGGTTGAGCCGATATAACCGATAACTTGACCTGATTTGACCGCTTGTCCGACACCAGCCACTTGGGCTGACATATGGCCGTAGAGAGTGGTTAGGCCGTTAGCGTGCTTGATAGCAATCCATTTGCCATAGGAATATTTGCCAAGATTGCCAGTGCCTGAAACCACGCCGTCGCGCGCGGCGATAATCGGGTCGCCGGTATCGCCGTCCAAGTCAATGCCGTTGTGAAAACCGCCGTTGCCTCGGCCTTCATTGCAGGCGGGGTAGGATTTACGGGCAAAAGACGTCACAATGCAGCCGTAGGTTTGGGTTTGGACGCCGCTCACCGGACGCAATAACGCTCCTTTGCCGGCGGTGATGGTAGATTGATTAATAAGAGCGCGGAGTTTTTGCTCGGCCGCGAAAATGTCGTTTTCTATCTGGGTTCGCTGTTGTTGCAGAGTGGTCAGCGTTGACTGGTAGGCCTTCTCTTGGTTTTTAGTGGTTTTAAGCAGAGTGTCTTTTTCGTCTTTTTGGTTATCCAGCACGGCGCCTTGTCCTTTGAGCTGACTTTTTAAACCTTCCAGCGATGTTTTATAGCTTTCACTCTGCGTTTTTTGGGCTTCCAGCTGTGCCTTAAGGTCTTTGATGGTTTGCAATTTTTCTTGTACGCCGCCTTGCAGACTTTCAATATACTGGACCTGACTTAGAAAATCCGACAAATTGGCGTTTCGGAGGACTAAAGCAAAAGTGCTTTCTTGGTCATACTCGTCAATAATTCGTAATGTCTGACCCAAGGCGCTTTTCTGTTTTTCTATCTCTAGGCCTTGCGTTTGGATATCCGAGGCCAGGCCTTGGATTTTCAGCGAGGTTTGGGAGATTTTGGTTTGGGTGAGTCGTATTTCCGCTTCCAGCTTATTTATTTGGTTTTGCATCCGGGTAATCTCGGCCTTCAGGGTTGTCCCTTGGGTTTTGGTAGTTTGAACTAATTTTGTGTATTCGGCTATCTCTTTTTCCAGTTCCTGAATCTGGCTTTGTTTTTGGTTGATTTCGTTTTGCAAGTCATCGGTCAGAGCCGCCCAGGTGATTAGGGGTTGGAAAAGGAGAGAAATTATGGCGAGAGTGGAAATGATTAAGCGCATCTATTTAGTTCAAAATTCAAAGTTCAAAACTCAAAGCCACAACGTAAAGCTCAAAACTACTTTTTATTTTTTAGGGTTAAAAGGCTTGAGCCGAGCATTTTTGATATTTCTTCTATTTCGGCTAAAAGTTTATTGGTTTTATGTTTGTCAGCGTCGGTGGCATCTCTGAGAAGTCCGAGCCAATATTTAGTTTCGTTAGCGGACTTAAGAGATATTTCAAAAAATTTGATAAAATCACGTTTAGAGCTGGATGATTTAGCCTCTACGATATTTGCTCCAACCGAAGTAGCCGACCTTAAAAGCTGGTCAGCGATTATCCAATAAACCTTTTTATCTGGCAGAGTTTTGAGAAAATTAATAATATCTATTGAAAAATAATAGCATCTATATTTTAATTCAGTTTTAGGTTTTGAGCTGTGGTTTTGCACTTTGAGTTTTGAGATTTGAGTTTACTTGACCGCTTTAAGCGTTTAGCTTAGTTTTTCAATCGCCGCTACTATTCTTTTCACGCTTTCCTCTTTCCCCAGTATTTCCGCTATCTCAAACGGCGGTGGGGAATTTTTTTGGCCGGCCAGCGCCACGCGCAGAGGCCAGAGCAGCTCTCCCCTATCCCGTAAAGCTTTGCCACGGGATAAGCTTGGCATTTTTTCCGCTTCAGACATTAAAATTGATTTTATGTTTTCTGCGGTAAAATTTTCATCGGAAATTTCGGCAAGTAATTTTTTTGATACGGCCAATGACTCTTTAATTTTTTCGTCCGTCATTTCTTTCCACTTCAGCAGCGCTTTGTCATAGGTCGGCAGTTCAAAAAAGAATTTTACATTCTCGCCTATGGCAGATAAATTAGCGCTGCGTTCTTTTTCTAAGTTTAGTATTTTAATTAATTGTTCTTGGTTAAAGTTGTGGGTCGTCGGCAAATATGGCTGGCAGGCAGCTAGCAATTTTTCATCCGGCAGTTGTTTCAAATATTGCGCGTTATACCAATTCAATTTTTCTAAATTAAACACCGCGCCGGCCTTGTGAACCTTGGCCAAACTGAAGTCCCTAAGCAGTCCGTCCATTGAATAGATTTCTTTTTCGGTGCCCGGGTTCCAGCCCAAAAATGCCAGGTAATTGACCATGGCTTCGGATAAATAACCCTTTTTAATGTAGTCATCCACCGCGACATCCCCCTTGCGCTTTGACATCTTGGTGCGGTCTTCGTTGAGCAACAGCGGCAAGTGTGCCCATTGGGGCGCGTCCCAGCCAAAATATTCGTAAAGCAAAATATGCTTTGGTGTTGAGGGCAGCCACTCTTCTGTGCGCGTAACGTGAGTGATAGCCATTTCGTGGTCGTCAGCAACCACGGCTAAGTGATAAGTTGGATAGCCGTCGGCTTTAAGCAGTATCTGGTCGTCCAGTTCGTTGCTATTATATGAAATATTTCCGCGCACCAGGTCGTTAATTTCTATTACGCGTCCGGCTGGAATTTTCATTCGGATGGTGTGGGGCTCTTGCTTGGCGAGTTTTTGAGCCACCTCGTCTTTTGATAACTTCAAACATCGCCCATCGTATTTGGGAGCTTGTTTTTTGGCAGTTTGTTCCTGCCGCATTGCCTCCAGTGTTGGTTCGTCGCAAAAACAATAGTAGGCCTTATCTTTGTCCAATAGTTCCTGGGCGTATTTTTTATAAATATCCAGACGCTCGGATTGTTTGTATGGCTTGTAGGGCCCGCCAATATCCGGCCCTTCGTCGTGCTGGAGTCCAGCCCACTTGAGGCCTTTAAAAAGGGCTTGTTCAGCGCCTTCAACATAGCGTTTCGTATCTGTATCTTCCAGACGCAACACAAACTGGCCATTGTTTTGCTTGGCGAGTAAATAAGTATAAAGCGCCGTGCGCAAAGAGCCGATATGTAAAAAACCGGTGGGACTGGGCGCAAAACGGGTGCGGATTATTTGTTTGGTTTTTTTTACCATTTGGCGATAGTTAAAATTTCTTGGGCGATTTTTTGAGCGGCGTCCGGCGGATTAAATTGTTTGGCGTTGTCCCCCATTTTTTTCAGCAGGTCGGGATTATCCAACAAGGCAAAAATGCGATTTTGCAGAAGGTTGGGCGTTAGATTCATTTGTTCCAGGACAAGCGTAGCGCCATAGCGCGCAAATTCATTCGCATTAATATTTTGGTGGTCAGCAGCGGCGTTGGGCAGAGGTATTAGGATGCTGGGCTTGCCCAAAACCGAAATTTCAGCAATGCTGCCGGCTCCCGCGCGCGAAATAACCATGTCAGCCGCGGCTAAGGCCTCGCGCATTTGTTCTTCGTTTAAAAAGGGATACAAGTGATAGCTGTCCGGCAGCTTATTATTGAGCAAGGTCTTAATGGCTTCCTCGTTGTCGGGTCCGCACTGATGGATAATTTCGCAACGGGACAGCAGGGATAATAGGGAGGCCGCAATAACTTCATTTAGAGCTTGCGCTCCCTGGCTGCCGCCCAGGATTAAAATTACGGACTTTAAGCCAGTTAGCCCAAAAAGCGTTTTGGCTTTTTCTTTATCGCCGCTAAGCAGTATGGTTCTTACGGGGTTGCCGGTGAGAGCCACTTTTTGAGGGGGCAAGTATTTGCCGGCTTCATTAAAAGCAATGGCTATGCGAGTGCTAAACTTAGCCCCAAAGGAATTGGCCACTCCCGGCACAGCGTCTGATTCATGAATTAAAATCGGAATGCGAAAAAGCCAGGCGGCCAGCACCACGGGGACTGAACCAAAGCCCCCTTTACTGAAAACCACGTTGGGCATAAAGAAAAACAAATGCCAGAGCGCCTGGAGCAGCCCTATCGGCATTTTAAAAATATCGGCAATATTTTGCAGTGAAGGGTAGCGTCGAAGTTTACCCGCCATTATTTTTTTATGTTCTATTCCTTCTTGCGCCAAAACTTCTTCACCCACGGTTTGAGGACCGATAAATATAAACTCAACCGGGCCGATTTTATCCGGCGGGATTTGGACAATACTTTGTTCAACAACTTTTTTTATTTCTCGGGCAACGGCAATGATGGGAAAAAGATGTCCCCCGGTGCCGCCGCCGGTTAATGCTATTCTCATGGCTAAAATGAAAATTTAAAAATCAAAATGTAAAATTTTGGTATCCCCGCAGAGCGGGGATTTATTTTAGTATTTTACATTGTTCCGACTTTGTCGAGAATGCTCGATAAAATCGGCATCATTTTTAATTTTGATATTTACATTTTTAATTATATTTTGCTGTGTTTTGATATGTTAAGTAGTATCCCCATTCCCGCCAGAGTGATAGCCAAGGAAGAGCCGCCCAGCGATATAAAAGGCAGAGTAATGCCGGTTAAGGGCATTAAACCGCAGATAGCGGCGATGTTAATTAGCGCCTGAATTAATACCCAGCTGGTAAGTCCTCCGGCCAGCAGGCGGCCAAAATCATCCGGCGCTTGCCGCGCGATCTTAAAACCCCGAGCGGCAAAAATGGTAAATAGCAACATTAAAGCCAGTAAACCCACAAAACCCAATTCTTCGCCAATTACTGCCACAATGGAATCAGAAGCCGGCTCGGGCAGGTAACGAAATTTTTGTAGACCTTGGCCGAGCCCCACCCCAAAGACGCCGCCCGACCCCAGCGCCAGCAGGGCCTGATTTATTTGATAGCCGATACCCCTTGGGTCAAGTTCGGGATGCCAGAAAGTTTGCCAGCGGTCTTGGGCGTGGGAAAAAAACTTGATTAAAAAAGTAAAAAGCGTAGCTGCGCCAATAATTAGCAGACCGATATGGAAAAATCGGGCGCCGGCCAGAATATACATCGCCACGGCCGTAAAGCCGATAATGCCCATCGTGCTAATGTCTGGCTCCAGCAACAAAAGCAGTGCCAGCACGCCGACCAAAAGAACAAACGGCATTAGACCTTCAGAAAAATTCTTAACCGCTTTGCCTTTACCCGTAAACCAGGCGGCTAAATAAATAATAAAGGCCAGTTTTAAAAACTCTGATGGCTGGAAAGTGGCTGGTCCTAAATTTATCCAGCGCTGGGAACCGCCGTGGCTTAGGCCAATGCCGGGTATAAAAACCAAAACTAACAGCAACACCGTGATGGCAAAAGCAGGCAGGGCCAGTTTTTTCCAGGCACGATACGGAATGAAATAAGCGATTAGACCTAAAATCAGCCCGGGCAGTAGGCCGCGCAATAGCTGATTTTTTAAATAATAATAACTTTCGCCGAATCGTTCCTGTGATATGCCGATGCTGGCCGAAGACACCATCAGCAAGCCAAAAACTACCAGTATTCCGATAACCGATAAAAGAATATAATCTGGCTGCCCCCGTTTAGTTTTTGGCATAGAAAGAATCCTACAAAGAATTTATAGCTTCGTTAAATTTTTGGCCGCGGTCAAATTCGTGCTTAAACAGACCAAAGCTGGCGCATCCTGGCGAGAGCAAAATAATATCGCCGTCACTGGCCGAAGACCGCGCCAGCTTCACGGCTTTAATCATATTATCCGTCGTGCCTTTGATGATTTCGGGCTTGGTGATGGCTTGGGTGAGTTTAGGTGTGGCGGTGCCTTCGAGCAACACAACGGCTTTGATATGGTCAGCGATAGTTTCGCCCAGCTTAGTAAAATCCAAGTCCTTATCCGCGCCACCGGCAATAAGCACTAGATGTTTTTCTTTTGTCTGGCCTTTTTTTACTCGGTCGGGAAAATAATGGGCACTGACCGCATGAATAGCGGCTATGGCCGCATCCGGAGCCGTGGCGGTAGTGTCATTAATAAACTTTACGCCGTCTTTTTCGGCAATCAACTGCAAACGTCCGGCCAACCCCTTGAATTCCCGCAATGCCTTTTTTATTTTTTCCCGAGGAACGTTATAAAGGTCAGCTACGGAAACGGCCGCCAGCACATTGGCTAAATTATGCTGGCCAATAAGTTTTACGTCTTTAACATCGCAAATCTCTTCTTGGGCCGCGCCGTAATAAATCTTTTGACTTTTAGCATAGGCGCCCAGACGCGCTTTCTGGTTAATTTTGGGCAATTCCTCTTTAAGCAAAGTGCTGCCGTCGGTAGAATAAAAATAGATGCGGGATTTGACTTCTTTGGACAGCTCACGCGACAACTGGTCTGCAAAATTAAGGAAAAGATAGTCCTTGTCTTTTTGGAACTTATGGATAAGTTTTTTATCCTCTACGTAATCCTGAAAAGCGTTGTAGCGATTTAAGTGGTCTTCCAAAATATTGGTGATAATCGCCACATAGGGACTTTTTTTGTGCTCTTTGGCGTCAGCCAATTGCCAGGAAGAAAGTTCTAGCACCACAATAGTGTCTTTGGTTATTTCAGACAGCTTGGTCAGCGCCGATTGGCGGATATTACCGGCTAAAATTACTTGTGGAAAATGCTGGCTGAAAATATTGGCAATTAAGGTGGCGGTGGTTGATTTTCCTTTAGTGCCGGAGACACCGATTATGGGCGCCGGGCACAACTCTAAAAAGATGCCAATATCGCTTTCTATGGGGATACCTTTGGCGCGCGCTGCGGCCAAAAATTCTGAATTATCCGGCACGCCCGGATTTTTAATAACCAGCTCGGTATCGGTAAAATCCTCCAGCCGGTGCCGGCCCAGCACATATTCTATATGCTTGCCTTGATTCGGCGAAGCGGATAAATCTTTTAACTGTTTCAGCGAGTCCGCTAGTTCGGTCTTAGAGCGCAAGTCAGTGGCTAGCACTTTTGCTCCCTGCTCTACCAAAAATTTAATCACGCCGACTCCCCCGCCGTGCAAGCCAATACCCATAACGAGAACGCGTTTATTTTTGAAATCAGATAATTCCATATCAGGTTATCAAATTATAAATAAAATCTATCCAAAAACGCAATAACCAAACCCAGTGTCGCCATTACCCAAGAAATTATCCAGAAGCGCATAGTGACCTTGGTTTCTGGCCAGCCCTTAGCTTCAAGGTGGTGGTGAATGGGAGCGGAAATAAAAACTTTTTTGCCGTGGCGCAGTTTTTTGGAAAGAAACTGAATAATAACCGATAGCGATTCAATCATTAAAATAAAACCGATTAGCGGCAGAAGCATAAATTGGTTGGTTAGCATGGCAATAATACCCAATGTCACGCCCAGGGACATAGCGCCAGTATCGCCCATAAAAAAACGGGCCGGATAAATATTGAACCATAAAAACGCTACAAGAGCCCCGATTGTTACGCCGCAAAAAACCGCTAAATCAAAGTGGCCTTGCGAGTATGCAATAACGCCGTAAGCCCCGAAGGCCGTCAGCAGTGTGCCGCCGGCCAGGCCGTCTAAGCCGTCGGTTTCGTTAACCGAAAAAGACGTGGCCACTAAAATAAAAATAAAAACCAGAATATACCACCAGCCAATGTCAAAATTGCCGACAAAAGGAATATGCACCGTGCTCCAGTCCAATTTAGAGAAAAACCACCAGGCGCCAAAAGACGCGATGGCGGTGTAGATAATCAGGCGATGGCGCATTTGCAAGCCGCCGCCCTTGGAGCCGACTTTCATAACACCGAGCAAGTCATCAATAAATCCAACTATGGCCGAAGCCACCAGCGCTCCTAAGGGCAATAAGGTCTGGCTGCGGTTGAGAAAGTTTAATTTGGTGATTATTGAATTAAAACCCATTTTGTCAAGACCCCAGAAAAGCAGAGCTAAAAAAACGATGGTTAGCCAAATTAGCAAGCCGCCCATAGTTGGGGTGCCAGCTTTTTTCTGGTGCATTTGCTGGAAGATAGGCGCGCCTTCGGTGCGGATTTGCTTGCCAGCTCGGTATTTATAGAGGAAGCGGGTCAGTAACGGAGTAAATAAAAAAGCCACCACGAAAGATAAAGCGGCCAAACCCAATATTCTTGAGATTTGAAATAAATCAGACATTAATTTATTGAATAATTATGAATAAATAATGCATAATTATTCAATGGGATTTTACCATAAAAACGCCTCCCGAGTCCACTTAGCTAAGGTAGCGCTGGCAGCTAAGCGGTCTTGAGCGTCCATAACCACTAAAATATTATATTCGCCCTGATGAGGCGACTTAACAGCCAAAATCATGCAGTTGCCGGCCTCGGCGGTGTAGCCGGTCTTGCCTCCGACAATATCCGGCACTTGCCCCAAGAGTTTATTGGTGTTTTCTAGGTGATGATTAAATTTGCCGTCGGCGGAGCGCACGTCAATGGTTGCTGTCTGCATAATCTGCTGAAGCTCGGGGTGCTTTAAGGCCTCCTGCATTATTTTGATTAAATCCCAGGCCGAGGAACGATTATTGGGGTTAAGACCGGACGGGTCAAAAAACGAGGTATTTTTTAGACCCAGGGCTTGCGCTTTTTTATTCATCAAATAAACAAACTCCAAGCTAACATTGGTCGCCAACGCCGCGGCCGCGTCATTGCTGGAAGAAACTAGCGCGGCCGTTAATAAATTTTTAACCGACATTTCCTCGCCTACCCGCAAATTTCCCGTCTCGCCCGGGGTGGCCACGGCTTGCTCGCTTATTTTAAAATTGGTATCCAATTTAGCTTGTTCCATCACGACTAGCGCCGTCATGAGTTTGGTTAAACTGGCAATAGAACGGGCCTGATAGATATCATTTTTTTGCCACAGGACTTGGCGGTGAAAAGTATCATAGACTAAAGAAGTGGTGGCCTCAATTTGCGGGTCAGCCACATTCCAGTTGCGCCAAGGCATTAAGGGTAATTGCCTCGCCGCCAAAAAAATACTGGCTTCATTTATCACCGGCAATTTGTAGTTTTGTTCAACATTAAACAAAGGCGCTCCGGATAAAGAAGCGTCTTGCGGGGCGTTGGCGCCAGTAATAAAAAGTCCCACCAACGGATTTAATGTAAATAAAATAGTTACTAGGGCTTTAAACATTTCATCATTATTTTTTAGCCATTGAGAAACTGCCTTTTAATGTCTTGGGGTCTAGTTTAACTAAGCTGGTTGGAGAAAGTTTTAGAGAGGTTTCGTATGAGCCGCCGTTGACGATAATTTTGGAGGGCTTGGTCATTGCGTTATCTATGAAAAACGGCAATTTATAGAGCGGGCCGAAGGGCGGCGTGGTGCCGACTTTAACTCCCTTGATATGGTTTTTCATCCATTGCTCTTTGGCAAAGTCAATTTTTTTGTATGTCTTTTGGCCGGTCTTTTTCCGCAGTTTGTTAAACGCCTCTAGCACCTTCTTTTTATCCAGATGTTTATTTGACGGGATTAGTCCAATAGCGTAATTCTTGTTGTCTAGCGACACCACCATGGTCTTGCCTACTTCCGCTGGCTTAACGTGGAGCGTTGAGGCCTTATCAAAAGCCGTGTAAACGACTTTGTGCTCCAGTATCTCGTATTTTACTTTATTAAAATCCAAAAACTTCTGAATGGTTTTTGACAGCATAGATTTTAATTTAGCCCTAATTATTTTTTATTTTATCTTCTATCCGGCCCAGTTTATCCTTTATTTCTCCAAGTTTCAATTTTATCTCGCCCAAATTAGCGTTCTCTATCATTCTTTTCAGTTCCGGCAGAGTGTCCCTTTTTAGGCCCTCCAGGGCGCTGTTAATTTTGTCAAACTCATATTTTATGTCGCTTTCCATAGTGGTAATTTAATTTTTATGGCTGTTCAAATAATAGCAAAACCCTGATTAAAAAACAACCTTGAACGAATAAGAAATATCTGTTAATATATTATCGTATATCTTTTGGGCGACTAGCTCAGTTGGTTAGAGCGCGTCACTGATAATGACGAGGTCTCAGGTTCGAATCCTGAGTCGCCCACCAGTATTAAAGGGAGGAATTAAATCCACCCCGACCCTCCTTTTAAAAGGAGGGTATTCGGTAAAATGGGCTGATAGCTCAGTTGGTAGAGCACCACATTTGCAATGTGGGGGTCTGGGGTTCGAATCCCCATCAGTCCACTAACAAAAAAAACAACCCGGCGGGTTGTTTTTTTAAATTAGTTTCTTGTAGCTGTCTCGCAGAGAGATCTGTTTAGGCCGTGCTCTCGTTGGCCAATGCTTTTTAGTCCGCATCTGGACCACCCCGCAATTGCGGGGTATCGACGCTCCGGATTTTATACGCCCCGCAACTGCGGGGTTTAAAAAATCTAGAAAGGAGGTGATCCATCCCCAGCTTCCGCTAGGGATGCCTTGTTACGACTTCTTCCCTGTTACCGAATCTACCTTGTTCCGACATAAAGTCAGACTTCCGGTATTCCCGGCTCCCTTGAAGTGACGGGCGGTGAGTACAAAACCCGAGAACGTATTCACCGCGGCATGGCTGATCCGCGATTACTAGCGATTCCGGCTTCATGAGGGCGGGTTGCAGCCCTCAATCCGAACTGGGGCCGGCTTTGTGAGATTAGCTCCGCCTTACGGCTTCGCGACTCTTTGTACCGGCCATTGTAGCACGTGTGTAGCCCAAGGTGTCAGAGGGACACGCTGATTTGACGTCATCCCCACCTTCCTCCCCGTTGTCCGAGGCAGTTTGTTGTGACACTTGTAACACAACATGGGGGTTGCGCTCGTTTCCTCACTTAAGAGAACAGCTCACGCCACGAGCTGACGACAACCGTGCATCACCTGTCCTAATGTCCTTGTGAGACTGCCGACGTTTCTGCCGGCATTCGTCAGGATTTCTAACCTTGGTAAGGTTCCTCGCTTATCGTCGAATTGAACCACATGCTCCACCGCTTGTGCGAGTTCCCGTCTATTCCTTTGAGTTTTAATCTTGCGATCGTACTTCCCAGGCGGATGACTTAACGCGTTAGCTTCGCCACTTGAAGGGTCGACACTTCAAATAGCCAGTCATCATCGTTTAGGGCGTGGACTACAAGGGTATCTAATCCTTTTTGCTCCCCACGCTTTCGTCCCTCAGGGTCAGGGTCACACCAGCTGAATGCCTTCGCCTTTGGTGTTCCATACGATATCAACGGATTTCACCCCTACACCGTATGTTCCATCAGCCTCTTATGCCCTCTAGCTAGACCGTTTCTTGCGCAGCTTAAGGGTTGAGCCCCTAAATTTAACGCAAGACTAATCAAGCCCCCTACGGACCCTTTACGCCCAGTAATTCCGGATAACGCTTGGACCACTCGTATTACCGCTGCTGCTGGCACGAGTTTAGCAAGTCCTTATTCATAAAGTAATCTCAAAAATTGTTCCTCTATAAAAGAATTTTACACCCCGAAGGGCTTCTTCATTCACGCGGCGTCGCTCCCTCAGGCTTTCGCCCATTGGGGAAGATTCTCGACTGCAGCCTCCCGTAGGAGTCCGGGCAGTGTCTCAGTCCCGATGTTGGGGGCCGACCTCTCAGTCCCCCTACCCGTCATTGCCTTGGTGAGCCGTTACCTCGCCAACTAGCTGATAGGACGCAGGCCTCTCTTGAAGCGCCCCGCAAGGCGGGGCTTTAAATGAGAATGGCTTTCGCCCCCTCATTTCCATCCGGAATTAGTCCCGCTTTCGCGGAATTATGCCGGACTTCAAGGAAAGTTACCTACGTGTTACTAACCCGTTTGCCACTAACCAGCGCGTAGCGCTGGAATTTCCAAGATGCAAGATACAAATTCCAAAATAAATTTGGTTATTGTTTCTTGGTTATTGGTTATCCCAGTGCTACGCACTGGCTCGTTCGACTTGCATGCCTTATCCACGCCGCCAGCGTTCATCCTGAGCCAGGATCAAACTCTCAATATAAAGTTAAGTAGAAATTCACTGAATCGATCTTCGACCAATCCGTCCGCCAAAAAGGCGAACTGACGAGTAAAGCGATTCAATAAATCTCTGGGCTTAACTTTTGAATGCGAGACAACTACAAAAAACCAAATTTTTCTGAGAAAAATTTGTCCCGAGCGAAGTCGAGGGACCTCGTTAGAACTTTTTTCGCAGTTGACTGGTTCTGTTTTTAAGCTGCTATCAAATAAAAACAACCATCTGTATTTCTTTATCCCGTGGTCGCCACAGGCGATTTTACGGGACCTGTTCAAGATGCACAAATGGTCGTTCTTAATTAGTTTTCAGAGTGCTAGGTTTTATAAGAGATGTTTTGTGAAAGTTGATTTTTCTCTTAATGGTTAGGCAATATCATTTTACTCCTTTAAAACGGCTTGTCAACCCCGTCAGAAGCTTACTCCAAAATAACATCTACCCTGTCAAAAGCCGAAGGCGGAATCGCTTAAAGAAAAAAGCGGGTGAAACTAAGCTCGGTTGAGCTTCTATACGGGGTCAACCCCGTCAGAAGCTTACTCCAAAATAACATCTACCCTGTCAAAAGCCGAAGGCGGAATCGCTTAAAGAAAAAAGCGGGTGAAACTAAGCTCGGTTGAGCTTCTATACGGGGTCAATACCCGTGCTTGCCCTTGGCGTCCCCACCCCATTTGAGGACTATTTTGGGCCATTTTAGACCCCGGGCGGCGGTTTTAAAACGTTCTCTATATCCTGTTCCGGCCAGCCGGCCGAGCGCAAAATTTTCGTCATTTCGTCCTTATCAATAACCGCCTGCTGGAAGGCCTCTTCAATGATATGCTCCGGCCAGCCCACCGACTTTAGAGCATTGCGAATATCCGCCTCAGCCGCGTCGCCCTGCAGTTCGTATCTGATATAGTCAATTAATTCTGGGTAGAGCATGTTGAATTTCGCAAATAAATTATTTTTTATCTCTACCATTATTTTATTTGTGTCGCACACCAACTTTCTTTTCTAAAACGCCCACTCTCTTTTGCAATTCAACTAATTCAAAACGATAGGCGACATTGTCAAGGCGCAGCTTAATTTCTTCATGTTCGCGGGTATTATTTTCTGTCATTATTCGATGTTCACGGGCATTCGCTTCCTTGAATGCTTCCAAGTCAACTTTTTTTGTTGTTTCCGCAAACCCTCTTTGTACCATTCCCGCCAGATCGTCCATTGTAGTTTTTTTATTTGTATTTTTCATCGGTTGATTTTATTAGCTTTTTGCTCTCGAGATATTTTATTATCGGTTGGCTGCACTTTAGACAAAATTCAAATGATTCAAATCCGCCAGTCCTTAAACAGAACGACGGTTCTCTTTTCTTAATCTGTTTTCGGCAAATATCGCATTTCGTTACTTGTATAATGCTACTATTATAAATTGTTGAGAGGGGCTGTCAATATCTGATTATTTATTCACGTATTCCCCTATCTCCGCTAACCGGCCCGCCTTCGCCCTACGGGCTTCCACCTTCGCTAAGGCCTCGGCGGACAAGTCGGCGAGGCTCGCCTATTTTGATAAATAGATATCTTTTGAGGAGTTGGGATTATTTTTTTACTATATATTCCCCCATTTCCGCCAGACGACAAGCATAGCCGAATTCATTGTCGTACCAGGCCACGACTTTGACGAGATTTTCTTTAACCATGGTCAGTGGCAAGTCAACGATGCTGGAATTAGAGTTGCCTTTAAAGTCCATTGAAACTAATTGTTCGTCTGTGGCTGCTAAAATATTTTTTAATTTACCGTTGGCTGCGTCAGTAAACAATTTATTTACTTCTTTGACATTTGTCGGCTTTAAAACTGCACAGACAAAATCAGTGATGGAAACCACGGGTGTGGGCACGCGCAGGGCTATGCCGTCTAGTTTCCCTTCAAGTTCCGGAATACATTTGGCCACGGTTTTGGCCGCTCCTGTTGTTGTCGGAATGATATTTTGGGCGGCGGCGCGAGCTCGACGTAAGTCCTTATGCGGTAAGTCCAGAATCCGCTGGTCATTGGTGTAGGAATGGACCGTGGTCATAAAGCCGTATTCAATGCCTAACGCGTCGTTTAGTATTTTGACGACGGGAGCCAGGCAATTGGTGGTACAGGAACCCATAGAAATAATTGCTTCGTTTTGGTATTGGTCGGCGTTAACGCCCAACAAGTATGTCGGGATTTCCGGGCTGTCTGTCGGCGCAGAAAGTATTACTTTTTTAGAGCCGGCCTTTATGTGTTTTTGCGCATCGTCTATTTTGGTAAAAAGTCCGGTGCATTCCAAAACCACATCTATGCCGAGGTCCTTCCAGGGCAACTTGGCCGGGTCTTTTTCCGCCAGTATTTTAATACTTTTGCCGTCAATATACAGAGAACCGTTCTCTGTAGAAATTTCTTTATCGTAGCGGCCATAGAGCGAATCGTATTTTAATAAATGCGCGAGTGTCGACGCGTCGGTCAAATCATTAATAGCGACAACTTCAACATTAGGATGTTTATCTAAAATCCTTCTTAGTGTTGGTCTTCCGATTCTACCAAATCCATTTATCGCTACTTTAGTCATATTTTTAAAGGCCGGCCGACTTGCCCCGTACCAAATTTATTTTGGTGCGGGGTGCGGCCAAAGCCGTTAATGGCTAGTTTCATATTTTTGTTGTTAAGCTATTAAATTTTTTAAAATGAAAATTTTATGGGCAAGAAGTGGTATGCGTGTCTTCAGAAACAAAATCGTCAAATCCCCAAAATTCAACTCGTGCAGGACTACCCGAATACGTAATTATACCAGAACCTGCAATTCCGTTATCCATTTTTGTGTCTAATTCAGCGGCTTCGCTAGCCGTTACATATTGGATACTGATAGAATATCGACCAGAACCGTCAACATTGCGTTCCCAGTGATAAGCATAACCCCAAGGGTTATTTGGCCATTTGGGCATATATGGGCCGGCCCATCCGGATGGTTTCGGGGCAAAAGAACTGCTACGAGAAGCAAACATGTCGTTCTCGCAGGTGTCATCCCAAGTGTGGTCATGGGGAGGAGAAGCACTAGCATCATTATAATACATATAAATGGCTGTCCTAAGTTGTTTTAGTTCGGTCATAGCCTTTGCTACTCTCGCTTTTCCCCGAGCGCTATTTAAAGAAACCATAACGATACTGGCCAAAAGGCCAATGATGGCGATAACCACCAGAAGCTCAATTAGAGTAAAACCTTTTTGTTTGGTCATAACACTACGAAATTACAAATCATTACAAACATTACAAAGCTGAGCTTAGCTCTGGAGGTGGGGAGGGATTTAAATCCACCCAACCCTCCTTTAAAAAGGAGGGGCAGAAAATTTAAGGAATTAATTGAACACCCACTTTTTCGGCTAATTGCATTATCCATTTTTCCAGGCGGTCAACCTTACGAGCCAGCACTAACATTTCTTGAAAATACTTATCGGCTTTTACCGCATAGCCGTCAACTGCTGTCAGCATATCAGAAAAATCTTTTTTATACTCATCTTTAAACGCCAAAAAATCTTCTTTTGTCGTAAAGACTTCTCGTTGAGCTTCTATTATTTTTTGAATGTCTTCTTGGGTAAGCATATTTTTCTTTTAGTATATCATCTATCAAAAACCCGTCAATCACCAGCTGCCGCTACTCCCTCCGCCGCCAGAACTACCGCCGCCAAACCCGCCA
>Ga0210051_1003395_pt1 | contig 15821 bp, 15 predicted proteins | sample CryGey092014_all_FD_185464 | JGI IMG/M metagenome (GOLD analysis project Ga0210051, IMG submission 185464) | Groundwater microbial communities from aquifer - Crystal Geyser CG23_combo_of_CG06-09_8/20/14_all (SPAdes) (version 2) | ecosystem: Environmental > Aquatic > Deep subsurface > Groundwater...
CCTAATGTTATCAGAAACCTAATCCCGTATTCCACCTGGCTAAAACTCATCTCCGAGTGATACAGGGTCAGTTTATCCGGCCAGAAGATCAGCGACAAATATGAAGTAAGGGCGATGGGTAGTTGAACAAATGGATTAAAGAAGGTTGCTTTTTGTTGATAATTAGCTACTTCGGTAAAACGCGATTGGACATCTCCCTTCAAAAAATACGCGACGATTATTAATCCACTTAAAATAAAATAAGGAGCGACCGCTTTCCAGTTTTTCTTAAGCGAATAAAAACTTAGTTCCAATAATAGAATTATTAAGGGAAAAACAGTTGCTTTGTCCGGCATCGATAACAATGCCAATAAATACAACAGTAAAGAAATTATCAGAAATTTTGATTTAGTTTTTGACATTATATAAGCAATTAAGGAGGTGATTAGAAAAAAACTGTATTGAGGGTAACCCCCACCGGAGATCCATCCCACCGATTCAATCAATATTGGATGAACAGCAAATAGTGTTATGGTGAGAAACGCAACATTCTTATCTAAAAATAGACTTAGGAGTAGAAAACCTGACCAAGCAACACCGATATGAAAAAAAATGTTGATTAAACGAAAGAACAACGGATTTTGGAAACTTATTTTATAAGCCAAGTAGATAAATATATTCCTCATTATTCGCAGCGGTGGATTAAGAAAGAAGCTCAAGGGAAGATTTGGATCTTGATGAATAATGCTGATATCGTCAGAAACAAAACCATTACTAAGACTATTAAAATAACTAATTAAAACTAAAATTGCTATAATTGATAAAGACAACCAATTGTTTTCCAACCATTTTTTATATGTATCCATACCTTCCTAATCTTTCTATTATTATACCGACATTAAATAATGAGAAAAGTCTACCTTTTTTTCTTAATTTATTAAAGCTACAAATTTATCCTAAAGATAAAATTGAAATGATTATTATAGACGGTGGCTCAAGTGATAAAACAGTCACTATAGCCAAAAAAATTAAAATCAAAGTATTACATAATCCATATGTTTTAGCTGAACCCGCCATAAGTTTAGGACTAAACAATGCTCGAGGCGATTTGACTATGATTCTAGCTGTTGATAATTATTTTAAGGATCCAAATGCGGTTAAAATTATTGTAAGAGTTTTTAGTGACAAAGCAATTTATGCTGCTTTTCCAAAACATGACAACGAAGACAACTATAGTTTTTTTTCAAAATATCATAATATTTTTACCGATCCTTTCAATCATTTCGTATATGGAGAAGCCGCTAACGCTCGCACTTTTTATCGCGTATATAAAACTATCAAACATAATGAAATATATGATGTTTATAACTATCTATCTAATCCTATCAAACCCATGATCGCTTTTGCTCAAGGATTAACTATCAGGTCATCATATCGAAAAAATAAAAAGAATTATTTTGACGACTGTAAACCGATCGTTGATTTAATTAACAAAAAAAAACAAATTGCTTATGTTCACTCTGTCGCTATCTATCATAATACTATTAAAGATCTTCCTCATTTTATTATGAAACAACAATGGGCAACTCAAAATGCGATAGAAAAGAAAAATTATGGTTTAATTCACCGAACAGATACATTTACTTTTTTTCAAAAAATCAAGATCATCCTCTGGCCTATTTATGCGTTTAGTTTTATTCTTCCTCTAATAAGAAGTTTTGTAGGTCTAATAAAAGATCGTCAACCAATCTGGCTTTTTCATCCGATCGCCTGCTGGCTATCAGCTTACTCAAGTTTAGTTCAGATTTTAAATTATAATTTAAATAAAAAAAGCACTCCAAGACAGTAAATCATATGGACTATAAAATCCAACATCTTGAAAAACATAATGATTACCGTGGCCAGCTAATTGTTTTTTTAAAAAAATCTTGTCTTCATCAAAAGTATAAAAAATTTGGTCAAATTTATTTTGTTACCTTTGATAAAAAAGGGGTTGTTAGAGGGAATCACTATCATAAAAAATGGCGTGAATGGTTTGGTGTAATTACGGGAAAACTCCAAGTCATGCTCAAGGATTTTAAAACCGGTGAAGTGAAAAAATTTATTCTTGATGGAAATTCTAATAAATATATTCGCTTAGAAATCGGTCCAAATATTATTCATGCTTTTAAAAGCCTTTCAGAAAAAGCTAGTTTGTTAAATTACGCCAGCAAACCATGGTCAGCTAAAGACGATTTTTCTGTTAAAATATTATCTTAACGGTATGAATTATTTTGTTCATCATCAAGCAATCGTCGAATCAAAAAATATTGGAAAAGGAACTCATATCTGGGCCTTTGTTCATATTTTACCAGGTACAAAAATTGGAAAAAATGTTAATATCTGCGATCATTGTTTTATCGAAAGCCGTGTAACTATAGGGAATAACGTGACCATTAAATCTGGCGTTTATCTTTGGAATAGTATCACCGTTGAGGATAATGTAATGATTGGTCCTGCGGTAGTTTTTACTAATGATCGTTATCCGCGAAGCAGAAACAAAAATTGGGTTGAAGACAAGATTCTTTTAAGAAATGGGTGTTCTATTGGTGCTAATAGTACAATCTTACCGAAAATCACCGTTGGTCAGTATGCTCTGGTTGGAGCAGGCTCGGTCGTGACTAAAGATGTACCAGATTTTGCTTTAGTTTACGGCAATCCTGCAAAAACTAAAGGATATGTATGCGTTTGTACAAAAAAACTATATTTTAGCGAAAAAAACTATCGCTGTCCTTGTGGACGAACATATATCAAAAATCGCAACAAAATAAACTTAGTCGGGATTCAGTAGTATATATGCCCAAAAAAATTAGTGCTAAGAAAATATTTCTTCTAATTTTTATTGCTTCTTTTTTCCTTTTTCTCTTATGGAGAAGTCAATATGGAATCATCCTTTTTGGCGATATTAATTTCTTTCTCCAAAAAAAAAGTCAGTTAATTAATGAATTCTATGTGTGGCAGAATATTAATTTTGGCGCCCCATTGGCATTCCCTCCAACATTATATATATTGCTTTATAAAACTCTATCCTATTTTTTACCTATAAATTTTGTTAGTCATTTATATTATTACGGATTATATTTTTTTCTTGCTTTATCCATAATCTATCTTGTTCATAAAATTAATAAGTCTGCTGAATTTATTGACTATTTGATATTAATAATCTTTGCGATAACTTGTCCTTTGGTATACCCTGTAGCTATTATTGGCGGAATCGAAGAGATGTATTCGCTCGTGTTTGTTAATCTAGCCATTGGTTATCTCTTTAATTTCAAAAATTCAAAAGCAATTTATTTAAAAGACCTTTTTTTTATTTTTATTATTCTTCTTCTAGGTAATGTTTATTTACAAACAATGATTCTTTTTTATGTAATTTTATTTTTATATCTTATAATTTACAGTTCTAAATATTTACTGACAAATATAATAAAAATTATAAAAATTGGAATTTTTTGGCTTGGTTTAAATTTTTTCTGGTTAGTGTTACCAATCTACCACATGTTGTTTGGTTCTAATTTAAATAATCTGATAAATTACGATCCTGTAACTGAAGGAGTTGAGATGGTTCGTCAAATTGGTCGCACGAATCAACTTTTTCACCCTTTTGTTTTTTATAATAATCTACCACTTGTTAAATCACTCTATTGGGGAAATTATTATATTTTGATAATACAACTGTTTTTTTTCTGCTTAGCAATTTTTTGTAATTTTATAATAAAAAATAATAAAGAGAATGTAGCGTTAAATAGATTAAAACAGTTTCTGCTAGCTACAATTTTAATTTTTTATCTATTTTCTTTAGGACCTAAAATTCGGTGGGAAAATATTTTCATGTTTTTTTGGAATCACGTTCCTATATTTAGTTCTTTTCGTTCGATTTTTAAGTTTTTGTTTCCTATCTATTTTTCACTAATCATTTTAATTATCTTTAGTTTAGATTCTTTAAAAAAAATTAGGATATTTAAGTATCTAATTTTGATATGGCTTTTACCTTCTCTTCTCGTTTTCTTTAGACAATCATCACTTCAGCGAATGAACGAATATAAAATTCCTGAATATTACAATAAAATAGAGGCATACTTTAATAAAGGTGTTGCAGGTTATATAAAAATAATACCCGATCAAAGCTGGTACTCGATATTTAATTGGAAACCTAATGGAACAGATTCGGTCAATATTCTTCCTTATTATATTAAAGATAGTGTTTTATATAATTTTGCTACCCACGCTTCCAAAGATCCTAAGTCAAAGTTGAATGATACATTAAATGAATTATTACTTGCTTGTGACTCATCTCAATTCGGGCGTTTAAATACAGAAAAAATACTTAATGCATATAGTATACAAAAAGTGGTTTTGCAGAAAGATGTTCAGTTGAGACTCGCGAACCATTTTTGCATAGACAGATTGAAAAGTCTTTCTTTTTTGGCTTTGCATGAAAAATTCGGCAGTTTAGAAATATTTAATAACGATAGCAATGATTTTGTTCCAATTTTTTATGCCGCAACTAATCTGATCTTGACAAACCAGGATTCTACTACTTTTCCATATATTGTTTCTGAAACCAATTATGCAACGAAATCTGTCGTGCTTTTTAAAAATCAAAATAGCGATTTTATGAACTTTACTGACAATACAAAATTTAATGAAGCCAATCTCCCCTCAATCAACTTTAAAAAAATTAATTCTACCAAATATAAGGTTCTAATCCGTAATGCAAAAGACTCATTTTTATTAGTTTTTAATCAATCATTTCATAAAGATTGGCGGTTATATTTAATAAATAATTTTGAAATAGCTGAAGAACGTCATTTGTTAGTTAATGGATATGCTAATGGTTGGTTTATAGATCCCAAAAAAATCTGTTCTTTGCCAAAACACGCTTGTTCCAAAAGTTTGGATAATGGTTTTGATTTGGAAATTACTGCAGAATATTTTCCGCAAAAAATTTTCATTGTCGGAGCATTTATATCAATATTATCTGCTATAATAATTTTATTTCTTATCTTTAAGTATAATTACTTCGTCACTTAATATATGTTTAAAGTTGATAATAAACATCTAAAAAAAAATATTTTTAGTTCGTCTATTATTCCTTTTTTGCTTAAAAGAAAAGATGCAACATTATATTCTATAGCCGTTTTATTTCTGTTATTATGTGCATTTTTTCTCAGTCAAGAAAAGATTCAATTAGCGGAGAAAGTGGCCGATTGGGCTTACCTTTTTCTATCAACTGGTTTTTGTTATACTATTGTTGAAAATTAAAAAATATCCATGACTAAATGTAAAATTTGCAACAATAAAACTCGTGCTATAATCTCATTTGGCAAGATGCCGATTGCTAACGGTTTTGTTAAAAAACCGTCGTCTAAAGAGTTTGTTTTTACTTTGAAGGTTGTCTTCTGTCCAGTCTGTTACATGATCCAGCTTGGAGAAACCGTTCCGCCAAAAAAAATGTTCCACGAACATTACCAATTTTTTTCTTCAACTTCCCATGGAATGGAAGAACATTTTCGCAAACAGGCCGATCATATTAAACAACTGATAAAAAATAAAAAGAATCCGTTTGTCGTTGAAATTGGCTCAAACGATGGAATCATGATTAAACATATCGCCGCCGCCAACATCAAACACTTAGGAGTAGAACCATCGAGCAATGTCGCTGAGGTTTCAAAAAAATATGGAGTTAATGTCACTTCTGTTTTTTTTAACAAAATGGCGGCAAAGGAAATAGAAAAAAAATACGGAAAGGCGGATATTATCTGCGGTTCCAATGTCATCTGTCATATTGAAAATATCAACTCTGTTTTCGAAGGAGTGGCTCAACTTCTTGCAGACGATGGCCTATTTTTCTTTGAGGAACCGTATATCTACGACATTATAAAAAATAACTCGTTTGATCAAATCTATGATGAACATGTTTACTACTACTCGGGACTTTCTGTCTCAAACCTTGCTAAAAAACACGGGCTCGAGCTTGTTGACATGAAACATCAGGGTGTCCATGGCGGATCGATGAGATACTATATTAAAATCAGGCACCAGACGATACCTGGTAAAAATCAAATATCCCCCGCTGTAAAGAAATTCATTAACTTTGAGAAAAAACTAAAACTTAACAGAATAAATGGATATTTAGGCTTTAAGAAAAAAGTCGACGAAATTTGTTCCGATTTAAAAAGGCTTTTGACAAAACTCAAATCCCAGGAACAACGGGTGGTCGGCTATGCTGCCACCTCAAAAAGCACCACACTTTTAAACTACGCCAAAATCGGTCCTGATTTAATCGAATATATTTCCGACACAACCCCCTCAAAAATTGGCCTCATTACTCCCGGTTCACATATACCGATAAAATCTTATGAATATTTCTCAAAAAACCATCCGAACTATACTCTTCTTTTCGCCTATAACCATAAAAAGGAAATTTTTGCCAAAGAAAGTGAGTATTGCAAAAAAGGCGGAAAATTTATCATCTATTTTCCTAAAGTAACTATCGAATAACAAATATAAACTATGAATTTTTTCTCAAAAAAAAATATTCTTATTACCGGCGCCAGTGGTTATATCGGATCCACGGTCGCCAAAGCCTTGAGCCGCTTTGACTGTCGCCTTCATTTGTTATCAAGAAGAGATAACCAGGTATTTGATATTACCAAAAAAAATTTTTGGCAGTCAGTTTTGAAAAATGTCGATATTGTTTTCCATTTTGCCGGCCAAACCAGTTCTTCTTTTGCCAATAATCATCCGATTGAAGATACGCAAACCAATCTGTTACCGATCGTCCGATTGATTGAAACTTGCCAAGAGCACCATTATTCACCCGATGTTATCTTTGCCGGTACAGTAACACAGGCGGGTAATACCCGCGGAAGAATAAACGAAGACTTTAAAGACAATCCTATCACTGTTTACGACATTAATAAGTTAACGGCAGAAACATATCTTCGTTACTACAGTGATCAAGCCTTTGGCCGGGCGGTCATCTTGCGTCTTTGCAACATCTATGGTCCTGGTCCTTCAAATAGTAAACCGGACAGGGGTATCGTTAACCTGATGATAAAAAAAGCGTTAAAAAATGAACTTATTACCGTTTTCGGCAAGGGAAATTATGTGAGAGACTATCTCTATATAGACGACGTTGTCAACGCGTTCATAAAAGCAGCAATAAATATTGATAAAACCAAGGGCAAATATTATGTGATAGGAACAGGGGTCGGACATACGATTCTACAAATGGCTACCGCCATTAAAGAAGAAGTAAAAAATATCATCGATAAAGAACCGGCAATTATTTTTTCTCCTTTTCCAAAAAACACTTCGGTAATCGAGTATCGTAACTTTATTGCCGACAGTACCAGGTTTAAGAAAGATACCGGCTGGTCTGCTAAAATATCTCTTAAAGAAGGAATTAAAAAGACAGTCAACTATTATAAAAACGGGGATATCTAATATAAACAGAGTAAATTTGGTAGGTGTCACGAAATGAGAAAGGTTCCCGAGAGAAGCGGATGGCGGTATTCATAGCCGAACCTCGTCAGGTACAGTACTGTACCTGACCTCGCAGCGGGAAGAGTATCTCATAAGTGACAGAATCTACTAAATTTACAAGGAGGTATCAAGTTTTTTGTTAAAAAATCATATGAATATATTAATTTTAGGTGGCGCCGGATTTTTAGGTAACAATCTAGTAAGGCGATGTCTACAAAATGTTAAAAATAAAATAACGGTTGTTGATTCTCTTGAGCCAAAATTAAACCCTAATTTTCAATACTTAAAAGAAGTTGTTTCTAAGATTATTTTTATTAAAGGCGATATCAGAAATAAAGATTTAATGGCGAGAGTGATTAGAAACCAGGACGTTATCTTCAACTGTGCCGGTCAAACTTCCCATCCTTTATCACTTAAAGATCCACTATTTGATGCGAAAATTAATTGTTTGGGAAATCTTATTATTCTGGAGGCGGTGAGAAAATATAATAAAAAAGCAAAACTTATTTATACCTCAAGCAGCACCCTTATTGGCAAAGCGGTCGGGGAGACCGTCGACGAAAAACACGGAGAAAAACCTTTAGATATTTACTCGGCTAATAAAGGGGTAGCGGAAAAATACTACTATATTTATAGTAAAGTTCACGGTTTGACGACATTAAGTCTCCGTTTTTCCAATCTTTACGGTCCTTACGGAAAGGGCCTCCCCGAGTTTGGCTTTATCAACTATTTTATTTCACTTGCCGCACAAAATAAAGAAATTCCTATCTATGGAAACGGTAGGCAGATCAGAAACGTTATGTATGTAGAAGACGCCGCCGACCTTCTATATCAGTGCGCCACCAAAAAAGAAATATTCAACGATGTCTACTTTGCCGTTCACCGTGAACATTACTCAATTTTGGAGATAGCTAAAACTATAATCTCTGTTTTTACTAAAGGGAAAATAAAAAAAATTCCCTGGCCAAATTTGAGAAAAAAAATTGAGATTGATAATATCTATATCAGCGGAGCAAAACTTTTTTATAAAATCAAGTGGGAACCGAAGTATAATTTAAGAGAAGGATTAATTAGAACAAAGGAAATTGTAGAGAAATCTTAAAATAATTATAGTTTTGACTTTTGAGTTTTGATTTTTGACTTTATTTTATGAATATTTGTATAACCGGAGCCTTGGGACACATTGGGTCAGCTTTAATCAGAAATTTAAAAATTACTGATTTGAAAAAAGTTCATCTCGTTGACAATTTACTCACCCAAAGATACTGCAGTTTATTTGATTTACCTGATAAACCAAAATTCATTTTTCACCAACTAGATATCCTTTCTTCGGAAATGGCACCAGTCATCAAAGACTCTGATGTTATCATTCATCTGGCGGCAATTACCGACGCTGAATCCAGTCTCGATAAAAAGGATCTGGTTATGACTGTTAATAAAAACGGGTTGGAAAATGTTGCTCGCTTGGCAACTATGTACAAGAAGAAACTGATTTTTCCTTCAACTACAAGTGTCTATGGCTCTAAAGATAATGTTGTCGATGAGACTTGCCTCGAGCTTTGTCCTCAAAGTCCCTATGCTGAATCAAAAATTTGGGGAGAAAAATTACTTCAATTGTTAGGAAAAAAGACGGGCTTAAAATTTGTTATTTTTCGGTTTGGCACTATTTTTGGCTATTCTATCGGAATGAGATTCCACACGGCCGTTAATAAGTTTATCTTCCAAGCAATCAACGGACAACCAATTACTGTTTGGAAAACTGCCTATCAACAAAAGCGACCCTATTGCGATTTAAATGACTGTGTCGCCACGATCAACTATACAATTAATCATAATGTTTTTGACCAGCAAATTTACAATATCGTTACCGTCAACCATTCGGTAAAAGAGATTATTGAGGTTATTAAAAAGTATGTTCCGAAGCTAAAAATTAAATTCGTTGAATCAAGGATTATGAATCAACTATCTTATAATGCCGATAATACCCGATCATTGCGACGCGGTTTTAAATATTCGGGGAACTTAGATCGCAGTATTCGTAATACCATTAGAAAATTAAAAAATGTTAATTATGAAAGTAAAATTTCTTGATATTGGCGCTACCTATCGGGAATTGAAAAAAGAGATTAATCAAGCTATTAATGGCGTATTAAAAGGCGGATGGTATATTCTTGGCAAAAATGTCAGTCTATTTGAAAAAGAATTCGCACATTATTGCGGAGTAAAATATTGTGTCGGAGTAGGGAACGGAATGGATGCTTTGGAGTTAATTTTGAGAACTTATAATATTGGCTCCGGCGATGAAGTAATCGTCCCTGCAAATACCTATATTGCGACCGTGTTAGTAGTAGACATCGTAGGGGCAACCCCTGTTCCCGTCGAACCCGACCTAGCAACATATAATCTCGATCCCAAAAAACTCGAAAAAGCAATTACCAAAAAAACAAAAGCGGTTATGGCAGTTCACCTTTACGGTCAATGCGCCGATATAAAAGAAATTGAAAAAATCTGTAAAAAATATAATTTAATTTTAATCGAAGACGCTGCCCAAGCCCACGGCGCAAAACATTTTGGAAAAAGAGCCGGATCGTTGGGCGACGCCGCCGGCTGGAGTTTCTACCCGACAAAAAATTTAGGCGCTTTCGGCGATGGGGGAGCGGTAACTACCAATGATAGAAAAGTCGCCGATTATGTTCGTCTTGCACGAAACTACGGATCTAAAATCAAATATTATAACCTTATTAAAGGATTTAATACCCGACTTGACGAAATTCAGGCAGCTATCTTACGGGTAAAGTTAAAACATTTAGACATATGGAATAAAAGAAGACAACGGATTGCGTCATATTATCTTTCAAATCTGAACCCTAAAAATAATCCCAACTTTATCTTGCCTAAAGTAGGCGAGGGCAACGAACATATCTGGCATGTATTTGTCATCCGAACAAAAAAACGAAAAGAGTTTATCGACTATTTGAAAAAAAACGATATAGGAACGCTGATCTATTATCCTTTACCATATTATCAACAAGTGGCTTATAAGGAATTCAGGAAAAACAGCATCAATTATCCTTTAACCAATGAAATATCACAAGAAAACGTTGCTATTCCCATTAATGGACAGATGAAAGAAAAGGAAATCAAGTATGTCGTTAAAATTATCAACTTGTTTATTGATTGCTTCTTATAGTTTATTGATGTGGTTAATACAAAAAAAGTAAAACAAATCTATCAAACTGGCTATGCTAAAATGGCAAGTCATTTCAATGAACCTCGTCTCAATGAAGTAAAAAAACTTTTAAGTGTTTGTGTTCAATCGTCACCTAAAAGATTTTTGGATGTAGGTTGCGGAGATGGTTTATTTACTAAAAAATTGGGGGAGGATATTGGAGTAAAGGAAATGTATGGCATTGATATCGCCGTAAAAGCAGTCACTACCGCCCAATCATTAGGAATTCAGGCTAGTTGTTTAGATGTTGATGAAAAAGATTTTCCATTTTCAGATAATTATTTTGATTTTATTTATTGTGGGAATCTGATTGAAGTAGTAGCTGATGCTGATCATCTACTCCAAGAAGCACATCGAGTGCTTAAAGAAAAGGGCTTGTTCATAATTACCTTTCCTAATATGGCTGCTTGGTTAAGCCGATTAGCTCTTTTTCTAGGTTTTTATCCTTATTATTACCGAGTTTCAACTAATTACGATCTGGGCAAGTTTTTTTCATCATTAAAAAAAGGGGCCTCAACCGGCTTTATCCGCCTATTTACCTTATCATCATTCAAGCAGCTGGCCAAAATCTATGGATTCCATATTAAAAAAATAATCGGGGTACAGGAAAAAACACTGCCAAAACCTCTCCAATTGGTTGACTTTTTAATGTGTAGAATACCTTCTTTAGCTTTTCAGATTGTTTGCGTTTTAGAAAAAGCTTAATTATATTAGTCCTATGATAAAAAATATAGTTATCGTTACTCATTTTTTTTCACCGGGAACATCTCAAGGTTTACGTGAGTATTGCCAAAGAAAAAAAATACCTCATCTTTATATTGCCCATCCTTTGTTTGGTAATATCTTTACTTGGTCTTTGGGAATAATTAATACCTTATTTCAAGTTTTAAAAACAGGTAAGACATATCATGTTTACATGGGATCCAATAGACTGAATGCTGCTGTAGGAATTATTCTAAAAAAATTACGTCGTGTAAAAAAAGTTGTCTATTTTTCGCCTGACTGGTCGGAAAAAAGATTTAATAACCGATTTCTCAACTGGTTTTTTCTAAAACTTGATTATTTGTGTGTTAAGTATTGCGATATTGTCTGGAACTCTTCACATATTATGAAAATCGATCCGATGATGAGGGAGCGGGAAAAACTTGGCTATCCAAAGGCGTGGCGAAAAAAACAGATTCAGGTTCCCGATGGAACTGACTTCTTTCCTATACCTCCGTTTGATAAAATTAATCGCTATGAGATAGGTTTCGTAGGCCACCTAAAAAAAGAAATGGGCATCCAGCTGGCGATCGAATCATTACCTCTTATCCTAAAAACACTGCCTAAAATAAAACTGCTCATCATCGGAAGCGGACCGTTTGAAAACGAACTTAAGAAAAAAGCTCAAGGGTTACCGGTCAAATTTACCGGGTTCATGGGAGACATAGATGAAGTCTATAAAAGATTGTCAAGATGTGCTATTGCCATCGCCCCTTACGAAGATACCCCAGAGAATATTTCTCAATATACCGATCCCGGTAAAGTAAAGAACTATTTCTCTGTCGGGTTACCGATAATTATTACAAGAGTTCCTAAGATAGCTTTTGAAATCGATAAAGAAAAATGTGGTATTACTATTAATTACAATAAAAAAGAATTCATCGAGGCTGTGGTCAAATTATTAAGTGATGAAAAATTGCTAAAAGAATTTCGTCGAAATACTAAAAGACTGGCAAAAAAATATAGTTGGGATAGTGTTTTTAATCGCGCTCTAAGTTTTATTAATACAAATGACTAGAATCCTGTTTATCGCTAACGGCATCATTGGAAAAAATCCTGGTTTAAGTGGAGGGGATGCGCGTTTTTTAGAAATCGCAAGGTATTGGTTGCTTAAAAAAATCAGGGTCGAGTTATTAAGCTCTCAGACGGCTAGACAAATTAGCTGTAACTTTAATGTTGAACTACCTATACATATCATTCCCAATCTTTCTGATGATAGTAACCGTTTTGCATACGTACTTCGCACCCTTCAATCTCTGTTATATCTACCTCAATCTCTTAATAATTTTAATAAAGGTATTGTTTATAGTGTCAATGATTCTTTGTTTGATGTCATTTCAGCCATTCGTTTAAAACTAAGGAATCGTAAAGGAATAACTTGGGCAGCTGCTGTTCATTTAATACCACCATTTCCACCTTGGAAAAGAAAAAAAGCTTCTCTATTGAATTCTATTCTTTTTTTTATTAATGAAAGGTTAAGTCTTTTACTTATTAATTTTTTTGCCGACATTGTTTTCCCAATATCTAATATGACTGCTATGCAACTAAAAAAAATGGGTATGTCGACAAGAAAACTTTATCCTGTTAAATGTGGGGTTGATCTTATGAGGATAAGAAAAATTGCTGAGACGATTAAGCTTAAGAAATATGATGCCGTCTTTATGAAAAGAGTTCAGCCTGTAAAAGGTGCTTTTGATTTGATTAAGATTTGGAAAGAGGTTATTAAATATAAAAGAAATGCCAAATTACTTATTATTGGAGATGTTGACGAAGATGAAAAAAAAATTGTCGACATGATAAAGGTGGAAAAGCTTGAAAAAAATATTCAATTTACGGGTTATATTTTTGATTTTGAAAAAAAAATTCGTTACTTAGCCCAAGGTAAAATCTTTATTCATCCAAGCTATGAGGAGAATTGGGCGATTGTCATAGGAGAGGCGATGGCAGCGGGATTACCAGTTTATTCTTATCGACTCGAGGAACTAGTGGATGTATGGAAAGATTTTCCTGTATGGATTCCTGTTGGTAATTATAAAATCTTTTCTCAAAAAATTATCGAAGGATATAAAAATAAAGAACTGCTTGATAGTGTCTCTAGAAACGCTCTTCGGTTTATTCAGGGTTTTGATTGGAAAGACATTGCTAATCAGGAGTTAAAAATCCTTTTAAAGCCATGAGGGTCTGTTTTTGTTTCTCAAATTTCCATCTCGCTCATATTACCGGACAAGCTGGTTTAATGATGCAACTAATTCAAAAAACTAAGAACCACTCTTCTCATGTTTTTGTGATTTCGAATGATTTAAGATCCGAACAATTTACAAAAGATGGCATTGATTATTATCTTATTAAAGGTCTTGGAGATTTTAAAACTTATTTTTCAAATTTTTTACAGATCGTCCACTTTATAAAAAAAATTAAACCTGATGTGATCCATGTAAATGGTATTTTGATGACCATATATATCTGGATTATCACATGTTTCTTACGGATTCCTTTTTTTTCTTTAGTCAGCGAAACCATCGACAACATCAATCCTTTGTATCAAAATTTCTATTATCTTGCTTCCAAAAGCTGTAGATATATATTTGTTACTTCAAACTTTCTCAAAAAACAGTTATTAGAAATCGGAGTAGAGAAGAAGAAAATAAAGGTTGTACGGATCGGTCTTGATGAAAAATATCAAATAAATTATCGAAAGAGCACAGAGAATTACGATACTTTTTATTTCGGAGACAGTACTCGAGATAGGGGATTCGATTATGTTGTTGGGCTTGCGCAGGAATTAAAAAATCTGAAATTCTTAATTTCTATCCGTTACCAATACCAAGACTGTAAAAGTGAGTTAGAAACGGCAAAACAACTTTCTAACGTAAAACTCATGTTTTATCCATATAAAGAAAGTTTGCAGTCACTCATTACACAATCAAAACTCGTTGTCCTTCCATACCGATGGATGCTTATACGCCCGCCGATTTCTTTACTAGAATCAATGGCGCTTGGTAAATGTGTAATTACCTCAAAAATGGCGGTGAATGAGGAAGTTATCCAAAATAACAAAAATGGAATCCTGTCTGACTTTACTAATTTAGATCAAGTTGCAAGCCAAATCACTTATCTAATCAATAATCGGACCGTATTACAAAGGATGGGGGAAAGGGCAAAAAAAACAATTAAAACAATGTATTCTGACGATGAATATAATAAAATAATAGATTATTATGCTCTCTGCAAATCTTAACCAACAATTTATTTCTCTTTGTTATTCCATTTATCCAAAAAAGATTACCGCGCCATTTATATATAACGACGAACAATTTTTCTCTTATCTCAAAAAAAATCGGCTTGATGATTACTTTACCATTAAGTACGGTCAAGAAACACAAGAATACAATCAATATAAAAAAAATCTTATTAGCTCCCTGAAATTATTAAAAAAAATTTTAGGAAACGAGCCTTTTATCGTAATCAAAACCCTCTCTTCTTATCCTCATATTACCTCCGACCTTGACGTAATTATTAAAAACAAAATTCCTGTTTCAAAAATAAAAAAAACTAACTTTCCCCTAAAAACTGATGTTAACAATCGGATTTCCTGGACAGAAGATGAAGAAATAAGCCGTGAATTTGTCTGGAAAAATGTTGAAGAATATGATTTTCACGGCATAAAAATCCTCGTTCCCAATCCCGACCTTGATGTCTTAATCCGTCTGGCACATCTGCCGTTTGAACAGGCGGAGATTAGACTTGGGGAACTTTTACATATTTATCGCCAAGCGAAGACAGTCAACTGGGAGCGGTTGCAAAAAGAAGCGGAAAGAAATCATTGGCTTAAAACATTTGAAAGGGTACGTTTATTGCTCAATAAACTACACGACGGCATGTTTAATAAACAAAGACCGATTCGTTTTCCCTACAGGCTTTCTTTTTTCCTACTTGTTCAAGCAATCATCGAAAAAAAAGCCTGGAGAAAAATTTGGGGAGCACGATATGTTATTAAAAATAGATTAAGTTCATAATGTTCATAAAGTTTTTAAAGTTTATAAAGTAGAAGAAAGCGAAGATACCTATTTTGAGTTTTTTGGGTGGTGCGCAGCCGAACGAAAGTGTGGCGAGCACGCCCACTAAAACGAAAAATACGGTATCGAGCGGAAATCTGTTATGAAAAAAAACCTTTTAATCGCTTTTTGCGGAATGGACGGAAGCGGGAAAACAACTCTTGCTAAAAAACTTGAGGAACACCTAAAAAAAAATGGCGACCATGTTTTCTTTAAACACGCCCATGGCTATGCAATTTCGCAAAACAGCTTTGCCATTGATGAAG
>Ga0210051_1003396_pt1 | contig 15818 bp, 19 predicted proteins | sample CryGey092014_all_FD_185464 | JGI IMG/M metagenome (GOLD analysis project Ga0210051, IMG submission 185464) | Groundwater microbial communities from aquifer - Crystal Geyser CG23_combo_of_CG06-09_8/20/14_all (SPAdes) (version 2) | ecosystem: Environmental > Aquatic > Deep subsurface > Groundwater...
ATGAATAGGCTATTAGTCCTATTGAGTTTTCTTTTCATCTTTGTATTAGCACCATCCGTGTTTGCTCAGACAACAGATGCAGACTTACCAAGTCCGGGCTTACTGCCTGATTCTCCAATCTACTTTCTAAAACCATTAAGTGAAAAAGTGAGAGGAATATTTATATTCGGAGAAGACAGTAAGGCTTTATATGCACTTAAATTAGCAGATAAACGATTAAGTGAGGCTAAAGCCTTATCAGACAAAGGAGAAGATGAGCTTGCGGCAGACATTGCAGAACAAGCAGGAAAAGAAAATGAAAATGCCCAAGAACATCTCGCCAAAGCTGAATCTGAAGGAAAAGATGTTACTGCGGTGGTAGAGCGTTTAGCGGCGAACTCTGCTCGACAACAGGCAGTTCTTGAAAAAGTTCTTGAAAAAGTTCCCGAACAGGCAAAAGCTGCAATTCAAAGAGCGATGGAAGTGTCCAAAAGAGGGTTAATTAAAGCACAAGAAATGCAGACTAAAGAAAAAGGTAAACCTGAAAGTGTCGGTCAACCGAGTGAAACAGGCAAGCCTGAAGGAATAGGAAAACCAAGCGGAGTTGAGAAACCAACTAATTTACCTGGTGGCAGACCACAGTGACCATTAATAGTTAAGTTATAACAACAACTCCTCAGATTCGAAGTAGTAGGTTGTTTGTTGAGGGTTAGTTTACTAATAATTAGTGAACTTTATATTGCGGTTGCTCTTGTTAATATCTTAATCTGCTTTAGCCTTTCCCTTGCTTATAGAGGATTTAAATTACTGCTTAATTTAGCTAAAATATAACAATGAAAAAGTCTGAGAATATTAAAAAAATCGTTAAGGACTCATATGCCAGAATAGCTCAATCTTCCGGCGGTTGCGGATGCGGAAGCTGCGGATGCGATTCTAACCAAACTGTTCAAAGACAATCAGGACAAATGGGCTATTCGCAGGACGAGATGACGGCGGTTCCCGATGGTTCAAATCTTGGTTTAGGCTGTGGCAATCCGGTTGCTATCGCATCCTTGAAAGAGGGCGAGGTGGTTTTAGATTTAGGCTCAGGTGCAGGTTTTGACGCTTTTTTAGCTTCTCCTAAAGTTGGTAAAACAGGTAGAGTTATTGGCGTTGACATGACGGATGAGATGTTGGAAAAAGCCAGAGAAAATGCAAATAAAAGCGGATACGCCAATGTGGAATTCAGAAAGGGTGACATTGAAAACCTGCCGGTTGATGATAATTCGGTAGATGCGATTATCTCCAACTGTGTTATTAACCTTGCTCCTGATAAAGAAAAAGTGTTTAAAGAAGCGTATCGGGTACTTAAAACAGGCGGAAGACTGATGATTTCTGATGTTGTTTTAACAAAACCGCTTCCTGAAGAGTTGAAGAATGATAAAGAGTTGTTAGTCGGTTGTGTCAGCGGAGCAATCCTTAAGCAAGACTATTTGGAACTATTAAAGGAAGCAGGATTTGTGGATATTACAATTCATAAAGAAACACCAGGATTTTTACAAGGTTACGATTTGAGTATTACCTTTTCAGCATTTAAAGGCTAAAGGTTTAGGAATCTACTAATTTCCCTTGTCGTGAACTCTGGATATTCAAGCTCGGAAGACCAGTCTGTTTGCCGATGATCATACCATCGTGCGAGCATATTAAATATATCCTAGAGATACGTAAAATGTACCTGTAGTCTATGATAAAATAGAGATAGTTTATTAAAAATCAAGATCTTTAAATTTATTTATATATTATCCAAAGCTAAACGGGCTACCCGTGATCTGGTATCGGCTACGGTATAATAGAGTCTTTGTTCCTCTGGTACAACCGAGTTGGCAAAAGCAATGAGCTGATTACCTGGCCCTATTTCTTCGGGAGGAACAATAATAGGTTTATTACAGCGACTTCCCTCGAATATGCCACCTTGAACTGCATCAATAATAACTGTCCCTATTGCCCACTGGGGCGTCTGATCGTCCACACTTTTGGGACCACGTCCATTATAAAGCATCAATATATCACCACGTGAAGTCATTAAAATTGGTCCTGGACTGACATGTTGGCAATCCCAACCTTCGCTTCTTACATCTATTAACAGCCGGTGTTCTTGATATGGACCGATTAAATTTGGGCTCCATGCCATTCCAATCCGTGATGTTTGGCCGTCAGCAAATTCATAAAACACTCTCCAGCTATCGTCTTTTAAACGTATAAATTCCGGTTCTTTGACCATGTCGATATTTCGCCCCATTGTTTTTCCAATCTCTTTCGGATCGAGTACCATTTGTCGGTTACTATTTAAACCTGTCAATTCTTTTCCACTTATCACTCGTGTAGCCGCAATTACCCCCCCACCTCCTTCTTTTAGTTTAACAGCGGTGTGAAAAACGTATTTTACCCCATCCAGTTCTACAATAGTTGGATCTTCCACTGCTAATTTATCTTCGCTTCCTTCGAACTGTTGCGGTTTTAAAGCGATTGTACCACTTCGTTCAAAATCAACTCCATTTTGGCTCTGGCAAAATGCCAACACTGACAAATGATATTGACTGTTCACCTTGCCTTTGTACCTGCCGAAGTAAAGCATCGTAATATCCCTCAGTTTTAATTACCGCCATACTCATTGCTGCAATTACTTCATCACTAGCTTCAAATTTGGGAAAGAAATTTACGTCGTGTGTCTCTCTGACATTAACGTTCATTGCCCCATTATACAAGCACCCCAAAATTTCGGTAGTAATATACCTTCTCTTCCCCCTTTTTTATCCGAGCACTATTCTGATTGGGGGATAGTTTGATAATCGTTCCCCGCCACAGGCTGGCACAGAACAGGTTAATCAAATTTAACTTTTACGGTCATTTTATATAGAATTTGGTATACAATGAATTTAGTTAGAAATAAATTTTACTAAGGAGGTGAAGATAATGTATCAAGTTCAGAAAAAAGACGGGAGTTTAGTTGATTTTGATCAAAACAAAATCGTAACCGGTGTTCTGAAAGCAGGAGGAACTCAAGAAAATGCCCAAAAAATAGCCGCTGATGTTGAGACCTGGTTGCCTACGATTGCCATCAACAACGTAGTTAAAACTTCGGATTTGAGAAATAAGATTATTGAAGAACTAAGGACTGTTAACCCAAGTACAGCCGCCAATTTCGAGTCTTATCAGAAGGCTTAGGAATATAATGGAATAAATGATGCATGAGGCAGTACTGTCTAAGAAATTGGGCGGGGGAGATGTTGGATGTTTGGCTTGTGAACGGAAATGCAAAATGAAGCCGGGAATGGCGGGGGTGTGTGGGGTGAGAAAAAATGTAGCCGGAAAGTTGACGCTTTTAGTTTGGGGAAGGGTGACAGGAATGGCAGTAGATCCGATGGAGAAAAAACCGCTTTATCATTTTTTACCAGGAAGTTCAATTTTATCGATGGGGACGGTGGGCTGTAATTTCGGTTGTAAGTTTTGCCAAAATTATTTAGAATCACAAAAATCAAAAGAGGTGGGAATAAGGGTGGAGAAGTTAGGGAAGAGGGTTAGACCAAAAGAGCTGATGGAGTATGGTGTCAGAAATAAAATTCCAGCAATAGCTTTTACTTATAATGAACCGACAATATTTAGTGAATGGGTAGTGGAGGTAATGAAAGTAGCCAAGAAAAAGGGGATTAGGGGAGTATTTGTCACTAACGGGTATATGAGTCGAGAGACTTTGGATTATTTAGATAATTATATCGATGCTTATAATGTTGATTTAAAGAGTTTTTCCCAAAGGTTTTATCAGGAAATCTGTGGAGCAAGCTTGAAACCGGTACTAAAAAATATCGAGGAAATATATAAAAGAAAAAAGTGGATTGAGGTAACTACCTTAATAATTCCCGGGAAGAACGACAGTAAAAAGGAATTAGGGCAAATGGCTAAATTTTTGGTTAGTGTTTCAAAAGATATCGTTTGGCATGTTAGTGCTTTTTATCCGAATTATCGGATGCAAGATATTGAAAGTACTAGTTATGAAAAATTAGAGGAGGCAGTGGAGATAGGAAAAAAGGCAGGGTTAAGATATGTGTATGCCGGGAATATTGATAAAGTCAATACCACTAATTGCCCTAAATGTGGCGCAGAAGTGATAATTAGGCACGGGTACCAGGTGGAGAATAGGCTTAAACGGGGGGTTTGTCCAAAGTGTGGTTATAAGTTAAGCGGTGTATGGGAATAGTTGAAGAATTTATGGCATCGAAGAGGGTTGAGGATTGTTTTCGGGGGGCAGTGGCGAAAAAATTTGCTGGGAAATTAAAGGGACTGATAGTACCGCATGCCGGATATATATATAGCGGTAGTGTGGCCGCAGCCGGATATCGATTAATGAAAAAAGGTGATTACGACCGAGTGGTGGTAATTGGTTTTTATCATGGGGGAACAGAAGAACATTCCGTCAAGGTCCAAATACCTCTGATAAAGTATATTTTGGGAGAGGAAATAGAGATTGAAGAGAAATATGTGGATAAAATAGTAGATTTTGAGGTTGATGATCGGACAATGGTAGTGGCCAGTTCAGATTTGTCCCATTATCAGCCATTAGAGGTAGCGGAAAAATTAGACAAACGAACAATTGAAGCAATTTTGAGTCGGGATGAAGAAAAAATACATCAGGAAGCCGATGCCTGTGGAATTTGGCCGATATTAACTATAAATAGATTGGCCAAAAAGTATGATTGGCAGCCGAAGTTGGTTGATTATCGAACCAGTGCGGAGGTAACCGGCGACAAAAGCGGCGTGGTCGGTTATGGGTGTATTGGTTATTTTGAACGATATTTATGAAGATTGTTAACAAAAAATGGTTATTGGGTTTAGCCAGGAGGGCAATTGAGAGTGAATTTGGTGGAAAAAAGTTGAAGGTTTTTTCAATACCGGCAGAATTTAGACAGAAAAAAGCTTGTTTTGTCACTTTAACCAAAAATGGGGAATTGAGGGGTTGTATCGGCCATTTAGTTTCGGTTCAGGAACTGTATCGGGATGTAATTGAGAATGCCAGGAGAGCGGCATTAATGGATTACCGGTTTGAGCCGGTGGACAGGGCGGAACTACCGGAAATTGAAATTGAGATTTCTATTTTGGATCAGCCTCAAAAATATAACTACGTGAATCCGGGGAAATTGATTAATTATTTGGCTAAAAATAGACCCGGAGTGATATTAAAAAAGGGTTTTAATCAAGCGACCTATTTACCACAAGTATGGGAAGAACTAAGAACCCCTGAAGAGTTTATGGGTAATTTATGTTTGAAGGCCGGCTTGCCTTTTGATGAGTGGAAAAGAGTGGGTGAAATTGAGGTATATGGAGTCGAGAAAATATAAAACTTTATATGAAATACCCAGTTGTCCTGGTGGTTATAATTGTTTTATCGGCAGTGTTATCTGCCTGTACTCATAAATTAGTTATGCAACTTACCAGTCCTGTTTTTCAAAACAATGAATATCTTTCAGATAAGTATACTTGTGATGGTCAGAATGTTAATCCACCAATATTCATCAGCGACACTCCTCCAGAGACTAAGTCTTTCGCTCTATTGGTTGGTTTGGAATATAAGGCCGGATACGCAAGAAATACCGGAAAATTCTGTCCCCAAAGATGCGTTTGAGGGTATTACCAGTTGGGGTAAACCGGGCTATAATGGTCCTTGTCCTCCAACCGGCGTTCACCGCTACTTTTTTAAAATATTTGCTCTTGATACTATGCTTGATGATTTACATCCTTTGTCCGTTGTTGACTAACTATTAACGGTGATGCAGGATCACATTATTGCCAAAGCTGAAATTGTGGCCAGGTATTCGAAGATATAACCGAAACTAATATTCATTTAAAAAGTTCTAAAATCGTTTTATTTAGTGAGTACTTCGATTTTGTTTAATGTAAACTAGCTTTAAAATAATACAGATAAATTTGGTGATAATGTTTGGCAGGGGAAAGTTTTCGAAAGGGATAATCATTGGTGACCAGGCGGATAGGGTGGTTAATTTCTTTTTCAAGTAGTCGCTGGAGGCGGTTCATTAAATGAGGTAAAAGGTAGACAGTGACGACGGTCGCTTGGCGAAAGTCTGCTTGCCAGAAACTTTTCCAGTAGACAGTTGCCATTTTATCGAGTTTAGCTTGATGAATACGGTGACGGGAGAGCCAGATTAAGAAGGGATTGATTTCGTAGCCGATGGTTACAGCCCCAAGGCGGGCGGCAGCCAGAAGAATTCGTCCGTCTCCGGAACCAAGATCAATTAGAGTATCTTGGGGGCCGGTTCGGGAAAGTTTTAACATTTGGGTGACGGCCGAATCAGGAGTGGGGTAGTAAATAGCGCCGAGTTGCAAAACGTTGATATAAATTTGATAGGCGATAAGAACAATGGCAAGTCCCAAGAGAAAAAACAATAGAAGGTAGAGTAAATACAACACCTATTAAGAATAGCAGATGTTGTATTTTTTTAAAAAATATGTATAATAAGGTATAATTGTATGATTAAAGTGGAAGATGGCGGAATTATTTTAGAAGGCCGGGAGGGGGTGGAATTTGAAAGCGGGGGTGTACTTAATTCGGCCTGTGTGGAAAAGGACGGAATAGTGCATATGTTTTATAGAGCTGTAAAAAAGGAGAATTTTTCTACAATCGGGTATTGTCAAATAAAAGACGATAAGTTAATTTATCGGGCGGATAAACCATTACTGGTGCCGGAGTACGATTACGAAAGTAAGGGGATGGAAGACCCCAGAATTACCTTTTTTGAGGGAAGATACTATATGCTTTACACCGCCTATGATGGAAAAAATGCCTTGGTGGCCTATGCTACCAGTTTAGATTTAAAGACCTGGGAGAAAAAAGGGGTAATATCGCCGCAAATGAGTTACGATCGGGCGGAGGATATTTTTAGAAATAATAAATTAGATAGGCGATACAGCTTATTTGAACGCTGGTATCGATTCGCTCTTGGAGATGATGTTAAGTTATGGGAAAAAGATGCTGCCTTATTTCCCAAAAGAATAAACGGAAAAATAGCCATGATCCATCGGGTGTTGCCGGGAATCCAAATTTGTTTTTTTGATAAATTTGAAGATTTGGACAATAAATATTGGGAAAAATATTTAGCAGATTTGGGTAATTATATAATTCTTGATCCGCAAGCAAAATTTGAAAGTGGTTATGTTGGTGGCGGGTGCGTTCCGATTGAGACCAGCGAGGGTTGGTTGTTAATTTATCATGGAGTTGACATTGAAGGAAACCAAAGAATTTATCAGGCAGGGGCAATGCTGTTGGATAAAAATAATCCACTAAAAATTATCGGTAAAACAAAACAGCCATTGTTTTTGTCTAAAGAAAGTTGGAAAAAAGGACCGATGGGGAACGTGGTGGTGGTGTTTCCGACCGGAGCCATAATTAAGCAAGATGTTTTATATATATATTACGGGGCGGGGGATAGAAGAATTGCCTATAAGAAAATTGGAATGAAGGAATTAATCAGTGTTTTAAAAAGTAACTTAGAATGAACGCCGTTTTAAGAAAATTGGGTAAAAAAAGAAAACCGATCCGGGTTATATATGTTTCGACATATATCCCTCAAAAATGCGGTATCGCCACATTTACCAAAGATGTCACCAATGCGATTAATATGTTGAACCCTTATGCGTTGGCGGAAATTATGGCGGTGATTAAGCAAGGGGAAAATCCAGACTTTCCTTGGGAGGTTAAATATAAAATTGAAAAAGAAAATTTAAATAGTTATTTAGAGGCAGCTAAATATATTAATAATTCCGGTGCTAATGCGGTCATGATGGAATTTGAGTTTGGGATTTTTGGTGGAAATTGTGGCGAGTATGTTATTGCTTTTGTAAAAGCGATTAAAAAACCGGTAATAATTACCTGTCATACTATTCCCGAAGATCCGGGAAGTACTTATGGGAATGTATTAAGAAAATTATGTCTACTGGTTTCGGGAGTGGTCGTAATGATGGAACAGAGTGAAAAAAAGTTAGTTGCCGATTATGGGGTAGAAAGGAAAAAAATTGTGGTTATTCCTCACGGAACACCGGATTTACCATTTACAACTACTGATCGTTTTAAAAAAAATAAAGGTTTGGGGGGTAGATTTGTTTTGGGTAATATTAACCTGGTGTCCGAAAATAAGGGGCTGGAGTATACGATTGAGGCGGTGGCCAAGGTAGCAGAGGTTATTCCGGAAGTGTTGTATCTGGCCATTGGCCAAACCCATCCGGGCATATTGGCAGATGTCGGTGAAAAATATCGGAATTTTCTAAAGCAAAGAGTGAAGGAATTGGGAATTCAGAAAAATGTCAGATTTGTAAATGAATATGTGTCTCTGGAAAACTTGGTAGTTTGGCTTCAGACAATGGATGTATATATTACTCCCTATCTTGATCCCCAGCAGTCATCTTCCGGAGCGTTGGCATATGCTCTAGGTGCCGGAAAATCATGTATATCGACACTTTATAGTTATGCCGAGGAAGTGTTGGCAAAAGGAAGGGGTGTTTTGGTTCCTTTCAGAGACAGTCAAGCCATTGCTAAGGCAGTAATTGATTTATATGAAAATAAGAATAGAAAAATGTTGGCCCAGAAAAGAGTTTATGAATACGGACGACATATGACCTGGTCGGCAGTGGCTTTACAACATTTGGATATGTTTGAAATGGTTATAAAAAGAAATAAACTAAAGTGATTAAAACAGGCAGCAGGAATCAACTGGACAAATTAGAACAACTAACCACTAACGGGGGAATTTATCAACACGGCAAGCTGGATAAACCTAATCCCGAATTTGGATACGCGCTTGAGGATCAAGCCCGGGCGCTGATAGTAACCGAAGCTTTCGGGGAAGAAAAATTAGCCAATATTTATTTTGAGTTTATTATTAACGCTTTGGACAATAACGGGAAGATATATCAGTATTTTTATGATTCAGACGACAGTATCGTACCGGATAGGTCGAAAGAATGTTCCGAAGACGGATTGGGAATGGTGACTTGGGCTTTGATGACCACCAAAAAAGAAGGGCAAAAAAAAGATAAGATATTAAAGATTATTTTAAATCAGGCCGAAGGTTGGAACTATTTGAGACCAATGGTCTATTTAGTCTTAGGTTTGGTTAATGGGAATAGAAGTGATTTGGAAGACAGTTTAACCAAGAAAATTTTGGATGCTTATAAAGAGGACGGGGATTGGCGGTGGTCTGAAGATAAGCTAACTTACGGCAATGCCCTGATACCTTGGGCCCTGTGGAAGAGAGGCAGAATCAGGCAGGATAGAATAAGTTTAGAGATTGCCCCAAAGGCAACAGACTTTTTGTTGAAAATGAATCTAAAAGATAACGTGCCGATGCCGGTGGCCAATTTTGGGCTTAATAAAGACGATCGGGAAAGAATTTATTTCGATCAACAACCAATTGAGGTGGCTTATATGGTTTGTTGCTTGGAGCAGGCTTATTTGACAACTAATGATAGATATTATTGGGATCAAGCTAGTAATTGGTGGAAATGGTTTTGGGGAAATAATATCAATCAGGCCAAATTAATTGATAATAATTTTGCCTGTTATGACGGTTTAACCGCTAATGATGACAAGGTAAATCTGAACCAAGGGGCAGAATCGAACATCTGTTTTTTAATGGCTTATCAAGCGGTTAAGAGATTAAATTTGGTTGATTAAGTCAACTAATTTCCGGGCAATTGTTTGAGGATTAAATTTTTTCTTGGCAAATAATCTACCGTTTTTACCCATTTTTTCCCTCAAATCTTTATCCCTGATTAATTTGTCTAAATATTTAGTTAAATCATCGACATTTGCCTTCAAAAGTCCTTCTTCTGTCACTGGACCGGCTAAAAATGCGGTTTTGCCGTCATCGACCACATCGATAATTGATAGTGCCTTAACCGACACTACCGGCTTACCGCAGAGCTCGGCCTGAACCAGTGGTAGCCCAAAACCCTCGCCTCTCGATGGGGCAACATAGATATCGCAGATATTAATCAAATTTCGGACAAATTCCTGGGAAAAATCCGTCACCATATATCTAACCCGATCTTCCAATCCAAGGTTTTTAATTAACTGAAATTCTTCCTGACCTCTCTTAAACGTATGTTCCTGTGGCCAGGCTTTCAAAAGGTAAAACCATTTTAAATCCCGATTTAATTTTGCCAGAGCTTTTAATACTTCCTGGGCGCCTTTGCTGGTGACATCTCCACCCATGGTCAAAATAATTGGCACACCTTCCTTCTTGGCCTTAATCAGATCATACTTTTCCTGAATTCTAAAACTTGATTCAACTGACAGCATTTTTAGAAAATCCTTTTCTTGGGCTGGAGTAATTGGCTGCCAAAAGTCGGAGTCAACTGCTGCTGATAATACTTTCAATTTTTCTGGTTCTATCCCATCGCGGACAAACACACTTTGACAATAGTTACTGGTAGTCGCAATTACTGCCAATTGGTTGTAACCATCAATAAAGTTCTCGACAATGTCATCAGATACTATCCAAGGTAGGACTTTTACACCTAAAGATTTAGGTTGTTCCACAAACTCCCGATACTTATGCCAAGAACCAACTCCGACAACAACATCCGGTTGATACTTTTTGTAAACCTCACCTGATTTTTCGACTTCTGAAATCAGCACTATTTTATAATCCTCCCCAATCTGTTTTAACCCTAAAGCCAGTGTTTCTGCTTGATTATAAAAACTAATCCAGTCTTGAACTACGAGTAATATTTTCATTTTGAAATTGAATTGATTATACATAAATACGGGCTAAAACTGTGGTAAACAATTACCTTCTTGACCACAATATCACTCCGTCTCGGACAATTGCCTTGGAATGTTCGTGCATCTGGCCGGTAATTCTTGATGGCCGGAGACTATCTTCATTAAGTATCCAAACGTGGTACTCTCCAGATCCTTGTCCCATTTTCAATCCGGCATTTTCTAATTTCCTTAATACCGGCATTGCCTCCAGCACATCTCTTTCAACTTCTACACAAAGATCAATGTCTGATCTGTCTTCGTCGAATCTATCCGGAATCCTGAAATATGACCCATAGCCAATAACCCTTAAGCAACCGGGTATTACAGTCAACCTGAACGCATCTTTTCTTATGACATCGACAGTTTTTCTCACGGCCTATTATAAATCAATAACCCCGTTATATCTTTAATTTATTGACAATTCCCCTGACGGCAATGATTCCTGTTGCCACTGTCCAATAAAAAACCGACTGGTAATATTAACCCCGTTTTAAACATAAAGGGGTTTTCTTTGGTGGTGCTATTGAATAGTCCTTTACCCACCTTTTTAAATGTAATAGCCGCTTCAATCCACAAATTTTTATGGGGTAATAGTTATCCATTTAAAAATACTAGCATAATCGGTTTATCTTTTTAGGGGTGGTATATATAAAAGATATGACTCAATCTCAAGATATTGTTCAAGCAATACAATACCAAAACGGTTCGGTAGTGAGCAAGGAAATTGTAAGTAAACCCATGGGGACAGTGACTCTTTTTGCCTTTGATAAAGGTCAGGGATTAAGCGAACATAGTGCTCCGTATAAAGCTTTTGCGACTGGTTATGGAGGGTAGGGCTGAAATAACGGTTTCAGGAGTAAAATATGAGGTTAAAACCGGGGAAATGTTACCGATGCCGGCAGGGGAACCTCATGCCTTAAAAGCGATTGAACCGTTTAAGATGATGCTGACAATGATTAAGTCTTAATTTAGAGATGATATTAGTTGATTTGGAAGGAAGTAGGGCGGAGAGTGTTGGGGGTGGACAAAAAGGAACGGGAACAGAGACGGGAAAAAATGGCTTTTTTCAGATCAGAAAAAGTTTTAATCGGGGCAGGACAGGATAAAAATTGAAATCCTAAGGCTGAAGCCCGATGAGCATCACTGGTATAGATGCAGGGCAGGGGATGGAGTTCGTCGGGATTGGTAGTGCATTCCATGGCGTCAAGGCCGGAGTCGGTAAGTTCGGCGGAAGTATATTGGAATTTTTTGAGGTAGGGGTGGGCGGCAATGGCCAAACCTCCCAGAGCATGGATGTCGGCAACTTGTTTAATCATTGGTTGGTAGGGATTAACTGGTTTAGTGATATTTAAGGCTAAAAGGTGAGTGCGGTTCCCAGTAACTTCTTCTCCGGGGATACAAAAAATTCTGGTCTCGAAAAGACATTTGTTGATGACTTCGGGACAGATTTGGTGATCAGTGATAGCAATGAATTTAAAATTAAGTTTAAGAGCGGCAGTAATCATGGTTTCATAATCGTTGTCCCCGTCGGAACAGATGGTGTGGGTGTGAAGGTTGCCCAAAATTGAGGGTTGAAGAATCTGTTGACGGTTAAGGAAAACAGTGATGGCAACCAAAAGGAGGGCGGAAATTAAAATATAGGGATAATATTTGGTAATCACAAATCAGTATTAAGTATTACGTATTAAGTATAAAACCGAAATAAATAATTGTCGGATTAAGAATTTAGTGGCATAATTTTGATATGAGAAGAATTGGTTGGATGGTATTGGTAGTCGATTTAATTTTATTAAATGTAGCGGTGGGGTGGTGGTTGTTTGGTAAACAAGGACCTACAGAGGTGGCGGTCACAACCAAGGATGGTTGTTTAGTGGAATGTCAGGCAGTTATTGATCAAAAAATTGCGGCCATACCGACACCCAATTGTAATTGTGTTGTTCCCAGTCCGATTTTGATAAAGGGCAGTATTTCCAAGAAAAAATCAACGGTATATGTGCCGGTTAACGGTAGTGGCAGTGTGCTTTCGACTAAATGGACGGATGTAGCGGGAACGGAATTTTATTTTAACCCCGATGACTATCCGGGATTAAAAGAAGCCTATTTTGAAGTTAATATGAAGTTATTGAACGGTAATGGGACGGCATTTAGCCGGCTGTTTGATGCCACAGCCGGAATTGAAGTGTGGGGAAGCGAGGTGACAACTTCAAGTCAGGCTTTCGTGTCAGTGGTGTCGGGAAAACTAACACTGCGAAGCGGTTATCATCTGTATAGGGTTCAGGTCAAGAGCCTAACGGCGGATACGACGGTGTTTAATTCGGGAAGAATCAAGTTAGTAGTAGTCGAGAATTAAAAAATCGTTGGTTTTAGGGGCTGTGGTGGGGTTATTAGAAAGTGAAAAGTTTGTCGACTTTTGTTTTAAGAGTTTTGGCCACATCATGGGCTAATTTCAATGACGGCATATATTTGCCTTTTTCAAGATAAATGATGGTTTCCCGTCGAACACCGACTGATTCGGCTAATTTTGATTGAGTTAGATTTCTAATGGAGCGGTATTCCCGGATTTTGGTTTTCATAGAGTTAGATAAATCTAACTAGATAATGTTAGCTATATCTAACAAAAGTGTCAAGCACCAAAAACCCCCCACTAAAGCGAGGGGTTTAGAGATTCAAATAGATTTAGTATCTGGATCCACCACCACCGAATCCGCTGCGAGATGGGCCGCGAGATTGGGAGTAGTTGTCCCGACGGGGGGGACGATCTTCGAGAGGGCGAGCTTCATTAACTTTGACGGTACGTCCGTCCAGTTCTTTACCATCCCACATGGCGATGGCGGCTGTTGCTTCCTCTTCGGTCGACATTTCCACAAAGCCGAAGCCTTTGGATTGACCGGAGAATTTGTCTTTAATAACGACTGCAGAAACGACTGTTCCTGCCTGAGCGAAAGACGCACTCAGAGTGTCATCGGTAGTTTGATAGGACAAGCCGCCGACATAGAGCTTTTTGTTCATTTTTGGACAAAAAATTTATAATACGTAGCGACTTCCCTTCAATTTACTTGACAGAATTTTCCCTACAAGGGATAGTTTAACATAGTTTCAGGTAAAATAGGTAAATGATGTTTTGGAGATGCCAGAGGGATAAAACTGTGGTAGGATCACGCTTATGGGAAAGATTTTGGTGGATTATGATGGATATGGAGAGGGCAATTATGTTGGTTACACTGTTGACGTTTTGAGAAGCGGGGTGAGATCTGGTGCCAGAGGACAAAAACGGCCTAAAAAATTGCTAATGCCGGGAAATGAAGTTAAAAAGATGGTGGTTGATTGCGGTATTACTTCGGGAGGGGTATTGGAGAATGTGCCGATGGAAAGAGTTAAAGACGGGAGCGGTTATGTTTGGAAATGTAATGGCCGGTGTGATAAATTAAACAAGGGCGATGATATGGAAGGAAGGTTGGGGTATGTGATAAGGGAAATAAGGGGAATACAACAAAGGGTTTTTGGGGTAGTGGATTGCCGGGTAGCAGAACCGGAGGAAAGCTGATATAATCCCTAAGTTAAAGATTTATTTTAGTCACTTAAGCTCCTGGCCGGGCCGCCCGTGGCGAGCCAAAGCCGTGTGCGAACAAATAAGGAGAAAAGAATGGTAAAAAAAATAGCTGAAGAAAAGAAAGTTGTTGAAGTTAAGGCAGAGAGGAAATATACCTTAAGCGTAGGCCTAAAAGATTTATTAGCAGCCGGAAGTCACTTGGGACACAAGGTCTCGAAAACTAACCCTAAGGCTCGGGAAAATATATATGTAGCCAAGGATGGGATTCAAATAATTGATTTAGTGAAAACTTTGGCTAAATTGGATGAAGCAGCTAATTTTATTTATCAAGCTAAGAAAAACGGACAAATGGTAGCTTTGATTGGAACCAAAAGACAGGCTCGGGAAGTAGTTAGGCGGGTGGCCGGAGAGGCGGGAGTGCCTTTTGTTACCGATAGGTGGCTTGGAGGAACGGTGAGCAATTGGCTGGAAATAAAGAAGAACATCAAAAGATTAAATGACATTAACAGCGGCAAGGAAACAGGGAAATTTGCCGAATATTCCAAAAAAGATTTGTCACTGTTGCGCAAGGAAACAGGACGCCTGAATAAAATGGTAGGAGGTCTGACAACTTTGGAAAAATTATTTGATGTGGCTTTTGTAGTGGATGCCGGATTTGAAAAGACGGCAGTTAAGGAGTGTCGGGAAAAAGGAATTAAAGTGGTGGCGATAGTAGATACTGACGGAGATCCCAATGGCGTGGATGTGGCCATACCGGCCAACGATGACAATGTTAAAAGTATTACGGTGATAGTGGAAGAAATCGGTAAAGCGATCAAAGCCGGAAATCAGAAGTAAATTATTATTTTAGATTCCCGCTTTTGCGGGAATGACAAACACATGGACAACAAAAAAATAATCGAGTTGGTTAAAAAGTTACGACTTGAACTTGGTTTGGGAATAATGGAAATTAAAGCGGCGCTGGTCGAGGCCGAAGGGAACGAAAAAAAGGCTAAGGAAATATTAAAAGAAAGAGGTTTTGAAAAAGCCAAAAAAAGAGCGGAAAAGGAAACTCATCAGGGAATAGTGGCGACCTATACTCATAGCACCGGTAAAATCGGAGTAATGGTGGAGCTTCTGTGTGAAACCGATTTTGTGGCTAAAAATGAAGAGTTTGTAGAATTAGCTAAAGAATTGTGTTTGCAGGTGGCGGCCATGGAGCCGGAGGATGTCAAAAAATTATTGGAGCAGGAATATATTAAAGATCCGGCTTTAAAAATAAAAGATTTAGTAACAGGTTTGAGTGCAAAATTTGGTGAGAAGATAAAAATAGGTAGAATGGAGAGATTTGAGATTTGATAAAATAGATTAATGTTAAATATAAATGATGTTGGTGTGCGGATGGGAAAGATTGCCGATTTATTTTTAAATGATATTGGCTCAATTCGGACCGGGAGAGCCACACCGGGGTTGATTGAAAATGTGTCAGTGACGGTTTAT
>Ga0210051_1003398_pt1 | contig 15816 bp, 31 predicted proteins | sample CryGey092014_all_FD_185464 | JGI IMG/M metagenome (GOLD analysis project Ga0210051, IMG submission 185464) | Groundwater microbial communities from aquifer - Crystal Geyser CG23_combo_of_CG06-09_8/20/14_all (SPAdes) (version 2) | ecosystem: Environmental > Aquatic > Deep subsurface > Groundwater...
CGAGACGTAAGCTATCAAGTTGCTGCCGTCGGAAAGGGAATCCTCGAGGTTGGCTTAGCCGAATGGCACCATCAACTGGAAGGTGAGGGAGCGGAAGAGGAGCTGCTCCAGTCTCGAACACAAATTCACCTCGCCTTCGAGGATTACGAGTTTGAGGGCGAGTTTCATATCAGCTCACCGGTTCAAGCTCAGCTAGAGACCTGGAGCTCCGTCTGTGAAGGGCTGACGGGGTGGAAAATGTCAGGAGGTAATAATGTTCCAGTGGTACCGTAGGCGACAGCTAACAAAGGCGCTCAAAAAGGCAGGGCAGCCCTGGGAGGCCGGTGAGACCCCAGTTAGCCGACTCTCTGGAAAGCGGAGACAAAGCCTCTGCGGCGTTCAGGATGACGGGAAGGCGACCTTTACCACCTTACCGCCCAAAATAGAAAGCATCGAGCAATGATTGATTGGCGAGATCACGAAGGAGAGCAATACACCTCCCCAGTTAAAGATCAGGGACCCTGTGGCAGTTGCGCCGCCTTCGGTATTATCGCCGCTGTAGAGCCCCTATATCGCATCCATGATAAGGAGGAGGTCGATCTATCAGAGGCGCAGCTTTTCTTCTGCGCTGGTGGCCGCTGTGAAAGGGGCGCCTATCCCTCACGGCTGCTTGATTATCTCCGCGACAAAGGGGTACAGATAGAAGCCGTCTTCCCTTATCGTCCGGTTAATCGCCCCTGCCATGTTGCTGAGGCGGCTAGTTTTTATAAGATTGGCTCCTGGCAAAGCCCCATTTTTTATGATTGGGCGCAGAGCATTAAGAACAATGGGCCGCTTACGGCAACGATGCGGGTCTATGAGGACTTCTTTTACTACAAAAGTGGTGTCTATGAGCATCTTTGGGGAAAGTATGTTGGATTACATCAGGTCGCCATTGTTGGACTGAGCAAGGATGATAAAGGCTATTACTGGATTGGCCAGAATTCCTGGGGAAGGGACTGGGGGGAAAGTGGCTTTTTCCAAACTAGAGAGCCGCTGGCTCTTTATGAGGTCAAACTGCCCGAGCAAGCCCCAGTAGGGTTAGCTGACCTGGTTATCAACAATGCCTATCTCAAGCTTAGCCGGCTTTCACCACGGGTTGAATTCGTTATCGGCAATGTAGGCGACAAAAACAGCTCACCCTGTTACCTGAATGTTGAGATAGATAGAAAGGTAAGGTCATATCGGGTATGGTCAATTGCGCCCGATAGCGAAAGGATAATCAGCTGCCTCATCAAAATAACGCCTAACTCTGTCGTTTATATAACAGCCACAGTTGATCCCTATGACCAGGTCGAGGAGACGCATGAGGACAACAATATCAGACGTTATAGACTGGTCTCAAAGCTTATTCTGGAAGAGATTAAGGAGGTGAAAGATGACTAGCGCTGGTCTTTTGGTTCTGGCCGCCTTTCTCTGCACCTTTGTGGAGTGGATACAGGAACGCTTCTTTGGCGCTATAGAGGCGCTTAAGGGCTATCCGATGGTTCTGCTCAGCGCTGCTATAGGTGTGGCCTTGTGCTTCGGCTTCAGCATAGACCTGCTTACCCTGGTCGGTTTTGAGGGCGACTATATGCCCTGGATAGGCAAGGTCATATCAGGGTTGATCATCGGCTCGGGCAGCAATGCCTTGCACAAGTTCTTTAAGCCCTCCAGCAAGAGGTAAATGTCCCGGCTCATAGTCCACACCTCGATTGGCTATGCGGTCACCTCAATAGGGCTTCTTGTGCAGCCTAAGCGTATCGGAATAGGGAAATCTATTTTCTTTTCCCTAATAGGAGCAATCTGGGCTGAGCTACCTGATGGCCATAACCTCTGTCCTGAAGGCCCATTAAAAGAGGCTTGGCTTCGTTTTCATAATTCACCGTGGGCCAATATCTGTTTTGGTCATTACCTGCTGGATAAGATAGACCCTGAGGACAAGCCAGAGCATGCCACTATTCCAGTACTTGGTGCTATCACTACCTCAGTAGGATTTGTAATTAGAGAGGAGGGAAAGCTCTAGTGGCAAAAGCGGTGATTTGTCCTATCTGTAATGGAACCGGAGGTTGGATTCCTCCCCCTCCTGAAGGCAGCTCTATGGTCATAACCACTCCTTTTTTATGTCATGGATGTGCTGGGAAAGGGTGGGTAGAGGTAACTGAGGATGCTCCCTGCCCTCCCTACTGCTCATTGGAGGAGGTGCGGAGGATGATTGAAGCCGAGCGGTCCCCGGAGACGGAGTAATGTCACTTTGCGGACCGCGATTTCGTCCTAAGGTAACATCTCGAAAACCCAGTTCTGCGATCATTATCAGCCAAATATGCTCGAGATGTGGGCAGAATTTGAGACAGCTAAAATGGAATTCGCATTGCGCCATTATCTTTTGCGATAATGCCAAATATGACATATTTCATCAGCTACAAGGGATAAGTCTTAACAATGACTATCACAAAACCTTACCTGGATATAGAGGAAATCCGACAGCTTGAAGATGCCGCCACCTGCCTCAGGGATCGGCTTCTTATAAGGCTTCTGGCTCGTCTTGGCTGTCGGGTGAGTGAAGCCCTCGGCCTCAGCGTAGAGGATATAGACTTCGCCCGCGGCATGGTTACTATCGAACACCTGAAGGTGCGCCTCAAACTCAACTGTCCCCACTGTAGCGCTAGGTTGGGGAAAACCCATGTCTTCTGCCCTAAATGCGGCAGCAAAATAGATCAGGCAATAGTTGCTGAACAAGAGCACCGCAGGGTAAGGACGTTGCCTCTGGATCAGGCAACCCTCAACCTGCTAAAGGACTATATCGAGCGTGGGGGAGCCGTAAAGCGAAATGGCCAGCAGCTCCTCTTTGGCATAAGTCGCGGACACGCCTGGAAAATAATAAGCGATTATGCCGAAGATGCCGGGCTGCCCAGGTTGGCCAATCCAGAGACTGGACAGATACACAATGTCAGCCCCCACAGATTGAGAGATGCCTTTGCCGTGCATGCCGTAAAGCTCGATGATTCAGGCGATGGCCTGAGGCTTCTCCAGGAACACCTGGGACATGCCAGCTTTAACACCACTGCCAAATATAGAAAGGTGGCTGGGCAGGAGCTGAAGGAGTGGTACGACAAGCTCTGGGAGAAGGAAACTAATGCAACTTAGACCTGGCATCGGAGGTTTTCTTCGTCCCTTTGGCTGTGGCTGGTTCATAAGAGAATACCTTCTCGGCCATGGCCCTGAAGGATCGCCAATGATTGGCCCTGATGGTGGTGCTTGCCAGGAAGATGTGTTCTACCATTATAAGCAGGCTTTACATCGAGCCTGGGCCGAGGACGCTGTGGCCAGGGAAGAGGAAAGACGCATCAAACAGGGGAAAACGGCCTATAGTCCTGAAGAATATCAAGAACGCCGATACTGGTTTCTGGAAAGGATACCCTCTAAGCTGGCTAAATGTCGCTATCATAGCTTTGTCGTCTACTTTGGAATGTTCAAAAGGTTGGGTTGGGTAGAGGCGATAGGAGAGGAAAGGTCAGGTCCGCAGGACTATGATGATAGATTCCAGCCCCGACGATTCTACCGGCTTACCGATAAGGGCAGGTCAGCTACAGTGACCGAGGTTTCCGATCCGCTAATGACTCTCTATAACTACCCCAGGTCAATACGAAGCGCTAAGAGGCACAAATACTATATTGAAGCACGTATAAGGCGCATATAGGGTAGAGACCGTCTCTACCCTTTTCTTTTGCGCCTCTCTTGCCTTCAGTCTGTGACAAGCCCTCTCCCCTTACCAAGGGGAGAAGGCTAAACGCTGAAAGGTTGGTAAACAATCTCCAAAAAGGAAAAGGAGGAAACTAAAGGTAAAAAGGGGCAAAACCCCTTTTGTCAAAGGATTATGCTAAATCCTCGCATATAACAAAAGATACTTTTGTCGTATGCTTTAATTGTAAATTTAAATCAAATGGAGGTTGAAGCTAACCTTACCAATCCGAAACCGGATTGCTAGCCTAGCAAGCTAGAGCACCTTAATAATTGAATAGCAAAGGAAAGGCTATAAAGCCTTGACCAGAGTGCTTGCCCTTGGAAAGGGGGTAAGCATGGGGTATCAGAGGAAAACATTGCGCAAGCTGTCACCAGAAGCTAGGAAGCTAGCCAAGCTGGTCAATGAGCTTGATAGTGTGACCAGACGGCTTAAAAGCCTTGTGCCGATAGTCCAAGACTTGGAGATATGGGAAAAAGCGGAAAGGCAAAGGCAAGCCTATATAAAGGAAAGCCCCCAAGCCAAATGTCCGGATATTGAACCTTTTGACTTGGGGGAGCCCGCTAGCAAGGGGGTTGACCAATGCTAGGCTGGGATGAGTATACCAAGATTGCCGAACGCTTTCAACACAAGGCAAGGGGAGAGGATAGAGAAGACCTAAAGCAAGAGATAATCTTGAACCTTGCCATTGCTGATAGGCAAAACGGCCACAAGCCCGATAACCTATCTTGGGCTTATAGGATTGCTAGCTTTACCGTCTCCCAATATTGGCGTGACTACTACAGGCTAACCAACGGTATAGATTGCGGGCACTGTAGCAACCCCCAAAGGAAGCGGTGTAAAGACCAAGACCTATATCGGGAATGTCCAAAGGCTATCAGAATCGAAAGCCTAAACAAGCCCATAGTAGACGGGGAAGGGAATATAACAGAGCTTGGAGAGCTGATAGCCGATGACAAGGCAATTGACCTTGACGCTTGGCTTGACGCCAAGACTTGGCTTTTAGGTTGCCCTAAAAGGCTTGTAGAGATTGCCCATAAGAGAGTAAATAGGATACCATTGACTGCTACCGATGATAAATACCTTGACCGCTTTCGGAAGGGAAAACGCCGTCAAATGTCCCTCTTTTGACCGCTTGCCCGAATACAATAGTGGAAGTCCAGTTTAGGCTAGCGGTTTGCAGCTAAACAAGGGCTTACTACTAGGTGAAGCTAGCAGATTTGCCCACTAGCTAGATAGCCAAAAGGGGGGAATCAGAATCGAACAATTGAATATAGAGGGCAAGCGCTCTGGTCAAGGCTTTATAGCGCATCGGGAAAGCCTTGTAAACGCTCTATCGAAAGCGCAAGCGGAAAGAGTCACCTTGCTGAATGGTGACATAGAGATAGGGCGCAAAGGCTTACTTGGTTACCTTAAGGCTCTAGGGGGTAGTAACATGGTCAAGGTTATCCCCCTAGCCGATAGTGCTAGCGGATTGCAGGCTAATGGTAAAGGCTTAAAGGTGACTTGCGGAAGCAATCAAGGCTATATTCCTGATAAGGCTTGGCTTAAAGAGGGGAAAGGGCAAACACCTTATACCTTTTGCCAAATCAAGGTAAGCCCAAGCAATACCGTTATTCCTAATCTTGGCGGTATTGAACTAGCCGAAGCCCTTGCTAGGCTTATTCCCTTTGCTTCCAAGGATAGGGACAAACTTACCCTTCAATGTGTCTACTTTAGACATAGGGAAGGGAAGCTAACCTTGGCGGCTGGTGACGGCTATTGTCTAGGGGAAGTTATCCTTGACGGCTTTGGTGAAGGGGAAGGGGAAGCCCTAGTTAACGCTTCCGAGCTTAAGGGCTTAATCTCTAGCCTTAAGAGAGCCAAGCGGGTAAGGCTTGGCTTTCAGCAAGGTGAAAGGATACTAGACAAAGCCCTTGTGATTGATACCGAAGCAATAAGCTATAAGTATCATGGTGAAAGTGGGGAATTCCCCGATTATGAGCACCTGATACCTGTTGACGGTGTTGCCCAAGCCCACTTTGACACAAGGGAAGCCCTGAAAGCAAGCCAAAGCCTTTTGGCTATCTGGACAGACAGCCCCTTTAAGCCCACTTCCAGACCTTTGGTTATAGAGGTAAGAGAAGGCAAGGTTACTCTGGAGACTGTTGACAGCAATAGCAAAGCCGATGTATCAGCAGAAGCAAGCGGGGAAGCAAGGATAGCGGTTAGCTTTGGCTATCTGATACAAGCCTTAAGGGCTTGTGGTGGTATGGTGAACTTGCTGATAAGCCCGAACAATGCGCCGATGCTGTTCTCTGTTGACGGCTATCGGCTTTTAGTGATGCCAATGGGCTTACCAGAAAAGCCAAAGGAAGCGGAAGCGGTAGCCGAAGCGGAAGGGGAAGCGGTGACAAAGGTTGAAGTCACGGCACCAGAAGCCAAAGCCAAGCCCAAAGGAAAGCGGAAGGCTAAAGCGGAAGCGGAAGTTGAAGCGGTAGCCGAAGCGGATATACCAGAAGAGGATATAGCCGAACTAGCACCAGAAGAAGCAAGAGAACTCGTAGCGGTAAGCTAGACCAAGCGCAAGCCCGAAAGGAAAGCCACGCAGAAAGGCGGGGGTAGCCCCGCTTTTTTGCTTTTTTCAGGGGGTTTTTGTCCCCAAGCGTGGGGATAAAGCCCCCTTTTTGGTGGCTGGAAAGGAGGGACATGGAGACCATAAAACAGCCAAGATGTCTTGTCTGTGGCAAGCCTATAGGACATGGAGCACTACGCTACCGAATCGAGTGGGGGGCACCACAAAACTATTTTGTTCCCCGTGGTGACATACATGAGGCTTGCCTGCCTGAAAGCCTCTATGAGGCCAGGCCAAGGTAAAACTGAATAGCCTAACAGGACAAGTGGGAAGAGGGTCGGGGAAACCCAAGACTACCGACCCTCTCTTTTTGCCCAAAATGAGGGGAAAGGGGACAATATGAAATGTCGGCTCTGCAATCAGAAGGCGGGGGCTCTGATACACCTGAGAGTCTATTCCCAAAAGGGAATCGCGGTTTGTGAAGATTGCTACGAACTGGTCATGAACAGCCGGGGCAAGCCCTACTCGAAGGTAATGGACAGGCTAGCCCTAGCTGAAGCGGGCTACTACGTCAATCGGAAGCGGGCAAGAAGGTAAAAACCTCGGGATTGCTAGGGCTACTATGCCCAAAGAGAGGAGGTGACGTGAGACACTTCACCATCATAACACCCTTCTTCTGCTTCCGCTTTTACTGGAACTACCCATTCTGGAGAAGGGTGGGACGGCCACTAAAGGAATGGCGTATCATCACCGTCATTCGGTATAAAGGCTAAAGGGTCGAATAAGTTCAGCTAGGAAGGTAACAGCCCTTAAGACCGGTGGGGTAACTATGCCCAAAATCTGAAAGGAAGGGAGGTGATAAAGTGAAGAAGCTACTTATTATAGTGCTAGCTGTAATGCTGGTAGGAGCAGTGACCGTCCCGGTCCTTGCCGAAACCATATTCAAGGATGTCGAAGAGGTCGGAGTTAAGGTTGAGATTCAACCAGGCTCGGGCAACCTCATTGACGTGAGCCCAGACAATATAGATTTGGGCAAGGTAAAGGCGGGAGAGTTTAGCGACTATAAGAGCATCACTATCAGCAACGTGGCTAACGAGGGCATCATGGTCAAAGCCAAAGTCGAAGGCTCATCCACGCTTCGTGACAGGCTCTTCGCCTACTATGGTGAAATACTGGGTGCCAAACCGGTCCACGGTCTAGAGATAAGCCTTGATAAGGGCATATCCGTGGGCTTAGGCGTTTGTCTGGATGCCACCGGGAATCCGCCTCTAGGTCACCACCGCGGTACAATAGTTCTTACTGCCGTGCTGTGGGAATAGGGTAGCCGGGAAGGAAGGGGGCTGGGGGTTGAACCTCCGGCCCCCTTTTTTGTCCCAGTTTTTTGAAGCTGCAGATAGGCCGGGGGGCTTGACGAGACCCCCACCCCTGTGCGATGATGTCCACATGTCATCCCAAAGGATAACTTTTAGCCCCGAAGACCTCATCTCAGTTCCAGAGGCAGCTAAAGAGCTCCAGGTTAATGATATGACCGTCTACCGCTGGATTAAGAAGGGCAAGGTAAAACATCCGGTCCGTATTGCCAAGCAGGTATTCCTCACTGTAGATGAGGTAAGGGCTCTAAAGAACTCTAAAACCTCCAATAAATAGGGAGAGAGGTCAATTTTACAGAACTCTTCCTTTGAGCCCTCAGAGGCAGTAAAGGAGGCGGAGGAGATAGTGTCCGGGGAAGGAGGAAAAGAGAATGAGAGAAAATAGCTGAGCCCAAGGTGTCACTTCACCTTGAGCTCATTTCAAGAGAGCGACCTATGTAGCAGCCACCTCTTCCTTCTAATTTTAGCACATAGGTCGCCTCCGGGCAAGTAAAAGAAGGAGGCAAAATGGCGATAGAACAAATCCGTGGCTGTGGTTGGCGCAAGGTAGAGGCAATGTACCTCTGTGGAGAATATATCCATGCTCCCTGTGACCGGATGCCGCTTCCCCTCACCACCTGCCCGGTCTGTGGGCAAGGGATTAAGGTATCAAGAGGTTTTACCAGGATCAACCCTCTGGATCTCTGGGGCCCCCACGACAAATGCACCGACAGGATGCGTCCCTGCCACCTGTGTGACCCCCAAAACCAGCCGGCATATATCATGCTGGTTGGCAAGAAGTACTACACACCTGATGAGTTTCTGGTTGAAGCGCAGCGGATGGGGGTCTCGAAACGTATTCCCTTCATCCCCAAAGAGCTCGAATTGGGCAAGACGGTAATTTATCTCGCTCACCCCAAGGCCGTTGAAGTGAGAGAGCCGCTGGCCATTCAGCAGGCTATGGCAATAGCCAAGAATCGCAGCAGCTTACAGCCCAGCCTCTTTCCCGAAGAGATGGTCAAGCCCACCTATCAGATGGGGATATTCTGCGCCTTTATTCCGAAAAGGGTGGAGAAGTTGATTTGGCAGTCAGAGGCAACCCCGGAGGAGCTGGAGAAACTACAAAAGCGTGGAATCACCCCGATTATTGTGACCGACGGAGACAAGAACCATGTCTAAACATGAAGCCATAGTCTGGTGCTGGAAGTGCCATAAGTTTGTGATGTTGGAGTTCACCCGAGTGGATGTTCCCCACAAACTGCATTGGAAGGGCCAATGTCAATGTGGCACTGATAACTTTATTGAAAGACCTAGCTGGGATCAGGAGGAAAGGAAGAGAGAGCAGAGGAGATGAGTAGACCAATTAGGATGCCCAAGACCCTTGAAAAACAGTTGAAAAACAGTTTGAAGCGCAACAAGCCAAAGTTGCCCCCGGTTGAGCGTTTCCGCGGCCCTAAAGGCAGACATGTTTTGCTGACCAAGGAGGATATAGTATCTAATGGAAATAAAGACCATGGCTAGTAAGGATGTTTTCTGTGACCTATCCTGTCGTTACAAAGCAAAGTACCGAATTAGGCGAATCACAACCGGAAAGTGGCTTAATGTCTGTGCCATTCATGACAACTACATTGGGCTGGAGAATCTGAGAGAACTTGGCTTCTCCAGGGAGGAAGCAAAAGAAATTGACCGACAGGTTAGACAGGATGGGCAGAAAGAAAGTAAGTAGACTTAGTTTCGCACTTGACTTACTCCCAACCGAAGCATACCAACAAGGCTGGGGATTGATAGGGCATGCAACTACAAGGGATAAGATCATATTGTTGATTGACCAAGATGGAGAGACAATCCATGAGTGGAATTACATACCATCGCTAGCTGAGCTTTTTGAGACCTGTACTAAGGAGCTGAACAGTGGGAAGCTGGTTTCACCGAAATCGAGATTTTAGTCTCCTTGCAGCATTTGTTACCATCAAGTAGAGCATATCTGCAAGGGTTTATCAATAGCAATTTGCACTATTTAAGACCTGCAATAAGGAGCTGAGCAGTGGGAGGCTGGTTTTACCGAAATCGAGATCGTTATCCAAAGGATTGGGATGAGATCGCTCGACAGCTAAAGGAAGGGGCAGGCTGGCAATGTGAAGTCTGCGGAGCTAAGCATGGTCCACCGCCTCAGGTCCTGACAGTGCATCACATAGACTTCGACCCATCCCATATAGACAATTTGATAGTTCTATGTCAGAGGTGTCATTTGAAAGCACAGGCGATGAGCCCTCAGCCCAAAAATAGGAGAGAGCTGCTGAACAGGATGAAACCTAGAGGAAAGCAGCTAAGCTTACTCCTTAGCGAGGATAAAGACTGTGGCTGCTGAGACAAAGGTAAAAAACAGTAAGGGAGGAAAGAAATGAGTCCAATAGCAAATTTGTCAGATATAGTTCGTATTCCCCGTCTCGGCAAGATTCATCTTGGCATCAAAGTGGAGCAGCCGGGCAAAAGCCCCTATCCGAAGGCAACTGATTACTTTGTTGTGCCCCCTGAGGTAGCTGAGGTCTTTGGTGAGCAGCCCAAGGAGCTGCCGATCATGTTCCCCACTGAGGACCCAAACCAGTTTGCTCAGCAATGGCTGCGCCGTTATTCCCTGACTCAGGGCTTGGTCTGTATTGGAGATGGAATGACCGCCCGACGCAAGATCGACTTGGCCACCGGAGCTACAGCAGATCGAAATACGAAAGACTGGGAATGGAAAGAGGGGCTAACCTGCGATCCTCAGGAGTGCCCGGAGTACATGTCCAAACATTGCCGAAGAGTTATGAACCTGCAGTTCTTGATTCCTGAATGTGAGGGGCTAGGGGTCTGGCAAGTAGATTCGAGCAGCTTCTACTCCATTCTCAACATCAATAGCATGATACGTCTCTTAAAAGCTACCATAGGTCGCTGCAGCATGATTCCCCTCACCCTAGCTCTGGGTCCCATCGAGGTAACACCCCCCGGCCAGACCAAGAAGGTTGTCCATGTCATGCACATCAAGAAGAACATCAAGCTAGCCGATCTGGCCCGCCTGGCCCAGTTGCCGGCAGCCCAAATTCTCTTGCCCGAGCCGGAGACCGCGGAGCCCCCGGAGGACCTGTTCCCCACGGAGGTGCTGGAGGAGGCTGAGGCCAGGGAAGTGCCTATTGAAGATGAGCTAACTAAAGGCTGGGTGATTGCCCAGGAGAAAGTAAAGGCAGTGGGGCTGACCGAGGAACAGATAGCGAGGTGGTGGGCGCATTATCGCGTTCAGGTGACCTTGAGCGATTTCGAGATACCCTTTCCTCCACCTGATGTGACGGTGGAAATGGTATCAAGGTTTATCGACATACTCACCAACTATGAGGAGAAGAAGAGGGAGAAGGCAAAGCAGCAGCAAATAAACCTGGTCTAGGTCCCAAGGTGAGAAATATGTCAACCGATAATCAACCTCAGATTGTAGCGAGGTGGGAGAAGTGCCCAGTTTGTGGCAGGATGAACAAAATCCTGGTTGGAACTACTTTGCCGATGGGGGTAGCTGCGATTGATGTTTGCATGGACTGTGGCTGCCTCTATGCCATAGGGGTTTATCGGGGTGAGGCGCGTGTTGAGGTGCAGAAAAGCCCACCGCCAGGATTCAAGCCAGGGCCGATGCCGCCTATGAGCCGGGGGTGAAGAATGAAGATAGTCAAATCTACTGGAATAGAGATAGAGAGTTGGTTAGTCGCCATTGCTTACCATATTAGGTTCTATTTTGGCCAGTTATCACCAATTGACATGAAGTCCATTACCTGCTAGGATAGCATATCTAGCTGCTGATGTCAAGGGGAGGGTAATATGCAGGAGTTAGTTGGTTATCGGAAAACTTATCGCTTGCGGATTGCCGTGCCGGGCAGGAAGTCTATCGAAGTGACGTTTCCATACGAGGTCGTGGAAAAGGAAGCGAGGAGGGAAGGACTAACCATAGTCGAATTCCTGAGCCGTTTTCAAGCCATTGCGGAGTACGATGGTTTCGAGGGTGTACTTTATAGATTTCAAGAAATATCCGTGGAAGGGAAAGTGCCCTAGTCAATTGAAAGGGAGGAACGGTCAATGGCAATTGACCATGAAGTTCCGGGACCAAGGTCGGGCGAATAGCGACCCTCTAAGTGATTTCTCATGGATGCCACAATGGCAGACTGTGCGGGATCTAATATTGAGTGCTGTTATTACCGAGGCTCTCAATTTTGGGAACAGTGACGAGGTGAAGAAATTCACAGATGCGCTAGAGGAGACCAACAAAATGCTCCATATCATAATTGGCTTATTATATGGGCAGATGGGGATAGAGGATTAGGAAGTATGTTTGGCTTTGGGAGACGTTATGCCTCGACGAATGATAGACCCCCAGATATGGCGCAATGAAAAGGTAGGTAGCCTTCCCGATGCCGGCCGGTTGTTATTTATCGGCATATTCAGCCAAGCGGACGACGATGGCAGGTTGAAAGCATCGCCCCGTTTTCTCATGGCAAGTATCTTTCCTTACGACAAGGACAAAACTGAGGAAGATATCAAACTCTATCGGGACCAGTGTGCAAAACTAGGACTTATTCAAGTCTACACTAATGGCAAAGAGGAATATCTTAACATACCAGGCTGGAAGGAACATCAGCATATCAGAAAGGATCGCTACGTCAAATCATCCCTGCCATCCTTTGATGAGTCGAAGGAATTTATGACACCCACTGGTCAACCAAATGACAACCAAGTGACACCCACTGGTCAACCAAATGACAACCAAGTGACAACCATTGGTCAACCCAGTATAGTTAAGTTTAGTATAGTTAAGTCTAGTATAGGTACCCCTAAAGGGGGCTGCAAAAAATTGCAGCCCAACCCCATAATTTCCCAGATTCTAGCTGAAATGAAAACGCATCTCGGTTACCCTTGTGAAAGTTCAGTGTGTGGCGGGGAGGCTTTACCCGCGATAGAAGAAAATCAAGCCATGACCGCTGAGAGAAGCATAGATCCAATCCCAAATTACGGAAAGGAGGGTCGTTCTATTAAGCGCATGCTAACCCGAGGCTTTACCCGCGAGGAGATACTTGCTTGTTGGAAGAGCAAAGTTGATCAGCGTGGCGGGGAATTTGTAAGTATGGCTTGGGTTAATGAAGATATACAGGGCTTTACCCACGGTAGGTTGCATGGTGGGGAACAGAAGTCAAAGGGGGGAAGGAAATCGATAGTGCTCGATCAGGACCCCGACAAGTATATCAAGGGCCCATATGGTCACATGGTCAAAAGGTGAGGACGACATAGTGGTGAAAGGGAAAGGACTTCAGTCGGAAGGAGAAGCAGAGCAGTGAATAGCGACCAGGTTAAAGCCGTCATTGCTTCATACTGGCGTTATATCAGGCAGTGCCCGGTGATTGCCCTGGAGGTAAATTATCTAAGCCCATATTCCGGGGCGAGGGCGCAGATGGCTGACGTCCTGGCAGTAGATAAAAACCGCTTCCTCATCGAGACTGAGGTAAAAGTGACCATTGCCGACCTGAAGAGGGACGCCAAGAAGGCAAAACACCGGGAATTCCGCGATGGCCGGTTAGGGTGCGTTGCCAGGTACTTTTACTTTGCGGTGCCGAAGGGTATCGCCAATGAAGCGAGTCTTATCTGTGACGAGCTCTATCCTTACGCCGGTGTCCTTGGCACCGATGGCTTGGATGAATATGGGGTGGAGATTTACCGTAATGCGAAGCCTCTAGCTGGCGAGCGCCTTCGTTATCCGCAAGTGCTGCGCCTCATCTTCAGCCAGTCCAGCACCGTGTGCCGGTTAGCCAAAAAGGTCGAGGAGCTGCTCAGGGTGCAGAAGAATCTGGAGGCTCAACTCAAGGAATACCACGATATGGAGCGATTGAAACATGGCAAATGACGAACAGGTCGCCATCGTCTGTATGAGGGTCTCCAAGGATGTTTATGTTGTGGCCGGCTCTCAGCGTGGCTATCATTGTGAGCGCTGCGGCGAAGAGGTTTGGGTAGCGCCTTCTGGGTTCGACATCATCAGTGAGCATTCAAGCTGCGCGATTATCTGTCTCGATTGCTTTGTCAAGAAGGAGATGGCAGAGGAAAAGGAAATTGAGATACAACCTTTAACTCCGAGGCAGATATTGGAGGTGAAGACATGGATGATGAGGCAGTAGAGGAGGTTAAGCAATGTACTGCCTAAAGTGCGCCCGTGAGTTCGGCAAGGTGAAAGCCTACCCTTGCGGGCTCCCTAGCCATGATGTGCCCGTCGCCGGCCTGCTCACCGCTGAGGAAGTGGCCATCGATGCCCAGCGCCGCCTGAGGGAAAAGGCACATCCCTTATTGGAGGTCGCCCCACCAGACGCTGAGCTTCCGATGAAGGGAGAGAATCGCATTGGCCAAGAAGAAGCATTCCCCATAAGCGAGGCATACCAACAGAAACACGCAAGAAGCTTCGAGAAAAGAAGAAGGCCTGGTGGATAAAGAAATGACCAAAGAATCGAAGCATGTAAAAGAATGCTCTAAGTGCAAAGGTCAACTCAAAACCGGCTCTCCAAGAGAAATACTCTGCGAGAAATGTATTAAGCGGTTTCCCCAATGCTTTGCCTGTGGCATCGTTATTGGGGGCTCGCGATATAGTTATATCGAAGATTCTGCTGTTAATCTCAATGGGCATATAATCTGTGGCACTTGCGCTGATAGGCTCAGGAGGTATGGTTTTCTAAGCCCATACGGGGGCAACTATCTTCTACCCGATGGAGGAGTTTATAAACAGGTGGATGGCCAGTCCCAGCTTGTTGAATCGCAAAGTCGGGCGAAGGAAACAAATGGCAAAACGAAAAGGAAAAAGAAAGCAGAGTGATATACGGGAGAGGATTTCCTATATAGATGACCTGGTAACCGATTTAACCGGCAAACCAATAAAGGCGCATATCGCTGAGTTTGTCAAGGAGTTTGCTGACAGTTTCCATCGTAAGATGACGGCACCTCCCTTTAATGACCCCTATCAGGTATTAGGCGTCTCGAGGGATGGTACTCAGGATAGGATTAAGGAGGTTTATTTAAAGCTACAAAAGCTTTATCATGAGGCAGGCGAGGTGCCCAATATGGAGAAGGCGAAAGAGGTAAATTCTGCCTATCAACAAATCTGCGCGGAGAGGGGCTGGTCCAAGTGAACGGGCATGATTGGGAAAGGCTCGGGGGGATTTTTTGTTCCAGTTGCCATCAAGAGGTACTAAGGCTAATTGATGGCTTATGTATTTTCTGTTACCGGAAGAAGATAGCAAAAAGGGAAGCGGATCTCGAGGATGCCTCCATGAGGCGCTATTACCAAAGGGCTCTCAGCAGGGGTGAAATCAGCCTTGCTCAGATGAGGGACAATCAATTATGAGACCTCTATCCTCGTCATCAATTCGGATGCTGCATTTTTGTCCATCTTTGTAGGCCGAGGGCACGGCGCTATCGCCATGAGCTAAAATCTCTCGGGTGAATTCCTCGAAACCCTGGTCAGTTTCAATATCAACTAGCTCAATGCCTTCAAGCTTACCCTCTCGGATAAGCTGTTCCACCTCTTTACAAGGGAGGCAATGTTGAGCGACATAAACCTTGATTGTCTTCTCTTCCATGACAAACTCTGCTGTGATTAAAAGAAAGGCTAGCGGGCACATATCGACCTTTTCGTGATTGTTGCTGAAGGCGCCTGTTCATGCCCGCTAGCCTATCCCTTAGCGCCTCATCTTAGGCCCAACACACTCTACCATCTTCGTCTGAAGATCCCGCTTGGCGATGCCCTTGTGGATGCCGCACTCTGCGGCGACTCGACTCACCTTTGCCTGCTGGGAGGTTCGGGGATAGGGTCTGGGTAGGGCTGCGATGTAATAGCCTCGGTTGCCACCGGTTGAATAGGCGGCGTCCCTTGCCTTATACACCTTTGGCCTGTGCTTGGGCTGGGAGAAGGCTCCAGATATTGAGATTATCGCCATCTTCTTACCTCCTGTCTGCCCTTAGATGGGCTTCTGGCCTTCCTGGTCTTCATGACCTTAGCGGCCTTTCGATCTACTCTATTATACGTCAATCCTCTGGCCTGATGTCAATTGTATTCCATTCCTTACAATTAGCACATTTTATTTTGACAATACCCCAGAGCATTGCTTGAAGCCCTAAAAATCTTC
>Ga0210051_1003401_pt1 | contig 15812 bp, 15 predicted proteins | sample CryGey092014_all_FD_185464 | JGI IMG/M metagenome (GOLD analysis project Ga0210051, IMG submission 185464) | Groundwater microbial communities from aquifer - Crystal Geyser CG23_combo_of_CG06-09_8/20/14_all (SPAdes) (version 2) | ecosystem: Environmental > Aquatic > Deep subsurface > Groundwater...
ATAAGCAATATATCCGCCATCTTCAGAGGATTTTATAGAAACCTCAATTTCATCTGGGCATCGCCATTTGTAAGTAATCAAAATCTCCGGTATAATCTCGTCTTTTTTAAATAGATTAAACATATCGTTGTTATTATAATAGCAATAAAGCTGTATTGTCAATAATAGTGCTTATCCACTATTTACCCTGCCCTGCTATTCACTATATATTGGACTTGTCTTTTGGTTTTTTGGTGTATTTTTGGGGATTTGTTCTCATATCAATTTTAAGTAATGAATCAAAAAAGCCGACGAGGTTGTTCGTCGCTTTAGTAGATTCGGTAAACGAAAGTTTTTTGCCGTATTCTTCTTTGAAAACTCACTGAAATTCTAAAATACGCTCTTTTGAAAATTGGGATATTGTCTCTGTTCAGGCACGATGGCTGGACAACTCGATCCAGATTAATAATGTATAAGGCCGTTGAGGACTTTCTTGGACTATCTTACTACATTCGCCCAACGCACCCCGGTCGCCATTTTTTATTCATCTTCAATCCCTTGAGCATGTAACTTTTGCCCTCTTTTAAGGTTAGAATCGGGCAAAACACTCCAAAAAATAATATTACCATCGCCAATTCTTCTCAATATTACCCTAATCTTAATCTTTGGATCGCCGATAATAGCGACGAATCCCCAATATTGAACCTCTTTTGTTTTCCTTAAACCATCTTTTGATTTTTTGCCAATGGCTAGTAAATTTTTCCTATACTCCTGAAGAGTGCCTGATTTTTTAATAACCTTAACAGCTAATGGCAAAAGATTAAATTTTAAAATTTGTTCTTTCTTATTTCTTTCCCGTCTTGCTGAAAATTGCAAATGATGAAAACCATCCGAATTGAAAACAACTTGACTATCTAAATATGGGTTATATATGCTCTTTTGCGACTTAAATAATTCTATCGCTTTTTCTTTTCTTTTATTAAAATAATCTATATCCATACACTAATAATAGCACTATTTTACAGAAATATAAACAAAAATACCGCCCGAAAGCAGTATCTTTGTTGTGCTTGCCTTCAGCTTGGGAAAATCCTTAGCTGAACGGGGCTTTCGCCCACAAGCACACTGCCATAGTATTATAAAAAAAGACAACTGTCAATGTTTTGTATCCACAAGCAAACTTGATTTAAAAGAAATCTTACTATTCCCTCGCCGCCCAACTGGGGCTGGCCGGAAAATTCCTTGATGAGATAATAGTATTCCTGCCGGTCTTGATTTTCTATTTCAAAAAGAAGTTTGTCTATTTTAGCGTCAAGAGACAATTCTTCTTTGATTTCTCTGATGATGGCTGTTTCTGTTGATTCCCCTTCTTTGACTCCGCCGCCGGGGAAAACATAATACTCTTGTCCGTTTTTCATCCGGCGCATCAATAGAATCTTATTTTCCTTGATTATCACTCCAACGGCTCTTTGCGGCATAGTTTTATCTTATCAAAAAAACCGCTTTTTTGGCGATTTTTTAGGCACCTCGGTCTCTCGAACCGCTGTCCACAATGGCTGTCTGTCCTGAACAAAATCCGAACTTTTTTCCGAGAAAATCCGGACGCTGACTTTTGATAATTTTCGCCGCCGCCAAATTTCGTGCCAGCAAAGCTGGCGCGCGCACGATTATATTTTACTCGTAACGTTCTACCGAATCAGGATTCTGTTGCTGATAATCTTTGTATGGTTCAAGCTCGCGTATTTTTGAGTTAAGAATATTATTCGCTCTGATACGTGATATGTTCAACGATTGCCATTTCGAAAAATAACGAGAATCGCCATTGTGAGCGCGCAAGTATAGCTCGCGAGCGAAACCCTTTCTCAAATCCTCATTCGATATGTTTAATATCTTAATAGTATCGGGTATGGCATCGCTTGAAAGGCGGCTCAAATAGTAAATATCGAGTTTTCCAGTGGCAGCAAACCGCTCAATGTTACGGCGCGCGATAAATGCGTCGGGATTGAGAAAATTCATTACAGCTAAAAACAAAGTAATTGAGATGAAAACACGAAAAGCAAACGTGTTTTCTCTCTTATCTTTATAAATTTTATAGAGCAACAAACAAAAGATAGTCGCCAACAAAATGATAAATGCGTGACTATATAATCTCAATGTTGTAAATCCATAGGCTTCTTCATATAGCGACAGACGAGTAAAGGCAGAAGTCATGATTAGAATTACTTGAACAATTAACGCAGTACTTAAAACTTTGAATCCAATTGCATGGTCAGTTTCTTTTTTGACAACGTACTTTTCTGTCATCAAAAGCAACAGTAAAGAAATGATGGCCACCGCTATCAGTTCAAAAAATCCGCGGCGCGCATATTCGGCATAAGTAAAACCTTGAGCCGATATATTGCTCTCACCTCCGAAAAGATAAGTTAATTGGATAAGTATGAAAATGAAAAATAAAACATTAACCGAGCCAAGCAAAATAGAACTTTCTATGTACCCAACACTATGATTTTTACTATTTTGCTGTGCGGTGATTTGATTTTCCTGCTCTCTAAACAAATAAGAGTACGCGCCAATATAAACAAGGGTTGCAATCAAAATGAGAATGAGTCTAAAAAATGTTTCCGGTTCAATATTAATATTAATTAAATCCGAAACATATTTTTGGAAAATCAAATCTGCAGAAGAAAAAAGAAGTAGAAAAACAAATAAAACTGGGGTTGCCATTAGAATGCCTTTTACAACCTGCAAGAAAACTTTTTGGTCCTTCTTTACTCCAAGCGGCAAGAATAAATCGGATAATGTTTGAAATAATGGACGAATAAACTTAAATGGCAAAAAAAATATTTTTAGATAATCTCCGACCAAAAAGTTTTTCACCCTCTCGCCAAAAGATACTTCGGCGATTACAAGCAACAACAGCAACGAAGCGACTATATTAAGAAGAGTGAGTAATTCGCCGGAATGGACAAAAACCATTGCGCTGAAGAACATGAGTGGCACCAATAACCAAAGAACTTCTTTATTTATTTTCTTCTTAAAAAAAGTAGCCACAGCAAAAAGCCCAATTGTAATCAAAACAACATACAACGGAAAAGCAATTCCGGGGATTTTACCGTAGAAAAAGTAATCAAAAAGCAGACCTAAAACTAAAGATGCTCCGGATATAAGGCCTGCTTTGATTAAATTGTTGGATTGTGAGTTTTGTGTATCCATAAAAACTTAATTTTGCTTCTCCAACGCAGAACAATGAAGTATTTCATAGTTTTGTTCGAATCCCAGATGGGTTAAGGATTTTTGATAATTTTGGCAACCTCTCGTTTTTGGCTTGTTTAAGCGAAAAAATGGGTCTACACGATAAAAAATATGCTTGGCTGGACATCGTGGACAATGTTAGAACCATTATCCAACGACAAAATGAGTATATTTACATCCCAAATTTAAGCGCACTAATTCAATCTTAATCTTTATTCCTCGGCTGATGTTGCTTTTTTCCTGAAACAGATAGCTTACTCATTCCTTTAAGAATCTTACTTAGATCGGAACGACATATTTCGGGTGCACTAATAATATTTTTTCCTTCCTTAGAAAAATGACCCGTAAAAGTATTTCTTACAATCATAATCCATTTCATTATAACAATTAACTTTTACTCTTTATATTTTGCTAAATTATTTATATCTTCATATCCCCTCAGCTTCTCCAACAGAATCCCCAATCTATAATAAATACCGTCGTTCATCAACTATTAAGTTATCCACATTTGACATATTCAAAGTTCTGTAAATGTTCGGTATAATATAATTATAACAAATCTAAAAACAACGTCAAATATGCTAACTAAAAAACAAAAACAAATTATAGATTATATTAAGAAGTTTATTGAGGAAAAAGATTATGCCCCTTCTCTTGAAGAATTAAGAAGACATTTTCGGTTGGCCTCAAAATCTACTATACACCAGCACATAGAGGCGCTGAAGGATAAAGGATACTTGAATAAATTGAACTATCAAGCGCGAAGTATAGAAATTTCTAAAGACAAAAAATCTGATTTAGTAGAAATTCCCCTGCTCGGCGCCATTGCCGCTGGTTCGCCAATCGAGGCAATTGAATTTCCAGAAACAATTAGCATCCCAAAATCTCAATTATCTAAATCAGGAGAACACTTTGCCTTACGTGTTCAAGGCGACAGCATGCTCAAAGAAGGAATTTTTGACAGAGATATTGTAATTATTAGGAAACAGCCAGACGCAGAAAATGGAGAAACAGTGGTTGCTCTGTTAGACGATAACCAAGTAACTCTAAAAAAAATCTACAAAGAAAAAAACAGGTTCCGGCTCCAGCCAGCTAATCCAAATCTAAAACCGATTTTTGTTAATGAATTAACAATTCAAGGAAAAGTCACCAGCGTCATTAGGAGCTTTGAAGAATTAAAAGAAAAAATATTTTCTATAGGCAATTTGGGAGTTCAAAAAAATAAAACTCCGAAAAACGGAGTATTGAAAAAATATTTAAACAAGGTTTTTCTTGGAGATATTATTGACCTTCTTAAAAAATTACCAGACAAAAGTGTTGATATGATCTTCGGAGATCCTGATTATAATGTAGGAATAAAATATGGAGACCGGACATATACTAAAAACTTCAACGAATATATCGATTGGTATATTAAACTGATGAAAGAATCTATGAGGGTTTTGAAAAATGATGGTAATTTATTTACAATGAATTACCCAAAACAAAATGCCCACCTAAGAGTAAAATATCTGGATAACGTATATCCTTTAATCCATGAATATATTTGGAATTATAATACAAATGTGGGTCATTCCCCAAAACGATTTACCACTGCTCATAGAACTATTTTGCATGTCCGAAAAACAAAAAATAATAAATTCTATAAGGATAACGTGGCTCTCCCCTATAAAAATCCAACTGACAAAAGAATTTTAAATAATTTAAAAAACGGATCAAAAGGCAGAATGCCTTATTCTTGGTTTTACTTTGATTTAGTTAAAAACGTCAGTAAAGAAAAAACTTACCATGCTTGCCAAATACCTCAAAAATTAACAGAAATGTTAATCAAGTCCTGTACGATATCAAACGATGTAGTCCTAGTTCTTTTTGGGGGAAGCGGGAGTGAATTAGAAGTATGCAAATCACTCAACAGACAATACATTTCTGCCGAAATAGATCCGAAATATCATGGGCTCATTACTGACAGGTTAAAAAACGGTTATATAAAAAAGAAATATAAATTACAGTTTAAGAAAAACAAGATGCCAGAAATTATTCCCAATTTATCGCTTTTTAGTAGAGGGGTATAATCTTTTTTACCTGCTCAAAATTAAAATATTCTTTGAGCAATATTAAAGCGGCGAAAAACTTAGCTCTTCCAGCTCCACGGCCGGTACGAGTGCCTGTTCTTGTTTCTAAAACATATCTAATAGGAGAATCAACCTCTTCCCAATTAAACCTATAATTAAAATCTTCTTGGATCCAGATCCATTTTAGGACTAATAAATACATCGTAGAATCTATACCCGGCAATTTAGGTGGTTTTTTATTTATAACATTATCATTGTATAGCTCTTCAAGAAGCATCCAAAATCTTTTGCTGTTTTTTTTATTTTCTTGGAAATCCTTAAGGAGCTCATCAAAAGTAAATTTTTGAGTGTTAATCTCCTTGCCATTTTTATACGGTACAACCTCAAAATCATATAAATTAGCCCATAAAGCAGAATTAACTCTGACAGCTTTCAATTCCCTTTTTCTGAGTTTCTTGCCGGGGTATCTTATTCCTATAATTGGTCTTTTCTTTGTCCCTTCGACAATAAAAATAAGAGACCTGGCAGGTTCTTCTCTATGGGGACACAAAGCGTGTGTCAACTTTTGATAGATATTCTTTGGAGTTTTGATTTTTAATTCTATAAGCTTCGCCATAAGGTTAGTGTAATACGTCAAATCGGAATATAGCAATACCAGTTTTAGTTATCTACATCTCTCCTCTGGACTTCCAATGTCGCCTTATTGACCGTCTGGCCGGAGAAAAACGCCTTGCTGGCCGCTCAGAATATTCTGGCGCAAAAAATCGCCTCTGCCGAAAGGCGGATTGGCGATTTTTTAGGCCTCCCGGTCGCTCGATAAAAAAGTCCTTTGGCTGGCCACTTCGGTCCAGATTAATAACAGATGAGGCCGTTGAGGGCTTTCTTGGGCTATTAAGCTACACCCAACCAACGCACCTCGGTCACCATTATTATAGCATAAATGAGACAAATGAGACACTATAAAAAGGATTACTGTGTCTTATATTCTCTCTTGAAATCAATGAATTTTTCTTTTAAATCCTTAAAACTTCTGATTCCGATATTCCAAGAATCCAATCCTTTTTTATATATGGCATAATTTCTATAATCGGTTCTGATAGTTCCTCCCTGAGGATCGATAATATACCATTTGTCGTTAATCTGACATTCGGCAAAGACATGCCCTTCAATATGATTTTCATCGCCGATATCAAGCCATCTTTTTCTAATGGCCTCAACGTATTTTGTTGGAATTTTTTTGGCTCTGGCTAAAGCGATAAAAACTATCGCGTAGTCGGTGCAGCCGGTCACTTTTCCGCTTTTTATTATTTCGTCGGCGGTTCTTTTTCTGAATAGTTTCATTTTTTCTTCTTTGTTATTTTCTATATTTTTGAAATTATTAAAAACCCAATCTAAAACCTCCAGGACTAAATCTAGATCTTTTTGTTTAAACTTGTCAGCGATATTTTTAATAGCATCTGTTATCGCTATTTGTTTTGTGTTTTCTAAGTAGTTTGGCATAAAAAATTTTAAATTCTCGGTTTTAAATTTTGTTTACCCGGAACAAACAATAATTTAGGCAAAGATTTTTTACCATCAACCGTAATCTCATAAATCGATCCTTTCGGACAATCCCAGCGCTCTAATTCTTGTAATGGTTGATTAGTAATTTTATTTAGAAAAACCCTAATCGGGTCTTTGTGACTGATATAAACGCGGTTATCTTTTTTATCTTTTAAAATATGTCTCATTCTCCTGATAACATCTGTTGTCCTTTCGCCTTCTTTCCACTCATTGAGATAATCTTTTTGATATATTTTTACCGCTGGATTGCCAATCGTTTCTTTAATAAGTTCGGCAGTCTGAACGCATCTTTCCATCGGTGAGGTAAAAATTTCTTTGATTTCGTATTTTTTCAGAAAAGACCCCATTTCCTTGACTTCCATCTCGCCCTGCTTGCTTAAATAATAGCCGGGCAAGCGGCGATAAATAATCTTTTTAGGATTATGAACTTGGGTATGACGGCAAAGAAAAATGTTCATGTTGTTATCTCAATATCTCCACTATCTTCTCCCTCGCCAACTCCGGATACAAGTTATCTAAACTCTTTAATTTATCAAATTCTATCCAAACCGGATAATATTGATTGTCTGCGCTCATCCTTTGTTTTTCCTCGCCGCCTAATTGGGGCTGGCCGGAAAATTCTTTGATGAGATAATAGTATTCCTGTCGGCCTTGGTTTTCTATTTCAAACAGAAGTTTATCTATTTTAGCGTCAAGAGACAATTCTTCTCTGATTTCTCTGATGATGGCTGTTTCTGTTGATTCCCCTTCTTTGACTCCGCCGCCGGGGAAAACATAATACTCTTGTCCGTTTTTCATCCGGCGCATCAATAGAATCTTATTCTCCTTGATTATTACTCCAACGGCTCTTTGGGGCATGGTTTTTGTCTTTTTTATTTGGTTCGAATTTCAGAGGAATTAGAAGTCAGCAAAAATTTTCTTATTCTTTGAATCGATTTCTACTAGTCTTCCATATGGAAGAGCAATTTGCGGGTCAGTATGCCCGCAATCAAAATTTTGGATTATCGGTATTGATTGATTATATTCTCGAACTGCTTTTATAATTGTTTCTCTTTGAGACTTTCGGTATTCGTTTTTCTCTTTTGTAGAATTCTGCTTATCAAACTCCCATGCTTTTGGTCAGCCTACCAACACAGCTTTCACTCTTACTAAAATCCCTCTTTCGCCCAAAGCTCGGTACACTCTATAAACATAATCAGCAGAAGGAATTTCTTCGGATGTTTCTGTAAATAGAATTATGTCATTAAAATTCTCGAGAGATGGAATCTGTACACCATGACGTAGAAGCTCATCAATAGATTCAAGACAACCGCCCCATATTATTCCTTTAGTATTCTGGCTACCATCCCAATACCATCCTTCATTTTTTTCATAAACTCGTTCTTTCTCTAGATTCGCCGGATCATCCCAAGTAAGTCCCATATCGTTATATAATTCGCTCGCTCTCATCTCAAATTCACCTTCATCAAAAAAAGCGTGTTTAATATATTCAATTGTATACGCATCCATTCTTTTTTGCATCGCGAATTGCGTAAAAAGGGATGCGCCATAATATGAAGGAATGCCATGTAACCAGAGAAAGTTTGCGAAATGAGTGTTATCGCTAAATCCAAAAAATGGTTTTGGATTGTTAATAAAGGAAGTGGAGGTAAGATTTTTGATATATGTTACTTGGTCGTCTCCGCCAAGAGAAGATATAACAGCCTTTATCTCTCTATTCTCAAAGGCATCAATCAAATCTTTCGATCTTTCTTTTCTTGAGGCGCCAATCTTTTTAGTTGTTGGAAACTCAATCGGCTCTAGACCAAAGACTTCCCTCAAACGTTTTTTACCGAGCTCATAAACACGAGGCCATTTGCCAGGCGCGGCAAAAGATGGCGATAGAATCGCTACCTTATCTCCTTTTTTAAGTTTATCTAATTTCAAAAAATTCATATTTGTTATTTTATTAATCGCAGTTCGATTCCAGAGAGAAGCGCCCTTCTTGGTCATCCCGGGTCTGTAATCAAAAATGGCTTTAAATAACCCACCCCGGTCTCCTCGATAAAAAAGTCCTTTGGCTGGGGATATTAGACAAGGTTAGACCCTCTTTAATGAGTCCATGTAACTCATTTTAATTCATTTTGGGCATCTTTGAGTCAGTAAACAAAATATGGTCTTTGGGCTTTAGGTTCTTCTTTTTGCATAAATCAACATAAGCATCATCACAACTTAAGGGGTAGCTCTTTTTAAAATCTAGACCAAGTAAATCACAAACTTTCTCAATTTCGTCCTCATTGCCTTCTATTTCTAAAATATAGCCAAACGGAAATTGATCTAGAGTGATTTTAATATTTCTAGTCAAATAGGTTTCGCGGTATCTCTCATAACTTGTTGTCGGCTGAAATCCCATTTTGTTTATGATTTTAACAAAAGAAGCAATATCTGTTTCAAAATTAGTTTCTACTTCTTCCTTTTGTTTAATGCCGCCATCGGCTTTTATTCTTCTTTTATATGAAAACTCCACTTTTGATTCTGGTCTATCTTTTTCCGTGCTGATTTGCTTTACTCTTAACCGAGCATCTTCTCTGTCCATTACCTTATCGGCATTATCATACATAGTTACTTTTTCGTAGAATCTACCCCTAAAAGAGATATCAGGAATAGCCAAAATCTTTTCCTTGATTTTGGGAACTCTACCAGTAGAGATTAAAAACTTAATCTCTGATTCAATGTCTTTTTTATCTTGTTCGTTTGATTTCATTATAAAGATTAACTTTAATATTCTTTTCTTCGGCTTTCTTTTTTACAAAATCAATCATTTCAGGATTTAAATCCAAACCATAATATTGATATTCCCGTCTGTTCCATTCTTCTAAATATGGGCTATTGCCAGAAGCCAATTCAAAAACTTTTTTGACTCTAATTTTAGAAAACTTCTTGATAGCTGATTCAAGGAAATCAACCTCTTTGGGAAAATAAAATAATTTTTTTCATACAGAATTATTAGTAAGTGTGCTTGCAATAAAGTAGTTATTCAAAAACTCTCTTCTTTGCCTCTTGGATATATCTTTTAAAAACCGGTTGTGTCTTAGCGTGTGATAAAATTTTTTGTGACAATTTGATAGACCAGCTGTTGCGTAAATTCAAAACATCTTCGCTATTGCTATAATTATGTTTCTCTCTAAGAAAATAATCCTTCTTGCAGTTTTTACATTCTTCGCCATTAGGAGAAAAATGGCAAGATGTATATTTTTTCAGAAATCCAGATTTAATATTTCCTATTATATATCTATCTTTATCTTTAGAATTAATTAAGAGCGGCGAAAATGTTATTTCTCCTTCCGAGTAAACCTCTAAATTTCGGAAGAAAGGGCATAAATTCTTCTTGTCGGTCAATTTCCTTCCTCTTAATTCACGATTGACAGAATTCATAAAAATAAAATTACCGTGCTGAATACCTTGTTCTATTAGTTTGGTAAATTTAATTAGATTAATCAAAAAGGCCTCCTGTTGCGATGATTTCCATTTAAATTTATGGTTTTCAATTGGCTCAATGTTAATACTGTCAAATCCTAACTTATTCAAATAGATCAGGTTATCATACATCGCATAAGCCGATGAGGGCAACACTCCAAATAGAACACAAGAGTTTTCTTTCTTAATATTTTTAAAAACTAAAGTAAGCTTATCAGATATAAAGTCGAAAGAGCCCATCTTATTATCAAAAACACGCGCTTTATTATGGAATTTTTTTTGACCATCAAGGCTGATAGCTAGTTTGATGTTCTTTTTTTTGAAAAAATCCAATTTCTCTTGATTTAGTAAAACGCCATTAGTTCCGATTGAAATAATCAAAGACTTATTAAGAAGCCTTGCTTTGTTTTGAGCAAAATTTATTATTCTTTTTAGCAGACCAAAACACAAAAGAGGCTCTCCTCCATAGATCATAAGAAGTTTTTTCGCGCCTCTCGATTTTAGAAGCAATTTTACAGCTCTAACGGCAAGTGGGTATGGGATTACTTTGTTGGTTTTACGAACAAAACAATACTTACATCTTAAAATACAGGCAGTAGTTACTGCTAACCTTAAACGGTATATCTCTTTGTTAAAATGTAACTTTTGGATACTCGTCATCATTTAATTTTCGGCCAACTCTCGATTATTAAAGCCTGCTTTGACTTCCTATGCAACATTTGATAAATCTCTTCTGTGATAAAGGGAATAAACGGATGTAGCAATTTCAAAGAATTAAGCAAAACCGTATAAAGAACCCATTTGCCCGTTTGTTTTTCTTGTATATCAGATTCTTCAGAATAAAGGCGCTGTTTTACATCTTCAATAGTCTTATCGCAAAATTTATGCCAAAAAAAATGATACGCTTCTTCCGCCGCTATGTGAAAATTAAAGGATTCGATATTTTTAGCAATTTTTTTGCTGGTATCTTCCATTTCTTTAAGAATCCATTTGTCTTTCTTGGTGAAACGAAGGATTTTTTGATCAATGTCTCGGGAACTAAAATCTTCTCCTAGGTTTTGTAAAACAAATCTTGAAGCATTCCAAATTTTCGTTAAAAACCTCTGCTGGGTAAGGATTTTTTCTTCCGACATAACAATATCATTTTGGCTACTGGAGCCAAAAACCAAAGCCATTCGCAAAGCGTCCGCTCCATATTTTTCCACTACCATCAAAGGATCTATGACGTTGCCTTTTGATTTTGACATTTTCTGCCGGTCTTTATCGCGTACTAGACCGTGAAGATAAACATATCTAAAAGGAACCTGGCCTGTGCGATAAAGGCCCAACATAATCATTCGCGCTACCCAGAAAAACAAAATATCCCAGCCAGTTTCTATTACAGAGGTAGGATAAAAGAATTTGTAATCTTTTGAATTGGGATAGCCCAGAACAGCGAAAGGCCATTGCCCTGAGGAAAACCAAGTATCAAAGGTATCGGTTTCTTCTTTTAACTTCTTGCCTTTACAATAGGGGCACTGATTCGGCTTTTTGGAAGAAATAATAATTCCCTGCTTATTTTGACATTTTTTATTTTTCTTTTCTTGGCAATACCATACAGGAATTTTAATACCCCAAGCTATCTGACGGGAAATATTCCAATCTCTGATGTTTTTCATCCAGTTAAAAAATATTTTTTCGAAACGCTTAGAAACAAACTTTGTTTCTCCTTTTTTTACTGCCTCAACAGCTCTTTCAGACAAAGGTTTAATTTTAATAAACCACTGGTCTGAAATTAAATGCTCAATCGGCTTTTTGCACTTATAACAAACGGGGAATTGGTGAGAATAATCCTCTTCTTTCTCGATTAATTTTAATTTCTTTAAATCCTCTACTATTTTTACACGGGCCTGAAAAACGCTAAAGCCAGAATAATTAGAACTCGCCTCCTTCACTATCTTGTCATCTTTGCCAATTGTTTCTATCGCTTCTAAATTATGGCGTTGGCTGATTTCAAAATCTATTGGATCATGCGCTGGAGTTACTTTCACCGCTCCTGTCCCAAAATTAGGATCAATTGCTTCATCGCTGATTAGGGGGATGATTCTTTCGGTCAAAGGCAATTGGATATTTGTTTTGTTTTTTAATAAAGATTGATATTTTTTGTCTTTTGGGTTAACTGCTACAGCTGTATCCCCTAGCATTGTTTCTGGACGGGTAGTGGCTACGACAATAAATTTTTTTGAATTGTGAATAGGGTATTTGATGTAAATTAATTTCGTTTTCTGTTTTTGGTAAATGACCTCTAAGTCGGAAAGTGAAGTTTGGTGATGAGAACACCAATTAATAACTCTTGCGCCCCGATAAATTAGACCATCTTGAAAGAGTTTTTTAAATGTTTGATATACTGTCTTGATAATATCATCATCAAGAGTAAATTTTTCCCTACTCCAATCACAAGAAGCGCCCAGCTTTTTTAATTGTCCCTTCATTATTCTTTTATTCTTTTTAGTAAAAGCAAGCATCATCTTGTAAAGAGAGCTTCTGGAAAACTGAAAGCGACTCTTGCCTTGTTCTTCTAAGTGCCTTTCAAAAACCACCTGCGTTTCAAAGCCGGCATGGTCGGCTCCCGGCACCCATAAAACTGTTTTTCCTTTCATTCTATGGTAACGGACCATTATATCTTCTAAGGTGACAAAAACAGCATGTCCGATATGTAAGGAAGCATTGGCATTGGGCGGAGGCATAATAATACAAAACTTACCTTGTTTTTTTTTAAAATCTGGCTTTAAAAAATTACCCTTTTCCCATAGGTTATAAATTTTAGATTCATATTTTTGAGGGTTATAAGATTTCTTCATATCTTTTTACAACGGGTGAGGATACCGATTCACAGAGATCTTCTTACGGTGAAGTTCTCTAAGCCCAAGCTGCTCTAGTAAAACATAAAGTCTCTCATTGCCTAAATATCGAGCGTTGTATTCGCCGTTTAATGGCTGGAGGCCTGGGATAATTACTCGTACAATACGTGAACTAGACTCTAATGACTTGGGTGTTAAATTAATAAAAATTAAATCTTTTCTCATTTTTTTGCAACAATATTTTAAATATTCTATCTTCTCTTTGTTTGTTTGAGTCTTTGCGCTAATTGTTTCGTATCTTTTTAATTCTAATTTTGAAAGATAGGGAGATTCATACAAGAATCTAAACGCTTTATATGCCTTATTTCTCCCGTAAAATTCGGTGTGCTGATATAAATCTTTAATATAGTCAAAATTTTTATACCCTGAACAATATTTTTTTACATTTTTTAGTGCTACTTTCTTAAGAAGACACTCCTGTAAAGCCTTGATAATCGCTTCTTTTATTGAGAAGCTTGCTGCTGCTCCAAAAACAAAATATGGAACCGTATCACTCCGTAATAAGACCGAAATAACGGGTATATTAAAATCAGTTGTTAAATCGTTAATTAAAATATCTGTGCAGTAATCTTCTTCCGTAGTTTTTATAACAAGTTTTAAGTCGTCGGACAAATAACTAGGTTTAATTTTCCGCGAACTCAATTTATTGAACCATCTGATTAATACCGCATCTCGCTCGATTAATTCTAAACTTGCATTTATTATTGCCACGCTAAGACTATGTTCAATAGCGCAACCATTGCTATTAGCTCGACCTATTAATGGTTCGGATTTCGCCTTTTGATAACCGCAATAAACAGCAGCAGCCGGCACTAGAATCTCCTTTTTCTTAAAAAGAGATCTGCCTTTTACCCAATATATTTTATCCTTACTATTTAATTTTGTGTATCTAAATTCTTTCTGGGAATACTGACTATCCGAAAAAGGAAAAATCTGACCTGGATTAAGAGCTTTGTTTTTTACTCCGCTATAACTCCCTATTATCATTCCTTGGCGCTGTTGAGTCTCATCAAAAGAGATAAAACATCTCTCTAGACACTCATAAATAGCCTTCTCTTTTGCCTTATTCTCACTTTGATCGATTCCATAGCTGTAGCAAAATGCATATGGGGTTTCGCATTTGCATCGCCAGAAGAAAAAATTTCTATCCTTCAAATTAATACGTGAACATTTTTTGATTTTGTTAAATTTAACTGTATTTATCATTTCATACTCTTTGGATATAAATTCTTAACACAGGTATAAATCCTTAATTTCTTTGAAAAAATTTTTGTATGTAAGATCTTGGTCCATTTCTAAAAGCAGTTCTAAAAAAAGATCTTTAAATTTTTGATAATTCGGTAACAGTTGCCCCATATTTTTATTAACTTCATAATTGAGAGCAATGCAGCCGGGACTTTTAAGTTTTTTTCTTACTTTTGTAATTCTTCCATAAAATTCCTCCTCTGATGTTGGCTCTATGCCGCCGTTAAGTACGTTACCAAAATTAAATTCCTCTCCCCCAATTGAGGTAAATCGATGACATGAATAGATATCACCCTCCACTGAAACACTATACCTTAATCCACGATTCAAATTACAAACATGCATATAGGGACGAAAATAGAAATCTTTATTTCTCCAGCTCTTTAAATAATCCAAAAGGGGTAAAATATAAAATTGTGGACGCTTTTTAATATTTTCATTCCACATCTTTATTGCATTTTTAAAATTTTCCTTGAAAAAAGACAAAGATTCATCGGGCCAGTTATCTTCATAGGTCGGAACAATTCCTATTAAATTAACCTCTTTTGAGAAAAAGTATTTTATGTTCTCGTATAAATTACTGGCTACTGCCGGTGTAACTGTCATTCTAACCGAAAAAGTGGGGATTTTTTTAATTAATTGATCCAAAGTAGATTCGGCTAATCTAAAACATGACCTGCCGTCAGGAAAAGTTCTTTGAAAATCCTGGGTTTCCTTCTTGCCATCAAAGCTTAAAACAATATAAAAATTATTACGTTTTAAGAAATCTATTTTTTTGACATCTAAATTTGTTCCGTTTGTCACCAAATTAAAAAAAATCTTTTTGTTGGATTTCCTTGCTAATTTTTTTCCGAATTCAACTCCATTTATTATTCGATCAAACTTTAATGTTGGTTCACCGCCTATAAATGTGCAGTATAAAGTTTTGTCATTTTGTTCCAAATTTAAAAAATATTCCAGAGTTTTCTGGATTAAATCTAAATTAGCCTCTTTTTTATTTTTATTTGTAAAATAACAATATTTACACCTTAAATTACAGGCATTAGTTAAATGCAGATCTAGTAACATAGATCAAGAATACCCTTAATCCCAACAAACAAAACTTTTTTTAACTTTTTTTTGTTTTTTCTTTTTCATTTTTTTATCCCATTTTTATCAGAAAACGATCTTTGGACACTTTGTATTCTAGCGGAATTACCAATTTCAGTCAATAGTCTGGGTAATGTATACAGACATATTGCACTTTTCTGTTAATCTGAGGGCATATGAAAACAATGCCCAAATCAACAAAAGAAGAAAAATATCGATGGATAAAGCCAATCTTCGATCAAGAAATATCCATTAA
>Ga0210051_1003402_pt1 | contig 15810 bp, 22 predicted proteins | sample CryGey092014_all_FD_185464 | JGI IMG/M metagenome (GOLD analysis project Ga0210051, IMG submission 185464) | Groundwater microbial communities from aquifer - Crystal Geyser CG23_combo_of_CG06-09_8/20/14_all (SPAdes) (version 2) | ecosystem: Environmental > Aquatic > Deep subsurface > Groundwater...
CTAATAGCGTTCAGGCCCCGCAGCATTCTCACCACCGACATATAATTTATACTCTTGCTTATCCTGTGGATAACTTTCGGATTTATTTAGCCTGGTATGGTAAAATAAAACTATGGAAAACAATACTACCGCAGCAAGCACGCCAAAAGATGTTTTTTTGCATCTTTTGAATATTCTCACTTTCTATATCAGCGTGATTGGTTTTATTACGCTTTATATCAAGTATATCAGCGCTCTTTTTCCTGACCCTCTTAATTTTTATTATACTGACATAGCCAACGGGGTTCGTTTGTCAACATCACTACTTGTCATAGCGGTCCCGGTATATCTGCTCACTTCATGGCTGCTGGGAAAAGATCTTAAAAAAAACCATGAAAGGCGAGAACTGAGATTGAGAAAGGGGCTGCTTTATTTCACTCTTTTCATATCGGCCGTGACCATTATTGTAGATCTGATTATGTTTGTTTATAACTTTCTGAGCGGCGAATTGACAATCCAGTTCTTTTTGAAGGTTCTTGTCGTGCTCTTGGTGGCGGCAACTGTTTTTGGCTACTATATTTGGGATTTAAGAAAAAAAGACACGGCAACCTCCAAAACGCCAAAAATACTTGCTTGGGTTGTTGCTTTTACGGTGCTGGCCAGTATTGTCTGGGGCTTTTTTATTATTGGCACGCCAAGAGAACAACGGGATAGAAGATTTGATGAACAAAGAATCAATAACCTTCAGCTAATTCAAGACCAAATTGTCAACTACTGGATACAAAAAGAAAGACTGCCTCAAAACCTCGGTGAATTAGAAGACAATATCACCGGATTTGTTGTGCCCAAGGATCCAGAGTCGAATTTGCCCTATGAGTATAATATTACCGCTTCCCTTTCCTTCGAATTATGTGCCACGTTTAAAACTTCAAGCAAGGATTTCGGCGTAAGCTACAAAGGCGCAGGATATTTCTATCCTTCCGATTCATTTCAGCAAAACTGGGACCATACTGCTGAAAAAACCTGTTTTGCCAGAACCATTGATCCTGAGTTATATAAAAACAATGAGCGGCTGAAGGCGCCTTTACCAATGCAAGATTAGATTTTTTCCATCAGGTACGCATCCTCGCCGTCTCGATAATAGTGTTTGATAACCTTGGTAGTTTTAAACCCCAAATTCTGAAAAAAAGCGATGGCTTTTTTGTTGCTTGATCTGACCTCGAGAGAGGCTTTTTTTAATCCCTTTTTTCTAAACCTGTTCAGCACAAACTCAACCAATTTTTTACCAATGCCCAATTTTCGGTATTTCTTATCTACTGCCAAAGAGTCAAAATCAATCTTTCCAGCTTTATGATAGGCAATAACATAGCCGACGATTTCGTCGGCTAATTGGGCAATCAAGAAGTCATTGGGGTGTTTTTTAGAGAGGTTTTTAAGCCTTGTTTTAGAATAAGCGCCCTGAGGGAAAGAGGCTTTTTCTATTTCCACAATTCGCTCCATGTCTGAAGCTGAAAATTTTCTGATTATTAATTTACTTTTCATATTGGAAAAGAGGTATGGCTTCAAATAAGCGGCTTTTCCATTGATAGTTGTTTTGCAGAAAGTCAATTTTCTTCATGCCTAAACTAATGGCATCGTCAATCTCCAAAAGATTGACAAAGTTACCGATGCCAGGAAATTCAGCCACGTTGTAGCCGCATTTGACCGTAAAGTAGGTGTTATTTAAAAGACAAATCAGGTCAACACCAGCTATTTTTTCTCCTATTTTGACTGTCATCATTCTGATCTGATAAGACTGGCCGGCCAATTTTATCACCTGGCGGAAGGTTTCGATTCTTCGGGGATCTTCCCAGTCAGCTTCTTCGCCTTTTCCTTTGAATCTTTTCTTGGCCAGCGTTATCAGATTATCAAGGTCAGAGAACCTGTTAATGATGATTTGGGGATTTTGCTTGGTAATTCTGCGAAAGTCTTTTCTTAAGTTATGTCTGGCGTTTTTCTTGATGGTCATCAGATAATCCTCATGGCTGGTGATGTTCTCTAGATTCAAAATGTATTTAGATTCATCTGGTTCAAATTTAACCCGGTCTCCCACTAAATTGACTGATTCCTGTGAAATGGCGTTAAGGAGAAGAGGCGAAGGTGAAAGCTGGAGCAAAAGAGGGATGTATTTGGGTTCTTGGCTGAAAAACCTGACTTCTTCCTGCCAGGTGCTGCCAAACCAAACATACTTTTTTTCATCTTTGTCAAACCAAAGAGGCAATAAAGCCAAATTTTCATAGGGAGATTTTAGTAAGAGAAAGTAAGGTTGGAAGCGATAACCAAGGTAAAAAGCATAACGGAACTCCCAGGTATCGAAAAGGGTCTTTTGAGGAGAGAGTTCTTGCCACAAACTGAAGCATTTTTGGATGTCGGTAACAACCTCTGATTCAACAAAAAAAGAACCTAATTTTGGCAAAGGTTCTACCTTGGTAAGTTGGTTGTTTTCCTTTTTGAGAGCCAAACTTTCCGGGCTGCTTGAGCCCAGACTATCTGGAGGTTCCTCGTTTTCTTTGATTCCGACGGTTGAAGATTGTCCGGGATGGTTTGATTCCCTAGAAGTATTCATTTTGGTACTAAGACAAAGTTTAGCATTTTTAAGAAACCTTGTCAAGCCTGTCTGACGCGGTTTTTATTGACAAAGGTAGTTTTATATGTTATGATACTAAATCAATTCTAGAAAGGAGGAAAAGTGAAAAAGAAAATTCAGTTCTTTAAAGCGTCGGTAAGGGGCATGGGGCTTCTGATCCGTTATGGGCCGGCCAAAGTCAGCTTATGGCGAGAGCAAGCCATGATTGATGACTTGACCGGTCTCTATAACCGAAGATTTCTTCATGAAGCCGGGAAAAGGGAATTGGCCAAAGCGTTAAGGTCAGAATGGCAAGGTGAAGGTTATTCCGTCTCATTTATCTTTGTAGACATTGATAATCTTAAAAGGATAAATGACGAGGAAGGACATGCGGCCGGGGACAAGGTTCTTCAGAGCGTGGCTGCTTTACTTGAGAAATGTTGTCGGGAAGTTGATATTGTTTCTCGGGTTGGGGGCGATGAATTTAACATTTTACTGCCTCAAACCGGGAAAGAAGGTGCTCAGCTAGTCATCGACAGGTTGAAGGAATTAGCTAAAAAAGAGCTTGTTTCGTCAAAGGGCAGACCGATTAGCTTAAGCTGCGGCCTGGCCCAAGAGTTTTCTTTAAAAGCGCTCAAGGAAACAGCCGACGCCCAAATGTATCAAGAAAAAAGGTCTAAGCTTTAAGCTTAGACCTTTTTTGTTTTGACAAAAAGGCTCAAAAATGGGAAAAAAAGATGATGTATAGAAAAGACAAAAAAGAAGAATTTTTTACGAGCTTAGCCAGAAAAGAGGGATATCCTGCCAGGTCAGTATATAAACTAAAGGAGATAGACGAGAAATATAAAATTATCAAAAAGGGGGATAGGGTTTTAGATTTGGGCTCTGCACCCGGTTCCTGGCTTTTGTACATTTCTCAAAAAGTAGGAGACAAAGGAGAGGTGCTCGGCGTTGATATTGAAGAAATCAAAATAACTCCAAAAGCCAACATCTCTTTCATCAAAAAAAGCGTTTTTGATTTAAAAGAATCCGATTTCAAAAATAAGTTCAAGGCAGTGCTTTCTGATTTGTCGCCCAAAACCTCGGGCATCAAATTTTTAGATGCCGGAAGATCGCTGGAAATGGCAGAAAAATCTTTTGAAATCGCCAAATCAGCTCTGCTGGTCGGTGGAAATTTTGTCTGTAAGGTTTTTAGAAACGAATTAAGCGATGAATTTTTCAAAAAAGTGGAAAATTGTTTTGATTTTGCAAAAAGATTCAGGCCGAAAGCGGTCATCAAAAAAAGCAAAGAATTTTATATAATCGGCAAAGGATTTAGGACTTAAATTTTATATGCTTAAAGAAAATAAAGAAATTTACGACGTGGCCATAATTGGCGGGGGACCCTCAGGCATGATGGCCGCAGGCAGGGCAGGGGAATTGGGAGCGAAAGTCGTGCTTTTGGAAAAAAATAACAGTTTGGGCAGAAAACTTTTACTGACCGGCAAGGGCAGAAGCAATTTAACCCGAGCCGAATTTAATCCCAAAGAACTTATTAAAAAATACGGCAAAAAAGGCGATTTTCTTTTATATCCTTTGTCAATCTTTGGGGTCAAAGAAACAATTGAATTTTTTGAGAAAAAAGGCCTCAAAACCAAAACCGAGCGTGGAAAAAGAATCTTTCCCGAAACCGGCAAAGCGAGCGATGTTCTTAATATTTTGATTGCTCATCTGAAAAAGGGCGGAGTCAAAATAATGACCAAGGCAAAAGTGGAGAAAATATTAAAAGACAAAAACAGGATTGTTAAGATTATTTTGAAAGACAACAGGGAAATTTCAGCCAAAAACTATCTTATTTGTACCGGCGGCAAATCATATCCCGGTACCGGCTCTACTGGCGATGGCTATCAATGGGCAAAAGAACTTGACCACACCGTTACTAAACTAAGGCCGGCTTTGGTTCCTTTAAAAATTAAAGAAAACTGGCCCAAAGAGGCCCAGGGTTTATCTTTAAAAAACGTTGAATTGACTGTTTTCCAAAACAACAAAAAAAAGGACAGCCGTTTTGGCGAAATGCTTTTTACTCATTTTGGCATATCCGGTCCCATTGTTCTGGATTTGAGCAGCAAAATCGGGGAACTTTTGGAAAAGGGCGAGGTAAAACTGGTTTTGGATTTAAAGCCAGCCTTAGATTTCCAGACATTGGACAAAAGAGGCCAAACGGATTTTTCAAAATACAGCAACAAACTCTTCAGAAATTCTCTTTCTGATTTGCTTCCCCAAAAACTGATTCCGATTATTATTGAATTGTCTGGCATAAATCCCGAAAAAAAAGTAAATGAAATCACGCGACAAGAAAGGCAAAGATTAGTTAAATTATTAAAAGGATTAGTGATGACGGTTGATTCGCTTTTGGGATTTAGAACAGCCATTGTCACTTCGGGCGGCGTCTCCCTTCGGGAGATAGATTCAAAAACCATGAAATCAAAACTGATTGAAAACCTGTTTTTTGCTGGCGAAATCATTGATTTACACGGGCCTTCAGGCGGCTACAATCTCCAGCTCTGCTGGAGCACCGGTTATTTGGCCGGACAAACCGTTGCCAATGTGGTAAAATAAACTCGCATGAAAAAGCCAGCCTTAAAATACAATCTAAAAAAGAAAAGGCGCTACAATCTTGCCAGCCGTTTAGAACACCGCCGAAATAAAGAAAAAGGTGAAAGAAAATGAATATATTTCAAGCAATTAAAACTAGGCGAAGTGTCAGGCAATATCAGCCAAAGCCAGTGCCAGAAGATAAGTTAAGAAAAGTACTGGAGGCGGCCCGACTCGCTCCTTCTGCCCACAATGCCCAGGACTGGAAATTTGTCGTAGTTAAAGACAAAGAAAAGAGAGAGGTCTTGGCTCAAGCTGCCGGCCAAGATTTTATTAGCCAGGCGCCCGTCATTATTGTCGCTGTCGGCTTAGAACCGGAGCATGTTTTGCCGTGCGGCGTCCCCAATTACGCCGTTGACCTAGCCATTGCTGTGGATCACATGACTTTAGCCGCAGTTGAAGAAGGTTTGGGCACTTGCTGGATTGGTGCTTTTTCCCAAGAAGAAGTTAAAAAAGCCCTGAAGATATCTGAAGATTACCAAGTAGTTGCCTTATTGCCTCTTGGCTTTCCGGCTGATTCACCGAAATCTAAAATAAGAAAAAGTTTAAAAGAAATAGTCTCTTACGATACTTTTTAAACTTGTGTCCTTGATTTTTTCGCGATTCCTGATAAGCTAGAGTATTATTAAAAGGAGGTGAGAAGAATGGCTGGTAGCGATGAAACAAAAATTAGATATCGTCTTTTGGTTTCAAGCGAGCTTTATGACGAGAAATTCCGGCAAGAAATAGAAAAGAAAACTAACCAGTGTTGCGTTTCCGGCGCTGCCCGCCTTTCTTCAGATAGCAAATTGGAAATAATTCTTGAGGGAGAAAAACGAGCAGTTTTAAAAGTGTTTGTCTGGCTGTTAAAAGAGCCGCGTCTGGCAAAAATTAGGCGCTTAGAATCCGATGCCGAAACGTTTATTGATGAGTTTGAAGGGAGAAAATTCCAAACATAGCCCCGGTATTTTTCAAAAAAATGAAAAATCTCAGGGCTTTTTCTTTTGACAAAACACCTCAAAAATGGGAAAATTAGGGTAGATTTAATGTCAAAAAATGATTTTGAAAAATTAGTTAAGCGAGCACTAATTTCTTTGCCAAAGCATATTCGAAAAGAAATTGATAACTTAGCCATTGTTATTGAAAAAAGACCATCTCAAAGATCGCTTTTGGGCCTTTATCAAGGAGTGCCCAAGACGAGTTGGGGCAGGGGATTTGGCCAGATTTTGCCAGACAAAATTACTATTTTCCAGGAACCAATTGAGAATTTAGCTCGTTCGGAAGAAGAGGCGAAGAGAACAAGTTCTCTTCTTCACCTTCATCCCGCTACGCGGGAATTGGTAATTAAAGAGTTAATCAGACTTGTTGTCTGGCACGAAATTGCCCATCACCTCGGCTTCAGCGAGAAAAAAGTCAGAGAACTGGAAGCCAACTGGCGAAAAAAATGAAACAAAAAACCCGCCGAAGGGCGGGATTTTTGTTAGGATTATCTGCTGAAATCTCTTTTGGGTTTCCTTTTTGACCAACACTCTCTGCAGTAAATAGGTCTGTCAGCAGCTGGTTCAAAAGGAAGTTCAGTGATTTCTACCCCGCAGTCGGCGCATTTCCAATTGCCTTTGACTGTTTCTCGGGGTGCGAATCCTCTGTCTGAATCGTATGCCATGTTAATTCTGTTTAATTGGTTAATAAAAAAGCGACCTTGAAACTCTAAGCCGCTACACTTAACTACTACTTTAAATTTTTAGATTAAAGACTCGTTTAAGCTACTTCGACTTATTGTCTGATATTCATAATACACCACCCATAAATAATGTCAAGCACCGAGCCCGCCCAAGGCGGGCGAAGGTAAAGATGAAGTAGTCTTCATCGCTCTGCCATAGAATAGACAAAACTTCCCAAAAGTGCCAAAATTAAGATAGACCTTAAAAATAAATTAAAAAAGTCGAAAATCTTAATTATTAACTTTTTCCATTTAAAAATATGACAGCTGCCACCTACGTAATTTTAGGAATAATCTTATTTATTGTTTTAATTTCCATCAAGCAGATTACCCAATACCAAAGAGGGCTCAGGTTTAGCTTCGGTCGATATTCCGGCCCGATGAATCCCGGCTGGCGATTGATCTGGCCGATTATCCAGTTTTACAAAAAAGTGGATTTAAGAGTCAAAGCAGTCGATGTGCCCAATCAGGAAGCCATTACCAAAGACAACATTTCAGTCAGCGTTAATGCCGTGATTTATTATAAAATCAGAGAAGCCGATAAAGCAGTTTTGGAGGTAGAGAATTTTCACTACGCTATTTCCCAGATGGCCCAAACAACCATGAGAAATGCCGTCGGCCAGGTGAATTTAGATGACCTTCTTTCTCAGAGAGACCGGGTTTCAGAAAATATCAGAGCCATTATCGACAAGGCGACCGACCCCTGGGGGATTGAAGTTATTAGTGTGGAGTTAAAAGACATCACTTTACCGGAAGAAATGAAACGGGTCATCGGCAAGCAGGCTGAAGCAGAGAGAGAAAAAAGAGCCATGATTATTAAGGCCGAAGGAGAAGTGATTGCCGCCAGCAATATGGCCAAGGCGGCTCAGACCTTGTCGGAATCCAGAGGCGCTCTTCATTTGAGAACCCTGCAGTCAATCAACGACATCAGCTCTGATCAGTCAAATACCATTGTTTTTGCCGTGCCGCTTGAAGTCTTAAGAGCCTTTGAAGGATTCGGTAAAAACTCGCCCGAAGAAAAAGCGAAGCCCCGTAGTGAGCTACGCTCTACTACTGGGGAGGAAGAAAAGAAATAAATAATTAAATAGCTAAAAGGTCGCAATAGTCGCGAGCCACGGGTTATAAGGTCCCGGGCGAGCGACACAATATATTTCTTTAGAGGTTGGACACCTTTCTTTGAAGAAAGGGGTCCACCTGAATACTATGGCAAAAGAAGTTATAAAAAAAGACGGCACCAAACAACCGTTTGATGCCGGAAAAATTAGAAACGCGATTATCGCCGCCGCTGCTGAGACCGGTCTTTCGGAAGAGAGAACAAACAAAGCAGCTGAACAAGTAACAGCCACTATCATTCAAATGGTCGAAGCAAAAGAAGAAATAACAACGAGTGAAATTAGAGAAAAGGTTCTCTCAGAGCTGGATAGTATCGAGCCTGAGATTTCCGAAGCATGGAGAAAGTACGATCGGGAGAAAAAAGAAATTTTATGATTTTCATAAGTCTAACAAAAAGCGCCCTACCAGGGCGCTTTTTGGATGGACAAGAATGGTCAAAAGTGCCAAAATTAAAAAGAACGATAAAGGAGGTTTCCAAGTTAATAATGGAAGGAGGAATAGAATATGTCGTATCCGGTAAAGGTTTTTAGCACAAGAGGTTCAGACATTTTGGCGAAAGAAGTTTGCCACGCTCTGCAATCCCGTTTGCCCAAAGAACTGCAAACAGACGGTTGTCTGAAACTAGGGAGGAGTTTGGTCAATCGCTTCAGCAATGAGAATATCCAGGTGCAGGTGGAGAACGTCCGGGATCATTTTGTGGTGGTGATTCACACTCAGGTGCCGCCGGTCAACGAAAGGTTGATTGAGTTTTTCGCGCTTCTCGACGCTCTGAAAGGAGCAAGGCCAGCCGACATTTTGGTTGTCTTTCCTTATTATCCCTACGCGAGGTCTGATAAAAAGAATCAGCCCCGCATTTCCACCATGGCGTATCGCCTGGCCCACATCCTGAATCATTCTTTCGGCATCGACCGCGTTCTGCTGCTTGATCCTCACGACGATCATATCAAGCACTACTTCGACCCGGTAGCTGAGGAGATAACAAGCATTTATCTTCTGCTTGATTATTTGGAAAAAAACGTTTTCACTTTCCAGCCGAAAGAAGAAAGCGTGCTCGTTTTTCCCGATGAAGGAGCGAGTAAGCGCTACAGCGGCTTTGCCAGGCTTTTGCGCATTCCAACGGCCTACATTGACAAGGGCCGGCGCGATGATCGGGAAGAGCCGGAAATCAAAGGCATTATTGGCGACGTCAGAGACAAGTTCTGTTTGATGATTGACGACGAAATCCTAACCGGTAAAACCGCTATCAAAGACGCTAACAAAGTGCTGGAACAGGGCGGCCGATCGGTTTGGATGTTGGCTCCCCACGCTCCCTTTGCCGACAAAAACATGGCCAAAGCTAACCTGATTCGGAAACTGGAATTCTCATCTATCGAGAAGTTCATCATCACCAATAGTATACCAAACACCGCTCAAATGGTTTCCGGAAGGACAAAGTTTGTTGTGCTGTGGGTGGAATTCCTGCTGGCCGAAGCCATCAAGCGAACGATTCTGGGTCAATCCATCACCGAACTGTATAACCCGAATAATGTTGATCTGTATCGCTAATCAAAAAAGAATGGGGGAGAACGAGAAACTCGTTCTCCCCTCATTTATTTTAAAATAGACAAAAAAGGCCAAAAGTGCCAAAATTAATATATCCTGCACTTTTTAATAAAAAATGCAGGATAAAGAAACACTATGTCAAAAAGAGTAAAATCCTTTGACGAAGAATTGTATAAAAAGGCTCAAATTACCGACTTAATTCTTTTTGGTATTAATTCAGTCATTGAAAATAAAGAAAAATGCACATTTGAAAGATTAATCAAAGAGTGCTTTACCTTGTTTCCTGAAGCCTTTGGTTTTTCAAAATATTCTCAATGGCCAGATTCCCTTAAATTAGACCGCCGATTGAGAACCCTTCGAAAAAGAAAATTAATCACTGGTGACCCCAAAACCTCTTTTTCTCTGACCAAACTCGGCACGAAAATCGCCATCGAAACCGCCAAAATCTTTCGCCAAAGAAAGTTGTTTAAATAAACCCTGCACCTTAAACAAAGTATTCAGTTCCAAAGAAAAAATTGATTTAAATTATGCCAAAGAATAAAAAATATTTTCTTAATTTTATAGAGGAGGCAATATTTAACCCAAAATATTCTGGTTATGTAGCTGGTAGAATAGAAATTTGGGATAACCAACATGATTTTGGAGTAGAAGAAATAAGGTTTTTTACTAAAAAATTAGAAGAATGGGAAAAATTTAGGAGTAGATGGGATTTTAAAGAGGTAAATGATGCCCAAATAAAGAAAACAAAAAACATAGTCAAAGAAAAATATTATGATGTAAAATGATATTGAAAGATTTTAAAAAAATCCTAACGCAAGAAATCAAAAAATATTTATGAATATGAAGATGCAGGATGTACCCAAAATCGAACGTCCTCGGGAGAAGTTGATTGCCAAAGGCCCGGTAAATGGGCTTTTTTTAATTCGTAATTCGTTCAAGGTATATTTCACGTAATTTAATAACCAAAATTTAGCTCGAAGTTTATGAAAAATATTGAGATTGAAATTCAAGCAATAATCAAAAACCCAAAAGAGGTGGAGAGAAAATTAAAGAAGGTTGGAAAGTTTATCAAAACCAAAAAACAGGTGGATAATTATTTTGTTACGCCACAAAGAAACTTTTTTGCCAAGGAACCGCCGATAGAATATTTAAGAATAAGGTATGAAAAAGACAAGAATCATTTGAATTATTCTTTTCTGCATTTCGGCAAAAATGGCTGGTTGAGAGCAACGGATGAGTACGAAACATTAATTGACAAATCTGAGGTCGTTGAAGAGATTTTTAAGAAGATTGGCTTGATTCCTAAGGTTACCGTAATTAAAACTCGGAAATATTTTGATTGCGGTGATTTTGAGGTAACCCTAGACCAAATTAAAGGTTTGGGTGACTTTATGGAAGTTGAAGCTAAAAAAGATTTTGGGGGCGTAGACAAAACCAGGAAGGCCTGCCAAAAATTTATAGATGGGCTGAATATTGAATACGAGGTTAAACGTTTGATGAGTTACCCCCGAATGCTCTATCAAAAAACTAAAAAATATGAAAAATAAATTGACCTGCAAAACTGGATTAAAGAAAAATATCATCAAAAAAGCGGTTTTTGACCGAGAAATTGAACTTTGTAAAATGCTGGCAAAAAAGAATAGGGGGAAATGCGGGTGGGGAAAGTGCAAGAATTGCGGCGTTGTCCCTCTTTTATATAAACTACATCAAGGTAGATTGCTAGAAAAACCGGCTGATTTGGTTAAAATAAGAAAAAAGATTTTTAAATAATTAAAATTAACAAATAAAATACATGAACCATTATCAAGAAGAAATCAAAAAGTTCTCTGAAGAAAGGAATTGGGCTCAGTTCCATGACGTGAAAGACCTCTTATTGGGATTGGTGGAGGAGGTGGGAGAGTTCAGGAACATCATTAAATGGGTCAATGATCCCGGGGACCTCAAGAAAGTCATGGCTGATAATAAAGAGGAGGTGAAAGACGCTATTGGCGACCTATATTGGTTTTTGGCGTCTTTGGCCAATGTGTGCGGGGTCGATATGGATGAAGCGATCAGGTTCACGATTGAAGACAACAGAAAGAGGTATCCGGTTGAGAAAACCAAAGACCACCACACTAACATTCACCTCGGCGGGTACGACGGTAAATATAAAGAAAAATAATCAAAATTTAGGCTGAATTATGAATATTGAAGTAGAAATTAGAGCAAAGATTGATGATTTTACTGAAATAAAACAAGTCCTGGGAAAGATCGGCGCAAAATTCATCAAATCAGTCAACCAAATAGACAAGATATTTGGCGCTGCCAAGTTTTTGGATTCTGAGCATAAGATAATCGAGGGAGGATTGAGTGCCAGAATAAGAGGGGTTAATGGTAAGAGAACATTGGAGTTTAAAGAGATTTTAAGAGAAAAGGGTGGTATTGAATTAAGTGCTGAGGTGTTCAGTATTGAGTCAGCTGAAAAGATACTGCGCAAGCTTGATTTTGAACCAGCTTTTACCATTAAAAAAGCTAGAGATTCTTATAGCTTTCAGGATTTTACCATTTGCCTCGATAAGGTGGAAAGGCTGGGGAATTTCATTGAGATTGAAAAAATAATCCAGTCCGAGGATAAGGTGGACGAAGCAAGAAAGGAATGCCTCAGCTTATTGGAAACCATAGCCCCCGGGTCAAAAATAGAGACCAGGAAGTACGGTGATTTGATGCAAGACCTTACAAATCAACGGAAATAAAATTATGGCAATAAGAGTTTTAATAATTCATGGGTGGGAGAGTAATTCAAAAGAACATTGGTTTTTGGCGGAGAAAGAAAGGTTGGGAAAATTAGATTATGAAGTGGTTGTACCGGATATGCCGAATACTTTACACCCGAAAAAAGAAGAATGGGTTGAGGTTATTGAAGATTTCAATCCCGACGAGAATTCGATACTGATCGGCCATAGTTTAGGCGGTGTGGCGATTTTGAGGTATTTGGAAGTGGCTGGTAAAAAAGTAGGGAAGTGTATTTTTATCGCTACGCCGATAAGAAAATTAGGGGTAGGGTATGAAGGAATAGAAAACTTTTTGGAAGGAGATTTTAATTGGAACAAAATTAAGGAAAACGCAGAAAAATTAATTGTTTTCAATCAAACAGAAGACCCAGCGGTTCCTCTTGAACACGGTAAAGATTTAACGAGTAACCTTAACGGTGAATTAGTCGTAGTTGAAAGAAATGACCACTTCGATAAAATTGACTTCAATTTACTTGAGAAATATATTCTAAACTAATCAAAATTTAGGCCGAAGATGAAAAATAAAGGTCGAAGGGTTACTTAAAAATAAATAATATATGAAATATTTACTTTGGATTTCGTTAATCATTGCGGCTATTGTTGTAATTAATGAGATTATGTGGATTGGCAAGAGTGATCTCGCTTGGGTACTTGTTGGTTTGGGGGCAGCGGTGGGATTACAAGCTATATATCTTTTGGCCGGAAAGAAATAAAACTTTCGATAATTTAAGAGGAGAATTGTTCTCCGCTAAAAACTTTCGGTTAAACGGAGTTTAACCGAAGGTATAATCAAAATTTAGCTAGAAGTTATTATGAAAAAGAAAATAAACTATCTTGGATTCCTGGGATTTTTAGGATTTTTGGGATTTGTGAATCCTTCAGAGACATATCCGTTATTCTTCCTATTCTTTTTATTTTTCCTATTTATTCCAAAGAAATCTAAAGAATAACCAACTCCTCGACGTGGCTCGGGGCAAGAATTTAGGTCGGAGTTAGATTAAGGGAGGTCGAACCTCAATCAATCGCCGAAAGGGCGATTTTTGTATATTCCTTGACAAGTTTGAGAAAGAGTTTAAGATAAGTTTTTGTTAGGCCCAAAAAGCAAATTTAGAGAAAAAGGAGGAAAAAATGGGCACTTTAACAAATTTGACTCACGAGGAGGCTTGGGAGATCGGCACCGGCATAAGGAAAAGTCTTATGAGGAAAGGGGTTGAGGCCAGTATTGCTGTGGTCAATCGAGACGGCAGGCCATTATTCCAGCTTGCAATGGACTTAGCAAGACCCTTCACCGCGAATGTTGCTTTATTGAAAGCAATGCAGTCAGCCAAAACTGGCTGGTCAACCAAATTCGTTGGTGAAAGCATTGCCAAGGGAGAAAGGACACCACAAATTCTGAATCTCGACTCAGCTACCCTTATAAAGTTTGCCGGCGGACTTCCTATCTATGACAAGAGTGGTAATCTTCTGGGAGGAGCTGGCGTCAGCAATTTGCTTGCTGAAGAAGATGAATTTCATACCAGAAACGGCATCAAGGCTGCCGGTTTTGTCCCAGAACGCTCACAGTAGTCAAATCAAGGCCACCTATCCACCCAAACTTGAAAGGTGGCTTTTTATTTCTCGCCGAAGAGGCGGTTTTTTGTTTATCCTGAACATATTAAAGGGATAGGGCTTGATTTTTTTGTGAATTTATCCTATAATTAAATGGGATAATATGACTAAGTTATCCGAAGAAAATCTAACCAAGATCGGAAGAATAGAATTAGTCATTAATAGAAATCTGTTTTTGATTTGCACCATAATTACCATAATAGTAATGGCTATGGCCGCAATAGAATTTTTGAGCCGAGGGTCTTTCTTTCCTTCCCGAATAGGTTTCTTTTATATCGGAGTTTTATTTATCTATACTGCCCACAAAGAAATGTTAAGGTGGCTGGAGGAGAAAGGAGTGGAGAGACAGGGAGAAATTTTTCTTTATTCTTGGATTGGTTTGACCACCTTATTTTATGTTATTAATTTTTTGACGAAAGATTACTACCGCATATCTTTAGAAGGCAAACCCCTAGAGTGTATGTCGGAAGTTTCCATTATCACTTTAGAGGTGGCCGCTATTTTCTTTTTGGCCAGGCTATCTAAAGTAATAAAAATTATATTAATGAAAAAACGTTAAATTTAAATTAAAAATCTTAAATATATTTTATCAAAAGGTCGCCAAGCAGGCGGTTTTTTGGTAGGATAAAAAAATGGTGATAACAAAAAAGAAAAAAGTCGTTATCGGTGGAAGCTTCAATGTGTTACACAAGGGGCACAAAGCATTATTAAGTAAGGCTTTTCAGTTGGGCAATGTGACTGTTGGCTTAACTTCTAATATTTTGGCAAGAAAGATTAAAAGAAGAAAAATTAAAGACTTCAAACACCGAAGAAAAGAATTAAAAAACTTTATTAAAAAGGAATTTGATATTAAACCAAAAATTGTCAAAATCGAAGATAAATTTGGACCTACCTTGAAAAAGGACTTCGATTATATTGTGGTTTCACCCAGAACCTATAAGACAGCCTTACTCATTAACCAGGAGCGCCAAAAAAGAAATAAAAAACCGATAAAGATTATCAAAATAAATTTTGTTTTAGCTCAAGATAGAAAACCCATTTCTTCCACTAGGATATTAAAAGGGGAAATCACTAGGCAGGGCAGGAAGCTCAGCTGAATCATAGCCAGTCGCCAGAAGGGCGATTTTTTGTTTACCCTGAACCGTGTTGAAGGGGTTGCCCCGAGCCTGTCGAGGGGGTAGAATGAAATAAAAGGTCATAACTATTCATAACTATAATAAAAAAAGATAAAAAAATGGGCATAGGATGGCAAAATCAAAAGAGACGCAATAGAAGGTTAAAAAAGAGAAGAAAAAACAAAGGTAAAAAATAATCAAAATTTAGCCCAAAATTAAAGTATAAAACCAAACTAAGTTTAGTTTGGATAGTCGTCAAAGGGGCGGTTTTTTGGCAGAATAAGATAGGCGATGAGAATAGAATTCTCATCTTCACCTACCCGAGTCGCAATGAAGGGTCGAGAAAAGTGAATACTCTTTGAGCCGTTTTTATAAATAAAAACTTGGTATATGACTAAGGAAGAAGGTTTAAAAATTTTAAGGGAAAATCTTTCAAATCAAAACTTAATTAAACATTGTCTGGCGGTGGAGGCGATAATGAAAGCCTTGGCCCGCCGTTTTAACGAGGGCGATGAAGAGAAGTGGGGTTTAGCTGGTCTTTTGCATGACATCGATTATGAAAAAGTCAAAGATGACCTCTCTCAGCATTCTTTGGTTGGAGCTAAAATGTTAGAAGATATGGGCATTGATAAAGAGATTTGTCAGGCTGTTAAAGTGCACAATGAAGCTCACGGTATTCCTCCTCAATCCTTATTAGATAAGGCTCTTTTTGTGATTGACCCGTTGACTGGTTTAATTGTGGCA
>Ga0210051_1003404_pt1 | contig 15806 bp, 16 predicted proteins | sample CryGey092014_all_FD_185464 | JGI IMG/M metagenome (GOLD analysis project Ga0210051, IMG submission 185464) | Groundwater microbial communities from aquifer - Crystal Geyser CG23_combo_of_CG06-09_8/20/14_all (SPAdes) (version 2) | ecosystem: Environmental > Aquatic > Deep subsurface > Groundwater...
AGGGAATGATAGCTGAAGTAAAAAAGCTAAGAAAGTCAGGAGTTTCTTTTAAGAGATTGGAAGAATTTGGGCTTGAATATAGGTTTGTAGCTCTCTATTTGCAAAAAAAAATAAACCACAAAGATATGGTAGAAAAGCTTAAAAAGGAAATTGAAAAATTTAGCAAAAGACAAATGACCTGGTTTAAAAAAGACAAAAGGATTCACTGGACACCACCAACCCATTATCCTTATAAGTATGCAGAGAAATTGGTAAAGAGTTTTCTAAGATGATTATTTATAAAGTTTTTTTAAAATTTTAGAAACTATTTCAGGATTAGCCCTTCCTTTAGTATCCTGCATTACTTGACCTATTAAAAATTGTAATGCGCTTTCTTTCCCTTTTTTGTAATCACTGACAGCTTTTTGATTTTTTAAAAGGGTTTTTTTAATAATCTCTCCCAGTTTTTTTTCATCTCCAATAAGGGTTAATTCTTTGTCTTCAATAATGTGAGAAGGGTCAGCTCCTGTTTTAAACATCTCTCCAAGGACCTGTTTGGCAATTTTACTTGAAATTTTCCTTTCATAGATTAAGGTAATGAATTCGGCAAAATTTTCCGGGCTGATTAAAAAATCTTCCCCAACCACCGAAGCTCCTTTTAATAACCCTTGCAAGTCAGTAATCATATAATTTGAACAGAGTTTAACTAATTTCGCATATTCCTTTTGGCTAACCCTTGTCTCCATTTTCTCTGATTTTACCCAATCTCTAAGTTCTGACATCGTTTTTTCAAAATATTCCCCCAAATCTTTATTTTGGACAAAAACCTCAATAATCTCTGAATCTTGAAGTTTGTACTCCTTTTTAAATCTTTTTCTTCTTTGTTGAGGAAGTTCAGGAATTTCAACTAAAATTGTATTAATAAATTTTTGGGGGGAATGAAGGGGTGGTAAATCTGGCTCCGGGAAATAACGGTAATCGTAATCTTCTTCTTTTGTTCTCTGGGATAAAGTTATCTTCTTGTCGTCTGACCACCCCCGAGTTTCTTGAATAACTTTTTTACCAGATTTTAAGAGTTTTGTTTGTCTTTCAATCTCATAATCTATTGCTCCTTCTACCACCTTAAATGAATTAAGATTTTTAATTTCCACTTTTGTTCCCAACTTTTGATTTTTGGAAAGTGATATATTAACCTCAACGCGCATTTGCCCTTTTTCCATGTCGGCATTAGAAACATTAAGGTATCTTAAAATCAATTGGAGTTCCTGGGCAAATTTTCTTGCCTCTAAAGCTGAGGTTATATCAGGTTCAGTAACCAATTCCATTAAAGGAATGCCGGCTCGATTAAAATCAACTAAAGAATAACCTTTTTCATGAACCCGGTTAGAGATTTGTTTTCTTTCAGATTCTTTTCTACCTTGCTGATCTCTAACGGGGTGGATTAACCTTCCAGTATCTTCTTCTAGATGAATTCTGGTAATTCTGACTTTTTTATTGTTAATTTCTAAAAATCCTTTTTGGCAAAGAGGCATATCATATTGGCTTATTTGATAACCCTTTGGCAAATCAGGGTAAAAATAATTTTTTCTGTCAAATTTTGAATATTCAGGAATTTGACATTTTAAAGCCAAACCCGTTTTAATAACCTTTCTTACTGCTTCTTTGTTTATCACCGGAAGCACTCCCGGGTGTCCCATACAAATCGGGCAAACATTAATATTGGGGATATGCTCGTTGGGATCATTCTTACAAGGACAAAACATTTTACTTTTTGTGTTTAATTCTACGTGGATTTCCAAGCCAATAATTGGTTTATAGTTCATAAAATTGTCAACGAGGTTGGGTCTCGTTGATGATTTCAACTCCTGAGCTGGTGCCAATAATATCGGCGCCGGCTTTTATCGCTTGTTTTACATCAGCTAAAGTTCTAACGTTTCCAGCAACTTTAATTAAAAGTCCAGGAGCCCCTTTTCTCATCAATTTTAAATGATAGAATTTCTCCTTTAATTCTCGGTGCTCAAGGGGATCTTTGAAGGTGGCAGTTTTGACGCAAAAGGCGCCGGCTTTTTTTACAATTTTGGAAGCTTTTACAATTTCCTCATCCGTGAGATAGCCACTCCCGATAATGACTTTAGTCGGTAAAATCTTACAAACCCTTTTTAAATCTTTCAAAATTTTATTCCATCTTTCCTGTTTGACATCAGGAATATTGATGACTATGTCAATTTCGTCAGCCCCATCTTTTTTTATCTTTTGGCAAATTTTTACCCTCTCTTTATGAGAACTATCCCCTATTGGAGGGTCAATTAAACAAACCACTTTAACCTCTGTTCCTTTCAATTCTCTTTTGACTAATTTAACCCATTGAGGATTAATACAGACTGACCTAAAGCCATATTTTTTGGCTTCCTGACAGGTCTTTTTTATGTCTTTTGCTTCAGCTCCTAACTCTATATTTGTATGGTCAATAACCCGAGCGATAGCGAAGGGTGAAGATGAAGCTTTGGCTTCATCGCCTAGCCGAGCGATAGCAAAGGGTGAAGATGAAGCTTTGGCTTCATCGCCTATTTTATTCATTTCCATATATCTTTAAAATTTTTAGATTTTTTTAATATTTTTAAAAACCTCTTTTATGGATTTCTCTCCGTTAATCATGATAACATTTCGAAATCTCTTTGACAAAACTTTGTAAGTCTGCCAGACTTTTTCGAGTTTTTCTTTTTCTTCAAAAAGAGTTCTTTTATCTCCCCTTTTTTTAATTCTTTCCAAGCAAATTTCTGGTCTGACTTCCAAAATAAAAGTTAAATCCGGCATCAAAAATTTATTGTTTATTTTAATTAACCAATTTAGAGAAAGTCCCGAAGCTCTTCCGTAAGCAAAAGAGGAAAAAAAATAACGGTCAGATACAACCGCCTTCCCCTTTTTTAAAGCCGGTACTATTTCTCTTTCCAGATGTTCTTTTCTATCTTTGGCATAAAGTTTCTGAAAGGCGGCAGGGTTAGCTTTAAGCTTTTTGTCCAAAATCTTGCGAATCTTTTTGCCGGCTTCTGAATTTGGGGTTGGTTCTTTGGTCAGTAAAACCTTGTACTTTTTCTTTTTCAAAAACTCAGCCAAAAGCTTTGACTGAGTAGATTGACCCGACCCATCAAGTCCCTCAAAAACAATAAATTTTCCAGAATAGAGATTTTTCTTCATTTACGCGAGCGTTAGCGAAGCGTGGAGATGAAGCGTTAGCTTCATCGACTTCTATTTTGATCCCTGCCGTATTGGTCCTGATCATCCAAAATATCTTTTTCTCGCCATTGCTTAACCCAATCTTGGACCTTAAATACTTTATAATTTCCGGCTTTTATTGAACAAATCACCCTCTTTAAACCAGCATTAATTATCATTTTTTTACAAATAAAACAAGGGAAAGCGTCTATTATTTTTCCCTTTTTGTTTTCTCCATAAATAAACATATCTCCTCCCAAGACACTGGTGCCTGACCTGGCAGCATTGATTAAAGCATTTTGTTCGCTATGGACTGAACGGCAAAGTTCATATCTTTGGCCATGAGGAATTTTTAATTTGTCTCTCAAACAAAATCCCCTTTCTAAAGAATCTTTTGTTCCTCTTGGAGCCCCAACATAACCAGTGGCTACAATCACATCGTCTTTAACAATAACTGCCCCACACTTAGTTCTAAGACAGGTTGATCTTTGGCTAACCTCTTTGGCTATATTTAAATAATATTCATCTTTAGAGGGCCTCATGGTTTAGAAAATAGAAAATAGAAAGTAGAAAGTAGAAAATTTATTACTTAATTTCTAGACCCATATTTCTGGCTGTTCCTTCAACGATTTTCATTGCTTTTTCTAAATCAGAAGTATTCAAATCTTCCATTTTTTGTTGGGCAATTTTTCGAAGCTGTTCTTTGCTAATTTTAGCTACCTTGATTTTATTAGGTTGGCCAGACCCTTTCTCAATTCCAGCCGCTTTTTTCAAAAGTTCAGAGGTGGGAGGCTGTTTTAACTTAAACTCATAAGTTCTATCCTCAAAAACCTTAATTTCTACCGGAATTTTAAAACCGGCCTTAGTTTTGGTCTCATCGTTAAATTTTTGGCAAAATTCAGCAATATTTAAGCCGTGTTGAGCCAAACTAGGACCAACCGGAGGAGCAGGTGTTGCTTTACCTGCTGGAATTTGTAATTTAATGATAGCTTTTACTTTTTTCATATAGTTATATAAGTTATGCGAACCCCAAGAACCTCGTTGATGAGTTTTATATCTTTTTAATTTGCAAAGAATCTAACTCTACCGGTGTGTCTCGACCAAACATATTGACAAAAACTTTTACCTTCCCTCGCTCCTCATCAATCTCTGAAACTTTGCCATCAAAATTCTTAAAGGGGCCATCAATAATTTTTACTGGATCCCCTATTTTAAAATCAATCTTATATTGAGGGGTCTCCACCCCCATCCTTTTTTTCAAAATTTCAACCTCCTCTAAGGATACCGGGATAGGGGTAGTTCCCGCTCCTACAAAACCGGTTACGTTTGGGGTGTTTCTTACCACGTACCAGGAATCATCGGTAACTATCATCTCCACCAGAACATAGCCGGGATAGATTTTTTCTTCAATTATTTTTCTTTTACCGCTTTTAATTTTAATTTTCTTTTCTTTGGGAACAATGACATCAAAAATTTTATCTTCCATTCCAAGAGATTCTATTCTTTGTTTCAAACTCTTGCTGACTGCTTCTTCATAACCAGAATAAGTATGAATAACATACCAATTTCTTTTTTGGGGTAGATACTGTTTTGGCATAATAATGCGATATATCAGGCAGAGCCCTTTATAATATAAATTTATTTAATAGAAAAATAAATACAAGGTCTAGACCGCCTAACAAAATAGCTACCACAATGGAAACCCCAATAACAATCAAAGTGTATTTGAAGGTTTCTTTTCTGGTCGGCCAATTAACCTTTTTTGCCTCAATTTTAACCTCTTTTAGGTAGCTAATAATTTTTGGAAAAATTTCCTTAATTTTCATAGATATTTTGAACTTTAAAATGGCCTCTCGGCCACATTTTTATATTAGCCAAAGATAAATTTAATGTCAACCCCCACCACTTTTAGCCAAGCAATCTTATGGTGACCCCGATAATTGCCATCACAATACCAATTACCCAGAACCGCATTGTTACTTTGTAATGGGGCCAACCTTTAGCTTCAAAATGGTAATGAAGGGGGGTAGCTAAAAAAAGTTTTTTTCGACGAAACTTTTTTGATAAAAGTTGTAAAATCACCGACCCTGACTCAATCACTAACAAAAACCCAATTATTGGTAAAACCAAAACCGAATCTGTTAAAAAAGCAACCACTGTTAAAGCAGCGCATAAGCCCATCATTCCGGTTTCCCCCATATAAAAGCGGGCCGGAGGGATATTAAACCATAAAAAAGCCAGGAGGGCTCCCAATACAACCGCACAAAAAGTAGCCAAATCTATTTGACCCATATATAAAGCAATAATACTAAAAGCTCCAAACATTGCAGCAAAACTTCCTCCAGCCAAACCATCTAATCCATCAATCACCCCACCGGAATAGGTAGCCATCATTACAAAGATAAAAAGAGGGATATACCAAAATCCAATTAGCAAATCACCTCCTCCGGGAACATGCAAAGTATGCCAATCTAACTTAAAATAAAACCACAGTCCCCCGATTAAGCCCAATAAAGCCATTAAAATCAAACGATATTTTAACTTTAGCCCTCCTCCAATATATTTTCCCCTGCCTAAAACTTGTAAAACATCGTCGGCCAACCCAATCAAAGCAGCTACCACGAGAGCAAAGAGGGGCAGCCAGGTCTGGTTTCTGCTTAAAAAACTCAATTTTTGGAATAACCAGAAATCGGTTTTAGTCAATCCTAAAAATAACAAAGCTAATAACAAAGGGGTGAGCCAAATTAAAAGTCCTCCAAAACGAGGGATACGGATTTCTTCTCCTTGGTGAAATTTTTGAAAAACTGGGATTTCTTTTCCATCTATAGATTTTTTTCTTGAGGTCTTTTTCCAGAGTTTGTATTTATACATCAAATTAGTTAAAGCCGGAGTTAGGAAAAAAGCCAAAAGAAAACTTACGGTTCCTAAACTAAAAATTTTGATGACGTCTAAAGTAAGTTGAGGCATAATCACCATTTATAACTTTGGTATATCCAATCTACTAATTTTTTCATTTCTTCAAAGCGGTCTTTGGAAGCCAAAATTACATTAATTATCCAGCCTTGACCTTTTGGTGCTTCCAGAACCAGCAAAAGACATCCTTTGGCCCTTGGCGTCCAACCGGTTTTTCCTCCAACAATTCTGGTTTGCCAGTAGGCGGATTCTCCTAAAAACTTATTGGTATTGATGAGTTCTGGCCCATAAGAATCATATTTTGGAGTAGAAAGGATTTCCCAAATTAAAGGTTTTGTTTTTAATAAATAATCTATGAATTCTGCTAAATCTTCAGCGGTTGAATAATTTATCGGCTCTTCTGGGTTTTCGGGGTCTAGACCAGTTGAATTGAAAAAATGGCTATTTTTAAGGCCTAATTTTAGAGCTTCTATATTCATTAACTCAACAAATTTTTCTTCTGTCATTCCATCATAATCATTAGCCAGCGAGAAAGCGGCGTCATTACTTGATTCCATTAATAAAGGATAAAGGAGGTATTCTACCGGAAATTGTTTACCTTCTTTTAATTTGCCAAAATCTTCTTCCTGCTCGACTGCTTCTTTAGAAATCTTAATTTCTTTGGAAAGGTCATAGTTTTCTAAAACAACATAAGCGGTCATTAATTTAGTCAAAGAAGCAATAGCTAATGATTGATTGATATTTTTTTCAAAAAGTAATTTATCAGTAAAATCTTCTCTGGCTAAAAGAGAAAGGGCTGATTTGGCTTCAAGCCCTAAGTCTTCTTTCTGAACTTTGAGGGGAGTTAAATTTTTCAAATTCGTTTCAAAAATCTCCTGGTTTATTTGGGCAATCAAAATTTTGGGATTCTGAGTCATTTCCTGTCCCCAAAAAGCTTCTTTTAAATTTTTCTCCAAAACATTTACCCCCCACCAAAATGGTAGACTGATTAAGAGAGTAATTAAAAAAAATTTTAGTCCTCTATTCTCTGTTTTCATCGCTATTTTTTAGCCTTGGCAATCTTAATATGTAACTCTTTTAATTGTTCCTCGGTTACTTCAGTGGGAATATCCATCATTAAATCGCGGTTATCACCAGTTTTAGGAAAGGCAATAACTTCTCGAATATTTGCTTCATTTAAAATTTCTGCTAAAAATCTATCAACTCCCGAAGCAATTCCCCCATGAGGCGGAACTCCGTATTCAAAGGCTTCAAAATAATTACTAAACTGCTTTTTAATATCCTCTTTTTTATGGCCTAAAACTTCAAAAACAGCTGTTAAAATTTCAAGATTAGTGGTTCTCAAACTCCCTCCGCCAATTTCAGAGCCATTTAAGACAAAATCATATTGATAAGCTAAAATTTTTTCTGGCTGGGTCTTGATTTTTTTAATATCTTCAGTTTGGGGTTTAGTAAAGGGATGATGGACTGCTCCCCACTTCTTTTCCTCCCTGTGCCACTCAAACATTGGAAAATCAGTAATAAAGACAAAAGCAAGTTCATTTGAATTTTTTTTATCTGCCCTCAAATCGGGTTTATCAGTTTTGTATTTTTCCATTGCTTCTTTGTAGTTTAGTCTGGGAAATGGAATTTTAGTAATTTTCTTTTCTGGAAATAATTTTTTAACCAGATTTAGATAAAGTTTTTCCACTAAATTTAAGATTTCTTCCTGAGAAGAAAAACTCATTTCAATATCTAATTGACTATGCTCTGCCTGTCTATCAGCTCGAGGGTCTTCGTCCCTTAAACATCTTGCTATTTGAAAATATTTTTCAATCCCAGACACCATTAAAAGCTGCTTATATTGCTGGGGGCTTTGGGGCAAGGCATAGAATTTTCCTGGTTGAAGCCGGGCCGGAACTAAGAAGTCCCTTGCTCCTTCAGGAGTAGATTTGGTTAAAAGGGGTGTCTCAATCTCTAAGAATTCTTCTTTTTCTAAAAAATTTCTAATAAATTGAATTACCTTTTGTCTAATTTTTAAATTTCTTTTTAATCTTTCTCTTCTCAAATCCAGATAACGATACTTTAATCTTTTCTCTTCGTTTATTTCATAACCTGAGTTTTGAATAGCAAAGGGCAGGGTTTTAGCTTGGGATAAAATCTTTAAATTTTGAGCTTTGATTTCAATCTGGCCTGTTTCAATTTTGGGATTCACTAATCCCTTAGGCCTTTTATTCACTGTTCCCCTAACTTCAATCACCCATTCCGGACGCAAGCTCTGGACTGTCTGATAAATCTCTGATTTTGAATTTGGAGCAAAGACAATCTGAACTAAACCGCTTTTGTCTCTTAAATCAATAAAAAGAATCTTGCCGTGAGACCTTACACTATTAACCCAACCACAAACCTTAATTAACTTGCCAATATATTTTAGAGCTTCTTTGGCTAATATTCTCTTCATGCTTACTTTACTTTTATTCTCAATAATTTCCGGGCTGAAGTCAAATAAATCTAATCGATGACGAAATTGATTAACTTCTTAGGCACAAAAATTACTTTTTTTATCTTCTTGTTGCCAAGCCATTTTTTTATTTTTTCTCTTTTTCGGGCTTTATTTTCTGCTTCTTTTTGAGAAATATCGCTATTTGTCTCTATTTTGTCTCGAAACTTAGCATTGACTTGAATAATCAATTCTATTTTCTCTTCTTCAATGAATTTTAGGTCATATTTTGGCCATTTTTCTTTGAAAACAGAATAACCCTTCTTTTTATATTTCTGGGGATAAATTTTTGACCATAATTCCTCACAAATATGGGGAGCAAAAGGAGCAAATAATAAAAGAAATCTTTTAATTACGTCTTGACCTATTCCCTTTTTGTTTTTTAAGCCAAAATTTACAAATTTCATAAAAGCAGCAATCGAAGTATTAAATTTAGTTTTCTCAATATCTTTATCTATTTTTCTGTTCAATTTATGAACTAATTTTATGGCTTTCTGACTGCTTTTTTTATTTTTAAAACATTCTTCTATAAACTGGAAAGTTCTTTCTAAAAATTTAAAAGCTCCTTTTACCCCCTGATTACTCCAGCTAATGGTTTGGTCAAATGGTCCCATAAACATTTCATAAACCCTTAAAGTATCTGCTCCGTAAGTTCTGACGATTTCGTCGGGATTAATAATATTAGCCAAAGATTTTGACATTTTTCGGCCGTCTTCCCCTAAGATTACTCCATGAGAAGTTCTTTTCAAATAGGGTTCATCCTGAGGAACTATCCCGATATCAAAAAGAAATTTATACCAAAAACGGGAATATAACAAATGGAGAGTGGTATGCTCCATACCCCCGTTATACCAATCAACCGGTAGCCAGTACTTCATCTTTTTAAAAGAGGCTAGAGATTGTTTGTTGTTGGGGTCGCAATAACGAATAAAATACCAGGAAGAACCGGCCCAATTCGGCATAGTATCGGTTTCCCTTCTGGCAGTTTTGCCGCACTTTGGACATTTAGTACTGACCCATCTTGAAATACCGGCTAAGGGTGATTCACCAGTTTTAGTGGGTTGGTATTTTTTAACATAAGGGAGTTTGACCGGTAAATCCTTTTCCGCTACTGGAACCACCCCACATTTTGGACAGTGTATTAAGGGAATGGGTTCTCCCCAATAGTGTTGGCGGGAAAAAACCCAATCGCGAAGCTTATATTGAACCTTTTTTCGACCCAATTTCTCTTTTTCCAGGTGCTTTGTAATTTTCTCAATAGCTGTTTTAGAATCCAAACCTTTAAAAGGACCAGAATTGATTAAGGTTCCATAGGCTACAAAGGCTTCTTTGGTAATGTCTCCCCCCGAGATAACTTCCCGAATTTCTAAATTATTTTTTTTGGCAAATTGATAATCTCTCTTATCATGAGCCGGAACCACCATTACTGCTCCCCCGCCATAAGCTCCTATTACGTAATCTCCCACCCAAATTGGAATTCTTTCAAGGTTAAGAGGATTCTTACAGAAAGAGCCGGTAAAGACCCCGGTCCTTTCTTTTTCTAGTTGCGACCTTTCAAATTCAGTTTTCTCCAAACTTTTTTTAATATACTCTTTAACTTTTTTTTGAAACTCCTTCTTGACAATTTTTTGAATTAAGGGGTGTTCAGGAGCTAGAACCATTGCCCTGACCCCATAAATAGTATCTATTCTAGTGGTAAAAACTTGAATTTTGTTGGGATAACTTTCTAGAGGGAAATCAACCTCGGTTCCATAACTTCTACCAATCCAATTTATTTGTTGAGCTTTTATCTTTTCTGAATAATCAACTTTTTTTAAATCATCAATCAATCTGTCAGCATAAGTAGTAATTTTTAACATCCATTGCTTTCTAACTTTTCTTTCTACAGGAGTTCCGCAGCGCTCGCACCTGCCCTCAGCCACTTCCTCATTGGCTAAACCTATTTTACAAGAAGGACACCAATTAATCGGAATTTTTGCCTGGAAGGCTAGACCTTTTTTGAAAAATTGTAAAAAAATCCATTGAGTCCATTTGTAATAATCAGGGTCAGTGGTATTAATTTCTCTTGACCAATCAAAAGAAAGCCCCAAACTTTTAAGCTGTTTTTTAAAATTAACTATGTTTTTCTTTACGGTGATTTTAGGATGAATGCCGGTTTTTAGCGCATAATTTTCAGCCGGCAAGCCAAAAGCATCCCAGCCAATCGGATACAAAACATTATATCCCTCCATCTGCCGTTTTTTAGCCAGAATATCAAAAGCAACATAACTTCGAATGTGACCAACATGAAGCCCTTCTCCTGAGGGATAAGGAAATTCAACCAAGATATAGCATTTTGGTTTTTTTGAAAAATCTTCAGCTTTGTTTGGAAGATATTGCATATTTTTAAAGTTATTTATTAAGACATCTTACCATAAAGCAGGGTTTAGTTCAAAAAAAAGAGATTAGAAAATCCCTTTTTTTTGACATCTTGAATAAATCCCGGGTTCGACCAGGTGAGGGCAAGCGAAACCTCAAGATGAGCTTTAGTTCATCGACCTGTGTTGGATATTAATTAAGAAATTGGTGGTTCTTCGCTGGGAGGTTCTGGAAAGTCTGATGGCTCTGAAGGAGCTTCTGGTTTTTCAGGTGGTTTCGGAGCTTGTTTCCCTTTTTTAAGATAATAAACCAATAACCCAATTATCACAATAGCTACAATTATCCAAAAAATAGTCATAAAAGTTATTTATTTAATATTAATTAATAATTCTTGACGACCTTTGCTTTATTCTATTCTCTTTTTATTTTTAATTTTTGTCAACCCCCTTAGAGATCGGATCTCCGAAGGAGATCCGATCTCCTTATATTCTCGGAGATCCGATCTCCTTATATTCTCTGCTAATTTATATATGTCACCGGCTCCCATTATTAAGATTATATCACCTGATTTGACTTTATTTTTTAGAAAATAAGGAATTTTTTCAAAATCTTCAATAAAATAGGTCTCTTTACCTCGTTTTCCTATTGCCTCAGCTAATTTCTGAGAATTTATTTTTTTTGAAATCTTTTTCTGCTCCCGGCCAGCCACTTCATAAATTTTAGTTATTATAACTTTATCTGCTAGATCAAACGCTTTAACAAAATCATCCCATAAATAATAAGTTCTTTGGTATTGATGAGGTTGAAAAACTGCCCAGATTCTTTTTTGAGGCCATTTTTCTCGAGCCGTCTTTAGGGTGGCTTGAATTTCTGTTGGGTGGTGAGCATAATCACTTATAACTTGGAACCTGAAACCTGAAACTTGAAACTTTTTAATTTCAAAGCGACGCCAGGCCCCTTTATATTCTGAAAGAGCTTGAAAAGAAACTCTATCTGGGACCTTCAGGGCTCTAGCAACGGTCAAAGCAGCCAGGCTATTATAAACATTATGCTTACCAGGAACTTTTAAGATTCTCTTAAGTTTCTTAGTTTCTTTTTGCCTTAACCGATATAGGGAGATCGGACCTCCACAAGAGATCCGATCTCTAATAATCTTTTGAATGTTACTATCTTCCCCATTCGCTACCAACACTCCACCTTTTGGCAAATACTCAATATATTTCTTGTAGGTCTTTAAAATGTTCTTTAAATTTTTATAAAAATCTAAATGTTCTCTTTCAATATTAGTTAAAACAATAATCTGAGGAAAGTAATTTAAAAAAGAGGCCTGCCACTCGTCAGCCTCAATCACTAAATATTTACTTCTACCTATCCGAAAATTAGAATTGTCAAACTCTCTAAGTTTTGTGCCAATAACAACAATTGGATCAAAGCCAGCTTTTATTAAAATCAAACTAATCATTGCTGCTGTAGTGCTTTTGCCGTGAGTTCCCGAAACAGCAATTGTGAAATATTTTTTAGTTAACTCTCCCAAGGCCTGCGGATAACTTTTGATTTTTATCTTCCCCTTTTTTGCCCTTCTTAACTCCGGATTATCAAAAGAAACCGCTGAGCTGTAAATTACCAAATCAGTATCTTGGGGCAAATTTTTAGCCTTATGTTTTCCAATAAAAATTTTAACCCCTTTCTCTTTAAGGAAATCTGTAATTTCAGAAGAAATCAAATCAGACCCTGAAACCTGGTGGTCCAGAGCAAGATAATATTGAGACAGAGCTGAAACCCCAATACCGCCAATACCAATAAAATGTATCTTCATAAGAATAATCTAATGGAGGTCCGACCTCCATTGGTCAAAGAAGCTTCGCTTTTTTTCGACCCTTCGCTATGCTCGGGTGTTCGAGGTCGGACCTCGAACAATTTATTCAGCCAGCAGAGCCGAGTCTAAAATGGTATATTCTGCCCCTCCTCGCTTTAAACAGCTTTCCATCACCTCGATTGAATTTACTTCAAAGCCCAGAGTAATATCTTTTGAAATTTCTGGCTGTTCCTCGGGTTCTATTCGACGCCAAAGCCAGGTTTTTATTCTTCCTAAAGTAATATGGGGAGTAAATTCCCTTTCTTCCAAAGAAAAATGAACTCCGCTATCTAATAAACTCTTTTCCAAATCTTCTTTCAGCAACTTTGCTGTTTTAGATTTTTCTCCCAGGACCCAAACCATTCGAGGAGGCATTTTCTTTGGAGGACCGTAAGCAACTTTTTTCAAACTTATTGTAAATGGCTGATATTTTTGAGCCACTTCTTTTAATGTTTGACAAGTTTCAGCCAGTTCTTCATTACTAAGATAACCTAAAAAAATTAAAGTAATGTGCAAACCATCTTTTTTTGTCCACCTAATAATATCTGCTTCGGAAATTCCCTCCCCTACCCGAGCGTTAGCGAAGGGTCGAGATGAAGATTTATCTTCATCGACTATTGAAGCAAATTTTTCCTCAATGTTTTCTTGATAAGATTGCAGTTCTTTTTTTATATCTTCTGGCAAATTTATGGCAATAAAAATCCGATGTTTCATAAAATTAGTAATTGATAAAATTAGTAATTGAATTTTACCATAAAAAAGATTAAAATAAAAATGAGATGAAGGAAGCTTATTTATATAAAAAACTCAAGAATAAAAAGGTTCAGTGTCAAAATTGTCCTCATTATTGCCTTATTCCACCGGGAAAAAGAGGAATTTGTGGGGTTAGAGAAAATCGAAATGGTAAACTTTACTTACTGGTTTATGGTAAAGCGGTTGCCATACACATTGACCCAATCGAAAAGAAGCCATTCTTTCATTTCTTGCCCGGTAGTTATTCTTTGTCTATTGCTACTGTCGGATGCCAATTTTCTTGCCAAAACTGTCAGAACTGGGATATCTCGCAAGGCCCAAAAATAACTGGAAAAATTGAAGGAGAAGACATTTCCCCAGAGGAAATTGTAAAAGTGGCAAAGAAAAACAAAGTTCCAAGTATTTCCTACACCTACACGGATCCCGTTGTGTTTTCCGAATATGCCCTGGATACTATGAAGTTAGCCAAAAAAGCAGGTTTAAAGAATAATTTTGTTTCCAATGGATTTACGTCAAAAGAGTCAGCCAAATTAGTAATCCCCTATCTTGATGCCATTAATATTGATATAAAAAGTTTTTCCGAAGAATTTTATAAAAAGGTTTGCGGCGGCCGGCTTCAGCCGGTTTTAGATACTGCCAAATTAATGAAAAAATCCGGCGTTTGGACGGAAATAACAACTTTAGCAATTCCCACTCTTTCAGATTCAAAAGAAATGTTTAGAGACATTGCTAAATTTATTTATGAAGAATTAGGTTCCGAAACCCCCTGGCATATCAGCCAATTTTCCGGAGCCATTTCCTGGAAGTTACAGCACTTACCAGAGACCCCGGTTGAGACTCTGGAAATGGCTTATAGGATTGGAAAAGAAACAGGTTTGAAATACGTCTATACCGGCAACGTTCCCGGCTTGCCTTCGGAAGACACTTTCTGCCCAAAATGCCATGTCTTGGTAATTGATAGAACGGGTTATGTTATTTCTCGCTATGATAAACAAGGCAAATGCCCAAAATGCGGTCAAGATTTAAATTTAATCCTACATTAATCTAATCGAGATCGGATCTCGATTAATGTTCTATGATTTCTTTTGCCTGTTTTTCACCCCATCCACCAATAATTCTTCCTAATGTGGGTTCAAAAGAAGATAGATTGAAAGTTAAAAAGACAATTGAAAGTTTGGAGTTTTTAGGTAAAAAATTAAAAGAGAAAGCTCCGGATTCTATAATCATTTCTTCACCACATCCTGACTGGGGATTTAATGTTCCCCTATTCTTTTTAGCCAAAGATTTTAAAGGGGAAGTTCAAACCTTTTTAACCGGTCTTGAATCTCCCCAATTTTACTTTGAAGAAGGTAAAAGAATTTATCGAGAACTAGATAAGAAAAGAAAATATGCCCTGATTGCCTCTGGCGACCTTTCTCATTGCCTGAAAGAAGAAGGTCCTTATGGGTTTCAGCCTGATGGTCCTAAATTTGACAAAGCTTTAATTGAATTTTTAAAGAAAAAAGATGTTGAAAATATCTTAAAATTAGATGAAATGTTTCCTGAAGCTGGAGAATGCGGCTTAAGGTCTTTTTGTTTTTTGTTGGGAATTTTAACAGCTACCGGTATAAAGTGGCAGCCAGAAATTCTCTCTTATGAAGGTCCTTTTGGCGTCGGCTATTTAGTGGCCAATTTTAAACTCAACTATCCGAGTGAGCGAAAGCGAGCTCGTGGATGAAGATGAAACATTAGTTTCATCGACTATCCAAAATGAATACTTATATTGTTTTAGCAAAATCAGCAGTGGAAAATTACATAAAAACAGGAGTTATTATCTCCCCTTCCCCTGATTTAGCAAAAGAGTTTTTGCAGAGAAAATCAGGAGTTTTTGTAACTCTTCTAAAAAACGGTCAATTACGGGGCTGTATTGGTACCTATCTGCCAACCAAAGAAAATATTGCTCAGGAAATTATTTACAATGCCATAGCCGCTGCCACTGAGGATTATCGCTTCGGGCCGCTCCAAAAAGAAGAACTCCCCAAGCTTTCTTATACTGTTTATCTTTTAAGTAAACCAGAATTAATCCAAGAACTTAATCCTGTTAAATGGGCTTCGCCCAAAATCCGAAGGATTTTATTTAACAGGGTAAATCCTAAAAAATTTGGTATAATAGTAAAAACCCTACCTATCACCCCCTCGGCTAGCGATGTTGTCTTCAATGGCCATTTTGTTCCCAAATCAGGTCTTTTACTTCCGGGTTTAGAAGGAATAAATACA
>Ga0210051_1003413_pt1 | contig 15778 bp, 21 predicted proteins | sample CryGey092014_all_FD_185464 | JGI IMG/M metagenome (GOLD analysis project Ga0210051, IMG submission 185464) | Groundwater microbial communities from aquifer - Crystal Geyser CG23_combo_of_CG06-09_8/20/14_all (SPAdes) (version 2) | ecosystem: Environmental > Aquatic > Deep subsurface > Groundwater...
AAATCTCTTTCAACCCAAAGGAGGTGAAAACATGACCGCCTTACCTGTTTAAATAACAACCGCCAAGGGGATGGGTGGTACACTTTTCAATTCCCGAAATTGGTACACTTTTACTTTCCCATTGACACATTCAAAAGGCCGAGAAAAATAGTATTCGTGGACTCGCTACCAAAATCCGAAACAGGAAAGATTGACAAAAGAAGGATAAGACAACTCTATCAAGAAATATGAAATGACATTCACCCCCACCCCTGCCTGCGGCAGGCAGGCTAACCCTCCCCCCTTGAGGGGGGGTATTTTGATTTAATGCATTTATATCAATTTCCAATTTGCAAAGGAAATGACAGTATGCCTTTTTTAAAAACGAAAGACGGTCCAGAACTTTATTACGAATTATACGGAGAAGGAGACCCCATCATCTTCTTAAACGGCATTATGATGAGCACATTAAGTTGGAAGGATTTGGTGCCTGTCGTTTCAAAAAAGTTTAAATTGATTCTGTTTGATTTTAGAGATCAGGGTAATTCCTCAAAGATGAATGAACAATATGATTTGGATATACACGTAAATGACTTATTGAGTCTGATAGATGGGTTGGTGGTATCCAGAATCCATATGTTGGGGCTTTCATATGGTGGGCAAGTAGCTTTAAAATTTGCATTACTTCATCAAGATCGGTTAAAAACGCTCATCCTCCCCAATACAACAAATTTTATTAGTAATCATCTACGAGAGATAGGTAAAGCGTGGGAGGTAGCTGCGGAATTAAATGATGGGGAGAAGTTTTTTCAACTTGCCGTACCATTTATATACTCTGAAACGTTTTATCAGAAACACTTAGACGTGCTTCAGAAACGCCAAGAGATGTTTAAAACTTTGCTTACAAAAGAATGGTTTGAAGGCTTTATGAGGCTGTCCAGAAGCACAAAAAATTATTATATATGCCCAGAGCAACTAAAGATAATAAAGGTCCCTACGCTGCTTATAGGAGCTGAAAAAGATATTATAGCCCCCATAAAAGAGATGATGATACTATATGAAAATATTGAAAATTGTGAATTTGTTACTATACCTCAAGCGGGACACGCGGCATTTTTAGAGAAGACGAACGAATTTGCAACAATTGTTACGGGTTTTGCACTTAAATACTCGGGATAAGGGATGTTTTTGAGAATGGTCATCGTTCTGTAGTTGCTCACCAAATACTTGATACAAAACCCACATGTTATGCAAGCCCATCTTGGAATCTGAGGGGTTATGAAGTCATTAGAGGGAAAGGTTGTCATAATCACTGGCGCGAGCTCAGGAATTGGGGCTGCCTTAGCCAAAGCATTTTCGCAAAGGGAAGCGCGGGTTGTCTTAACTGCTCGCCGTTTAGAAAAGCTTAAAGAGGCGGCGAGGAATTGTCCGAATGAAACCTTGTGCGTGAGAAGTGATGTGACCAACGTCAAGGACCGTCAAGATCTGATAAACCAAACATTAAGCCAATGGAATAGAGTCGATATCCTGGTTAATAATGCTGGTTCGGGCATGTATGGAAAGCTTGAATCCATTAAAGAAAGGGAAATCAGAAATCTGTTCGAAGTCAATATCCTAAGTATCATTTTTTTAACCCAGATGGTCCTGCCGATTATGAAAAGCCAGGGCGAAGGGCTTATCGTCAATATCAGTTCCATAGCTGGATTGGTTTCCCATTCGAATAATGTAGCTCCTTATATATCGACAAAGCATGCAGTGATTGGGTTTTCAAGAGGATTGGTCAAGGATCTCCAAGGAACGAAGATCAAGGTCAATGTGGTCTGTCCTTACCTAACCTTAACTGAATTCTTTGATGCTTCAGTGGGAACTCAAGAAATGTCCGGGATAGTAGAACAATTGCGTTCACGAATGGATTCCCCAGACCAGGTGGCCAAGGGGATCCTCAATCAGATCTTTTCAGACAGGTTCATTATTTTCCCGACAGAAATCTCAGAGAAGGCTTATTTTAAATTTCGAGACCTCTAATTCTAACAAGGGATAAAAGGGATGCAAACCCAAGAGACCCAAACCGCTCTGATTACCGGTGGGGCTTCGGGTATTGGGAAAGCCATTGCAGAAAAGCTTTCCAAATCTGACATATCCGTTTATGTGGCCGATATAAACATTTCTCAAGCAAAAATAGTGGCGGAGGATATTATCCAGACAGGGAGAAAGGCAAAAGCATTCCACGTGGATATCTCAGATAGCAGTATGGTAGATGATTTTTTCAGGCAATTACAGGGGCAAACTGAAAGATTGGATCTATTAGTCAATGCTGCTGCCATCCTGGATAAGACCACATTTATCGAAGAGATGACCGATGAGCAGTGGAGACGAATGATCTCCATCAACTTGGACGGAACTTTCTACTGTTGCCGAGGGGCTGTTCGCTGGATGAAGGAACAGCAGAGCGGCCGGATCATCAATTTCAGTTCAGTGGCTGGCCTCACTCCTACCCCTGGGGCGCTTCATTACAGCGTTGCTAAAGGAGCTATTATTCAACTAACACGAACACTCGCCAGGGAAGTAGCCAGGTATAATATCCGTATCAACGCTATTGCCCCAGGGTATACTCAGACCCCTATGCTGGATAAGATGGAGGATAAATTTAAAGAATTCATTTTGAAAAACACCCCTCTTAAAAGGTTTGGCACGGTCGAAGAGATTGCAGGCCTAGTGGCTTTTCTTGCCACTCCAGAAGCTGATTTTTTCACCGGTCAAATCTTCAGCCCGAATGGAGGTCTTGTCATCTAAGCCAATATTAATTGTAGGGCGAGGCTTCAGCCTTGACTTAAGCCTGCCTACCGCAGGCAGGCAACCCTAAATGGTTGCCATACAAATATTAATGCATTTTTAGAAAAAGAGTCCTAAGGAGGAATTAAGTATGTCGAACGACTTTCCCCATTTAATCGTCAAGCAGACAGAAGATATATGTTGGGTTCAGATTAATCGGCCTGAGGATAGGAATTCTCTACATTCCGATCTGATATCGGAGCTCACTAGATTTATTGAATCGATTGAGGGAACCAATACAAGAGCCATTGTTTTTCGTGGTGTGGGTGAAACTTATTTTATCGGAGGGGCAGATGGCGTTGAAATGCATTTATTATCTCCTTCGGAAGCCAAGGCATTCTCCATAAATATTCAAAATCTATTTAACCGAATGGAGGCGAGCCCATTATTGATGGTAGCAGCTATTAATGGGCTCTGTTTTGGGGGAGGATGCGAATTTGCCTTGGCTTGCGATTTCCGGATTGCCAGCAAACAGGCTCGGATCGGTCTGCCTGAAGTAAAGGTGGGTATTATACCTGGCGGCGGAGGGACCCAGCGACTTTCCCGATTGGTGGGAGTGGGAAAAGCTTTAAAAATAATTCTTGAAGGTCACCTTTTTAGTGGTGAAGAGGCATTTGAACTGGGATTGGTTCATTATTTGGTTGAACATCAAGAACTTGAAAAAAAGGGGGAGGAAATCCTCAGAAAAATATTTGTTATCCCCCAGCATGCACTCTCTTCTGCCAAAAAGGCCGTATACGCCTCACAATATCTCTCTTTTAGTCAAGGGTTACAAGTGGAGACAGAAGAATTTGGAAAATGCTTTATTCATGATTATTTCCGAAAATTGATAAAAGACCAACTTAAGGACGGTCGTCTGAAGACAACCTTACGATTGCAATGAAAATTCAAAGAGGAGACAAGGGATGATGAAGGCCATAGGGATTGCAGGTAGCTTCCGAGAAAACAGTAATACAGAATTCTATTTAAAGAAGGCATTAGAGACCCTTGAGAATAGGAAGATCAAAACAGAATTGATCAGTCTTAGGGGAAAGACGATTAAGCCTTGCACAGGTTGTTACGATTGTGTAAACCTGCACCGATGTACTATTGAAGAGGATGACTTCGAAGGAATATTTGATAAGATGAAAGATGCCGATGGAATTATCATCGGTTCCCCGGTCTATTTCAGCTCCGTGGTTCCTCAATTGATGTCACTCCTCGATCGAGCTGGATTTGTAGCCCTCTGGTCGGGAAAATTTTTTGCCCGCAAAGTGGGAGGTCCTATTACTGTTGCGCGTCGTGCAGGCCATAATCTTGCTTTCTCACAGCTCCTCCTCTGGTTTTTTATCAATGGGATGATTGTTCCTGGCTCCACTTACTGGAATGTTGGGGTAGCAGGTGCTCGAGGCGCTCGAAATGCCAAAGAGGACGAAGAAGGCATCAACACAGTAATCCAATTTGCTGAGAACATGGCCTGGTTGATGGAGAAGATTTGTAGAGGTTCTTTTGATGGGTGAAGGAAAATCTATTGATGAACTTAATATCGGAGATTCGGCTCAGATCTCCAAGACGATTACAGAAACGGATATTAATGATTTTGCCAGGGTGACGGGTGATTTTAACCCGATTCATCTCGACCAAACCTATGCAGAAAAAACCACTTTTAAGGGCAGGATTGCCCATGGACTTCTCTCCGTCGGGATCCTTTCCACTGTCCTTGGGAATATCCTTCCAGGGCATGGAACCATCTACCTTTCCCAAGAGGTCAAGTTCCTTGCTCCGGTGAGAATTGGAGATATCATCACTGCAAGGGTAGAGGTCGTCGAACTGATCCTAGAAAAAAATCGGGCAAAATTTAAAACGACCTGCACAAACCAAAATGGCGAGATCGTAGTCGATGGAACAGCCTGGGGAATGCCTCCAAAAAAAGAATAAGAAGGGATTCAAAGCTGAAACTCTGAAGCCCTGCCGGTTGCTTCGGCAGGGCTTCATATATTTTAATCGGATATTCTTATTTTGCCTGATCAAGAAGGGCTTTTAACTTTGGTATCCGCTCATTTCTCTTTTTGGCGACCAGCGTAAAAGATCTCGGAACATCTGCCATGAGATGTTTCGATTGCTCTGCCGCAATTCCATAGAATTTTAAAATCTTCTCCTCCATCGCCAATGCCTCTTTCAAGGCACCGGAGTAACTCGCGTCCTTGGAGGGCGCCGCCTTTACCTGATAATCCTCTGGATTGAGATCAAAGGCAAAACAGCCTTCAATGGCATCGGTGATCACGCCATAGTAAGCCCGCTCAATCTGCGTGACATACTTCGCATTATCTTTAGCAAAGGTGAGGAAAAGGTCCTTATCCTTTTCGAACCTCTTTGACAATTCCTGATAGAACTTAGCAGACTCATTCTCCAGTTCTCTTGAAAGGCTGATCGCCCCAGAACACGTACTAATTCCCATTGGTTCACCTCCTACAATTATCCCGACATTGGATTCAAAATCGTTCTCAGGTTAGGGTTACGAAGCCGGTTTGGTCAATGGTCGAAGGGTTAAGTCGTAATGTTCAATGACCAATGACCTAACCCAACTTCGAACCTGGCTCCTTAACCTTAACCTTAACCTTAACCTTAACCTCAACCTGAACTTTTGTCTAAAACCACCTCTGGATGATAACCTTGCTCTCTGTGAAGAAACGAACCGCTTCCTGGCCCTGGGTGTGCAAGATTCCAAAGAAGGAGTCTTTCATCCCGCTGAATGGGAATAAAGCCACAGGTGCTACGATTCCAATATTGATTCCAACATTACCGCTCATCACGTTGTATTGAAAGTCTCTGGCGCTTCGTCCATTCTGGGTAAAAATCGCATGGCCATTTCCAAAAGGACTTGCATTACATATCTGGATCGCTTCGTCCAGGGTTTTTGCTCGAAAAACACTCATCACCGGACCAAAAATCTCCTCACTCCCTATTCTCATATTAGGTGTAACATTTTCGAAAATCGTCGGACCCACAAAACAGGCGTCAGGGCAGCCCCCTTCTATCTTGTGCTTCCTCCCATCGAGTCCCAGTTTGGCCCCTTCTTTGATTCCAATGTCGATATATTTCACGATCTTTTCTTTTTTCTCTTTGTCCCGCACGGGCCCCATCTGTATGGATTCATCCAGTCCATAACCCATCTTGATCTTGGAGGCCATATTGTAGACCTCATCCATAAAACTCTTGTAGAACTTGTTATCCTCCCCAACAACGAGAAGATTGGCGCCTGCCAAGCATCGTTGACCTGAATTACCGAAGAAGGAAGTCATCAAAGCAGGAATGGTCGCTTTGACATTACAAGCGGGCATGATAACCATAAAATTTTTCGCACCGCATTGTGCAATCACCCTTTTACCTGTCTCACCACATCTTTTATAAATGACATCTCGCCCTGTGGGGGTCGAACCGACAAATGTGATCCCAACAATATCTTTGTGTTCTAACATACCATCGACCACGGTTCTCCCACCATTGACAACATTCCACACTCCTGGTGGAAAACCAGCTTCTTCCGCCAACTCAGCGAGCCTCATCTGACTGAAGGGGACCTCGCTCGAAGGTTTGACCACAACGCAGTTTCCTGTAGCCACCGCATAAGGGGCTGACCAGAGGGGAATCATAAACGGGAAATTAAAAGGGCCGATGATCCCAAAAACTCCTAAAGGCGATGGAATGACCCATTCATCAATGCCGCTCGCAATATCCTCTGAATAGTAGCCTTGCATCAATGTGGGGATACCGCAGGCGACCTCCACGTTTTCGATGCCCCTTCTCGTTTCGCCCCGCGATTCATCAATCACCTTTCCATGCTCCATGGTCTGGATTCTGCTCAATTCCTCGAAATTTTCCTCAAGCAAACCTTTCATTCTGAAGAGAACCCTCGTCCTGGCAAGAGGGGTGGTCCTTCTCCAGTCTGGGAAAGCTGCTTTCGCCGCTTCCACCGCAGCATTGATCTCCTCTTTAGTCGAAATGGGACATTTCCCCATCACCTTCCCTGTCGCAGGATTGACAACATCGACAATCTTTCCCTTCGAATCGACCCATTCCCCATTGATGTAATTCTTTACCTCTTTAATACCTTTAATCGGTTCCTCTAAAATCGCCATCTTGATAAATCCTCCTTCCTGTTGATTTGTTATTTAAATCTTCCAGCACATGATCCAAGGTTAAAGTCCGAGGTAGGCCTTACGGACATTACTGTCAGCCAAAAGGTCACTTCCAGAACCTGAGAGAGCGATTTTACCCCCTCATCGAAAAAATGGGAAAAGATTCTTTCTTCCTGCCAATTCGGTCAAATTTATGTTCTTCAATGCACCTTTCTTTGTGCGCGGCGAGAAGGTCCTTTTCGACCTCCCGAATATGCCTCACCATTTCCTCATGTACTTTCTCAACATTTCTTTCTAACAACCCGTTATATATACGTTTATGGGCTTTAAGAACTTTATTAGAAAATTCTCTTCCAGGCTTTAATATCTCTTTCGTATCAATGAGAAGATTCTCAACAAAATCGAGAATAAACATCAGAATAGGGTTTCCGGTAATGCTCGCAATGATCCGATGAAATTCAATCTCATCCTTCCGGGATTCGAAAACAATGTCGTTCTTAATGGCATGCTCAGATTCCTTGATCAATTTCTCCAACTTATTTAGGTCTCCTTTGGTAACGGCAAGAGTCGCCTTCTCTGCAATATAGGGCTCCAGAAGAAGGCGGACTTCTGAAAGATCTTTTAAAGAAAGGTTTTTGAAAAGGAGGAAATTGGTAAAAGAGTCTCTCGCCTTCGTCATATCGACTTCCGTAACGAAAGCGCCTCCTGAAACTCCCTTTCGGATTTCCAAAAATCCTAATACCTCTAATGAACGGAGCGCCTCCCGAAGGGTAGCCTTGCTGACTTTAAACTTTTCAATTAGTTCCCTCTCGAAAGGAAGCTTATCTCCTGGCTTCAATCTTCCATCGAAGATGGCGTTGCGGATCTGATCGGCAATGTGTTGGCAAACTTTGTTGGACTTGACGGAGTTGAACATGGACGATGCTTTTTTTTGAATGGATGGTTGCATCTTATAGATACAGGAATGGTTTGTCAAGGGAAATATTATAATATTTATAATTTTTCATTTTTTATGAATGACCTCGGCGTCTACTTCGCCGTCAAAGGTTTCGGCAAGTGCTTTCTCAAGCTTCTGAAAATCCTCGATTTTTTCAAATTCAACAAACAATTCCCTTTCATCCAGGACCTTCAATCTCCCATACCGATTCACCACATCAATCACCTGATTAGGATCGACCGTGATCCATCCTTTCATACGCCGAACCAATTCTTCCCCGTTGAAGGCTCTCTCGATCTGGGTCCCTACCCTTCTTTTCTTCGCTTCCCATCCAATAACAGCCGGTTGAAGCACGATCGGGGTGACGGGATCATGCATGGCCGCACAGCGAAACCATATCTTGGCTCGAATCATCTAGGCTCCTTCTTTACCGCAGCTCGTTCGGGGAACGAGCCCTACGCATTCTCTTATGGTTTTCCACTTGAAAATAACGGCAGTTTGAATTAATGTCAAGTATCAAATCCTTTCGGTAGAAAGGAGTGGACTATGGATTTGCTCAAAGTGATAAGGGAGAGAAAAACCATCAGGGCTTTCAAGCCTGATCCAGTTCCTAAAGAGAGGATTGAAGAGATTCTAAGGTTATCCATTCATGCTCCCTCTGCGATCAATCTCCAGCCCTGGGAATTTGTTGTCGTGGCCGGAGAAGAAAAGGAGAGGTTGGGCCATAGGCTGATCAAGGCCTACAAGGAAAAACAGATCGCCTGCAGTCCCGGAAATGTCAAGCCCTTGCCCAAAACATTTGGGAAGAGAGGTGCCAAGACTCTCGAATTGATGAAACCCTTTTTCGAAGAAATGGGAGTTAATATCGACCAATATATTAATGAAGGAAGTTGTAATTTTTATGGGGCTCCTGTGGCCATCCTCCTTTGCCTGGATGACTCCTTTCCGAAGGCCCGTTTGGTGGATATTGGAATAGCCTTGGGGTATTTGGTCCTGATTGCCCATGAATTTGGATTGGGGACATGTCCCATTGGGTTGATCATCGCCTACGAAGATGAAATCAAAGATTTGCTCAATATTCCAGAAAATAAAAATGTGGTGATTGGCGTGGCTTTAGGATATCCAGATCCGGATATCCCCATTAACCGATTCAAATCTCAAAGAGATCATCTCGAAAAATTTGTAAGATGGATCGACTAATGGCAGTCATCCCAAAAAAAGCAGCAACAGTCATTCTTCTAAGGGATAAGGAACCTGAGGGGTTTGAAGTGTTAGACGAGAAGACCGCCTATCTAGCCATTTCTTAAAGGAAGGTTGACTTTCACCTGATGGTTTACCCCATAAAAGAGCCTCGACGCTGATATCTTCGTCGATATCTTCCCAATGAATACCGCGCCCCTTACCGATCAATCTCCAGTTATTTTTCTCCTCTGGGGTAGATTGTAAAAGCCGAGGAAACCATGCCACAGGGACCGATATCGTGCGCCCATCGCTAAGGTCAACACTCAAGGTGTCTTCAGTTATCGTTACGCTCTCAGCATTTGGAACCTCTATTTCATTTGCCGAAATACTCATGCCATGCCTCCACTAATTGTTGATGATGCTGATTGATGATTTTCAAGATTTGATCAATTTCTGCCCTGCTAAATCCGCCACTGCTTTGTAATCTTATCGGGTCAAGCCAAAATTTTGCAATCTTGTCGTTACGTTCAACGTGTATATGCAGCGGTTCATCCCAATCGCCCGCATAAAAGAAATACCCATATGGTCCAACTTTAAGTACTGTGGGCATCTATTTCTCAATCTATCTGTTCATGCTCTCGTCTAACGACTTAGGTCAGCGGTGGCTATCAGCCATCCCTGCCTGCCGGCAGACAGGCCTGCCTGACAATAGACAGGCGCTGAAGTGATTTATTTTGATTGTCTCTTCAATAATCTCGCACAATTCATTAAAAACCTCATATTCGTTGTCTCCATGGCATCCACCATAAAAAAGTTCGGGACAACTACCTATGAGACATTGATCCTCCTCTGACCATTCAATAATTTTTACATATTTAGTTCCCTCGTTCATTTTCTTGCCCCGTCCCTATGCCGCCTTTTTGAGAGTGACATGCATGCCGGCTCTTGTCGCAAGGGTGATAAGCATTTCAAGGCTAAATCTCTCCCATTTGCCTCTGATCAAGTCTGAAACCCTAGATTGACTAACGCCGAGGATTTCCGCAGCTTTGGCCTGCGTTAGCCTCCTGGTTTTGATGAACTTCCGGAGATCGGCCATAAGATCGGCACGCATCTGAAGAATTGCGGCTTCATCCGGTGAATACCCGAGATCAATGAATACGTTTCCAGAAGAATTAACAACGGTCTTGCTCATAAGTTACCTCCAATCTGCCTGTACCGTTGGCGAGCCAAATCAATATCACGCCGGCTCGTTTTTCGAGTCTTCTTTTGAAATGCATGAAGTACATAAACCGCATCGCGAAGCTTAACGACATAAATTACTCTCCACTCGCCCAAAACGTGGATACGGATTTCGTTCACGCCTGGGCCGATGACCTGATCCCCTTATCTCTCTACTTTGCTATCACCGCGTGACTTCATCTCCTGATTTCCTGATATTCTGATATCCTGTTCTCCCCATCTCCCTATCTCTCTATCCCCCTCTCTCTCCATCGATTTCTCTCTTCCTTCTGTCTCTTGACATCTCCCAAATAATGCACTGGTCTCTGAATTTGCAGTAGAGCTTTGGATCGATACAGTCACAGCAATGGTCAATGTTAAGACACTCACAGCACTCCTGACAGTATCCCGTTTCATGTTTCTGACAGGCCCCAATCGCCTCCCGGTCAGGATGATTTCTACACTTCATCTCGCCTTCTCAAGTATCTCCTCATAATTTATTCTGCTTCGACTTTTCCTTTTCGACCAGTTCCCGACGAAGAATCTTTCCAACCATGGTCTTGGGTAGGCTATCGGTGAATTCAATGTGCTTTGGCACTTTATACCCGGCGAGTTTTTTCCGACAATAAGCCCGGATCTCGTCAGCCGTGACCTGTTGGTCAGGCCGTAAAACCACCCATGCCTTCACGGCCTCCCCCTGATATTCATCCGGAACACCCACTACACCCACTTCATTCACTGCAGGATGAGTGGCGATAACCTCCTCCACTTCCCGAGGCCAGACCTGAAAGCCGCTAGGCTTGATGACATCTTTTTTCCGATCCACGATGAAGAGGTAACCATCCTCATCTAAGTATCCGAGGTCACCGGTGTAAAGCCAGCCGTTGGGGATCGTATTCTTTGTTTCGGTTGGGCGCTGCCAGTAGCCCAGCATTAGTTGGGGTGCACGGATCAAGATTTCCCCAACTTCTCCTGGAGAAAGACTTCCTTGGCCAGTCTCTGCGTCTGCAATTCGAACCTCGACGTCTGGCAAGGGGGTCCCTACCGAGCCAGGTTTGTAGGGACCGTGCAACGGAGTGACAACGGCAGCCATCATAGACTCAGTAAGACCATAGCCTTCTACTACCCGGCCACCGGTTAAAGTTTCAAAACGGTTCTTAACCTCAGTCAATAAGGACGACGCTCCCGAGTTACACAATTTTATGGACTTGAAATCTACTTTACCAGCCTGGACATCGGGATGGTTGAGTAGTGCATTGAAAAGTGTTGGCACCCCAGGAAGAAAGGTTGGACGGACCTTCCGAATAGTGGCGATCAGATCATCGATGTCGCGAGGATCAGGTATGATTGCAAAAGAGTCGCGCCCGAAAATTCCTACCGCAAAGACACCGGCATTGCCATACACATGAAATAAAGGAATGGTAAGCATGATGACATCATCCCACTCAACCGTAAAGGTGCTGAACCAAGCACGCAACTGCATTCCGGTCATTAACAGAGCATGGTGAGTGCCTACAGCTCCCTTAGGCTCACCTGTTGTGCCACCGGAGAAGAGAAGTAGAGCCGGGTCTTCAGGACTGATCTTCATATTCGGTCTCGGAACACCAGCATGTTGTCGCAGCAGATTACTTAGCCACAGGTCATTGGGTTGGAGTTTAATACGGTGGCCTTCTTTCTTCTCTTTGAATAAAGTAAACAGCAGGCTCAGCAAGGGGGGAAGATATTCTTTGATATTGGTAGCGATGATGCATCGCAATCTGGTGCGTGGCTGGAGGGACTTGACCTTTTTGTAGAATCGGGTCAAAACCACTACTGTTTCAGCGCCGCACTCATTCAACAAACGTTCGAGTTCGCCCTCCGTATAAAGCGGGTTGATTGGCGCCGCAATGCCTCCAGCTTTCCATACGCCAAGCTGGGTGATGATGGATTGTGGAGAATTGGGTAATAGTAACGCAACGCGGTCACCTTTCTTTACTCCCTGGGCAACCAGCGCATTGGCAAAGGCATCACTCAACTTTTCCAGCGCGGAATAAGATAGGAGCTTTCCTTTGAAAATGATCGCTGTGTGGTCCGGTCGCTGGCGCACCGTGTCACTCACAACATCAAGCAGTGTAAACTCGGGATACGGCTGCAAAGTGTACGGCACGCCTTTATCGTAATGCTTTAGCCAGGGGTAATCCATATGGCATTTTCCTTTTTTAATAATACATGAAGAACCCCTCTGGGGTCAAAGGATTATCCAAAAATCCGGACCCATTCCGGTTGACCCATTCGATGGCACACAAGCACTGCCTTTTAGAAGGAGGGTAAGTGCCGCTTCCTTCGGCAGGCTCAGGACACTGAGTTTATCGAAGTGCAGGGTCAACCCTGAGCCTTTGGCCATAGCTCAGGCCGAGAGCAAGCTCCGGTCTTTATTCCATGGAGTCGAAGGGTTGACTTAAGGATTAAATTTTGTTATTAAATAAAAATCTAAATGACATTCAGAAAGAGAGGATGATGCTATGAAGATTCCGGAATATATAAAACCTGAAGAAGTCAGCAGAGTCTGCAAAGAGCTTAAAATTAGAGACTGGGCCAAATTAAAGGAGGCTAAAGTACTGCCAAAAGAAGCCCGTGTGATTCTATCAAAAGTCAATGTTAAAGGAATGAAAATTGCTTTGGAGGATTTTTGCCAGGGACTCGAAGTGGAACTCGAACATGGCACGAGATATAAGGATGCAAACGTAACAAACAATCATCCTATTTTAACTGGGAAAATTGTAGTCGCTCACATGAAGGAAACCTTAGATTATTACAAGCTTCTTGAAGTTGCAGAAATAGAGGGCGATTTGATTAAAGCGGTAGCTGCTAAGAATTCAAAAAAGGTCGAAACATTATATAAAAAGCTCATCAAGGCTAAGCTGATACTTACCAAAGCAGAAGCAGATCAATTATCGTAGAAATTGTATTAAAAATTTAATCCCTGAAACCTACCCATCTTAATCTTTACCCCGTTAGAAAGCCCCGCTGCCAGTAGCGGGGATGAGAATATAATCCCCTCCGGGCCGGAGGCCTTCCGGGCCAGAGGCCTTTTAGAGCAAACACAGGGTTTACTCCAAATTCTCTATTCTATCGGGAAATTACCTGGAACTATAATACCTTAACGTTGCAAAAAGACCCCAAAACAAACCCGGCGGGGACACTGGAACAGCCTTGTAGCGGAACCTTTTCTCTTCTTCTTTCCGATCAGGATTTTCCGCCACCAGTCCGCTTGATCTTCAACCGCTTTGAAACAGGGCGAGGCCTGAGCAACACATAGGTTGCCCCTGCCCCGCCATCACAGATTCTTGCGCTTGAATAGGCTGCAACCCATTTCCGCCAAGGACCACGGGTTAGCCATTCTACAACTTTTTTCTTCAGGACAGGCTCAAAAGGTGAAGAGAGACCGCGGCCATGGACGATTAAAACACCTGTCTTACCAGTGGTTACTGCCCATTTTAAGAATTTTTCAAAAACTTCTTTTGCATCCTCTACAATGAGACCATGAAGATCAACAAATGCCTGGATGGAATAATCTCCCCGGTGCAGACGCTTTGCAACGGTTGGATGGACATGATAATTTGTGCCTTCGATATATTCCGGTGTGTCAGCAACATTAAAACCCCTTCCATATTTCACAAGATCAGTGAGCTTTTCTAATATCTCGGCGTCCTCTTTATTTCTGGAGCTTTCGGGTAACTCAAATTGAAAAATTCTCTCAACATAGTTGTCTCTTGAGATTGGCCTCACGCCTTCCATGGCCTTCTTAAAAAGCTCTTCCTCCAATTCAGGATGTTGCTTCTCCTCACGATCTATGGCATCAGCATGATGGCGGTCCGGAAAAGAAAAAGGCTTGTTTTCGAGCAAGGCTTTCAGGTCTTGGAAGGATTTGAAGGTAAATGAAGATTTGGAGGACTTCATAACACAACCTTCGGGTTGCCAAAGAGGTCATCAGGAAATCACAATAATTTTAAACAAAAAACCATCCAATATCAAACAGATTGCTCTAAACGCTGTTTTTTTGCAGTAGGATGCTGTTTAGCCATAGCTTAGAGGTATTTAAGTGTGAGGCCTACACTATTTACCCCGTTAGAAAGCCCGCTGCTTGCCCCGTGTGAAGCTACACTTCTATCGGGGCTTGCAGCGGGGATGAACCCCGTAAGACCTCTAGTGTTTTGTAACATTAATTTCTGATAGTATAATAATGTCTGGCGAGCTTCTCGCGAGCATCGTTCTTTGTAAACTGCCAGGAAACGGTTGCCTTCTGGCGATCCCGCTGACCGGTCCATGCGTATACTTCTTTAGAAAAGGTTTTGATGTTACCAATACGGCGGTCAAGACATTGCTTCGAAAGAACAGAAAGTTCAATTTCCGCCATATTCAACCAGCTGGCCTTTTTAGGTGTATAGGCCATCTGGAAACGTTGCGATAAAGCAAACGCCTCTTCTGGTGAAAATGTTTCATAGAACGAAGAGGGATTATGGGTATTGAGATTATCCTGGACTAAAATGATCTTCTTCGCTTTTCGATACACTTTTTCAACCTTTTTCATGAAAAGGGCATAATCTTTCTTGGTTTTTCGTTCTTTGACTTCAACAATACGTTTACCGGCTAACGGTTCAATGGCTATCATTACACAACAGGTTCCATTTCGTTTATAATGGTAATCCTGACGTTGAACTTTGCCAGGCTTCATAGAAATTGGCATTACAACATCGCCAATTAACTGCGCAGGCCGTTCATCAAAACAGATTACCGGCCTTTGAGGGTCATAGCCTTGCTCATAGATATCCAGAACTTCCTCCATGTGCCAAAGAAATTCCGATGTGATCTGACCTATACACCATTGTTTCTTTAAGTGAGGCTTAAGTTCGTTTTTTTTAAAATCCGTTTTACCGTTTGATGTGAAATGTCATCAGCCATTTCTAACTCAACAACTTTATCGGCTATTAAGCGCAATGTCCAGCGACTTCGGCCTTCCGGAGGCTTAGAACAGGCTATGGCTGTAATTTTAGCCCTTTGGCGTCCGGTAAATTTCTTCGGCGCACCTGGCCGCGGTTGCTCATTGATGGCTGCTTCCAGGCCTTCCTGGATATACCTGGCACGAACTGTGCGAACCGTGTTGCGTGCAACCTCTAAGGTTTCCATTATATAGGTATCGGTTTTGCCTTCATGGGCCATTAATAATATTCGACACCGTGTTATTTTTCGCACTTTTTCAGTACCTTTGCTTATGAGTTGTTTTAATCCCTTTCGCTCTTTTGGTTTTAATTTAACCTGATTTTTTACTTTCATGGTTACCACCTCCTTATAAGAGGCAGTGTACCATAGATATCGTTAATTATCAAGAATTTATGTTACAAAGCACTAGTCTCTTACGGGGTGAGCCTCCCCGTTGGAAAGTCGAAGACTTTCTAACGGGGTTTACTATTCTACTTAATCTGGTTTTCGCGCTACTTAATATCCGGACCGAAGGATTTTAAAAAGCTCAGAT
>Ga0210051_1003420_pt1 | contig 15760 bp, 17 predicted proteins | sample CryGey092014_all_FD_185464 | JGI IMG/M metagenome (GOLD analysis project Ga0210051, IMG submission 185464) | Groundwater microbial communities from aquifer - Crystal Geyser CG23_combo_of_CG06-09_8/20/14_all (SPAdes) (version 2) | ecosystem: Environmental > Aquatic > Deep subsurface > Groundwater...
AAAAAAATATCCAGCGTATGAAAAAAATGTTATAAAAAAAGTTCAGCCTGTTGAAGATAAAATAATCAGCAAGACTCCGGTTGCTCGGTCAGCTGCGCCAGCTGTCAGCCAGCTAATTGCACCTGTGGCCGCGACGGTTGAGACTATTTCACCGCCGAAAGAAACTTACAATGCGGTGTGCGCTACTTGCGAGGAAAGCATCGTTGTTCCTTTCAAGCCGGATCCAACACGGCCGGCATTTTGTCGTGAATGTCTCAAGGATCATCAGCGGATGTTGGCCAAAAAAAGAGAAACGGCTGAAAAACAAGAAATTAGAAAGATTCCTGCGGAGCTAAACAAGAGGCAGGATGTGGTTGCAGTAAAGGAGGAAAATAATTCGGCTTCACAGCCAGTTTCCTACGCGCCGCAAGATCGGCCCATGAGCCTTTCACAGATGTCGCATATTGCGCCGAAAAAATTCAAATCACAAAGACAAAAAACGAATGTGGATTTGCGGGGCGTGCGTGCGCTGCTTGATCAAACAAAATAATAATATGAAACACATCAGATATCGTTTTAATATTGATATTCCAACGCATCTTGGCATAGTTATCTTAATGGTTGTGTCTTTTTTTGTGGCCTGGTTTACGATTAACACAGGCGAAAAAATCGTTAGCAATATGCCCGATTCAAATATTTATGATTCGCAAAAGGCAGCGCAAAAAATAATTAACGGGAAAGTCAGGTAATTAAGATAAAAACAGTTTCGGCAAATCGGAACTGTTTTTATTTACAGAAGAAAATATCTCTTGTAAGATTAGGTTATATGAATAAGACCAAGAAAAAGAGGGTTATTGTGGGGATGTCGAGCGGCGTTGATTCTTCGGTGGCGGCGGCGCTTCTCAAAAAACAAGGCTTTGATGTCGTGGGCGTTTTTATGCATTTTTGGAAGGAGCCGGCGAGCGACAGTTTGGTGGAAAACAAGTGTTGTTCCTTGGAATCGTTGGAAGATGCCCGCAAGGTGTGCCAAATTTTGGACATTCCGCTTTACACGGCCAACGCGGAAAAAGAATTCAAAAAAGAGGTGGTGGATTATTTTTTAGCGGAATACTCCGCCGGACGGACACCAAATCCGTGCGTGGCTTGCAATGAGCATATTAAGTTTAATGTCCTGCTAAAAAAAATGTTGGAGATGGAAGGAGACTTCATCGCTTCTGGTCATTATGCCCAGAAGCGACAAATCCCAAATCCCAAATCCCAAATCCCAAATAAATTAAAAGCTCAAAATCCCAAATCTAAAAACTATATTTACCGTTTGTATCAGGGTGCTGATGAGGAAAAAGATCAATCATATTTTTTATATAATTTTAATCAGAATCAGTTAGCTAAAATTCTTTTTCCAGTTGGAGGTTATAAAAAAACGGAAATTAGAAAAATCGCGGAGAAATTAAAATTGCCGGTTTTTAATAAAGATGATTCACAAGGACTATGTTTTACGCCGGAAAAATATCCGGAAAATTTTCTGCGCCGGAATTTGAAATTGAAGAAAGGCCAGATTATGAACACTGCGGGAAAAATTGTTGGTTCGCATGATGGTTTGCCGCTCTACACGATTGGGCAACGCCGAGGCATCAATATCGGGGGCGACGGTCCATATTATGTAGTCAACAAAGATTTGAAAAAAAATATGCTGATTGTGACCAACGATGAGAAAGATCCTGCCTTGGTTTGCACACAAATGCAAGTGGAAAAAATAAATTGGATGGTCTCTGAACCAAAATTGCCGCTGAAAATGCTAGTCAAAACTCGATATCGGCACTCTGCCGTTTCTGCTATAATAGAATTAGTCAAAAGCGGCGTTTATACTGTAAAATTCGCCGAACCGCAATGCGCCATTTCACCGGGACAGTCAGCCGTTTTTTACACTGCGAAAGGGGAGATGTTGGGCGGGGGCAGAATTAAATAAATTCGCAAATTTATGCAAATTTAAAGCGAATAGGCACGAATAATTTTTTTAAAAAAACTATGGATAATCAAAATACTCAAACTGACCAAGATAAGCACCGCAAAATAAATGACTTGCAACGGGAAATTATTATGTCGGAATCTGATTTGAAAAAAGTTGAAAGTGAAAAAATAATCATTGAGGCTGAAGAACGAAGATTGAAAAAGGAAGTTGATCATTTGCGCATCAATATGCAAGAGGAGAAGGAAAAGCTCATAGCAGTTGAGCAAAAAATTATAATGAGACAGGCTGAGATTAATCATCTCAAAAAAGAACTTAATTTAATCAAATAATTAATTAAATTTTAAAAAAAATATGGTATCAAATTTAAGGAAAATCGTCAGCGCCATCGCTGAACAAAATGAAATAAAAATAGAAGGATTTAAGATGGACAAAATAAGTGCCATAGAAAGACATTTAAACGCAGATGGGGATGTTGAGGTTGCAATGTCGGAGTTAGATAAAGTCCTTGGTTTTCATTGGGATAAATATTATCCTGAAATTAGAGAACAACTATAAAAAAATAGATAAAATAAGATGACAGCGCAAGAACTGAGAGAAAAATATTTGAAATTTTTTGAGTCCAAGGGACACACGATTATCCCTTCGGCGTCTTTGGTGCCAGAAAATGATCCTTCGGTGCTTTTTACAACTGCCGGAATGCATCCTTTGGTTCCGTACCTTCTAGGCGGAAAACATCCTGGAGGAAGACGACTTGTAAATGTCCAAAAGTGTGTAAGAACTGGAGATATTGACGAGGTGGGAGACGCGACACATCATACTTTTTTTGAAATGCTTGGAAATTGGTCGCTAGGCAATTATTTCAAAGAAGATTCAATCAAAATGAGTTGGGAATTTATGACTTCCGCTGATTGGTTGGGTTTGGATAAAAATAGGATTGCAGTTTCTGTATTTGAAGGAGATGTGGATTCACCATTTGATAAAGAGGCATATGATGTTTGGAAGAGTATGGGAATGCCAGAAAAGAAAATTGCTAAATTGCCGAAAAAAAATAATTGGTGGGGGATGGATAGAGGGCCGTGCGGTCCTGATACTGAAATATTTTATTGGGCGGGAGATTTAAATAAAATTCCGGAAAGCTTTAATGATGACAATGATTTGTGGGTGGAGATTTGGAATAATGTTTTTATGCAATATAACAAAAAATCCAATGGCGTGTTGGAAACTCTAAAGCAAAAGAATGTAGATACCGGAATGGGCATGGAAAGGATTTTATCCGCAGTCAATGGTTTTGATGATAATTATAAGACCGAATTATTTTTGTCAATAATTAATAGGATTGAAGAAATTTCTGGAAAAAATTATGAAGATAACACAAAATCATTCAGAATAATCGCGGATCATATTAAAACTGCAACTTTTATTATAGGTGATGAAAAAGGCATTGCGCCTTCCAATATCGGACAGGGTTATATTGTAAGAAGATTATTGCGACGGGCTATACGTCACGGAAAAATGATTGGCATTGAGAATAATTTTACAAAACAAATTTCCCAAGCGGTTATTGGAATCTATAAAGATGTTTATATTGAAATTGAAAAAAATAAGGAGAGGATTTTTACTGAATTGGAAAAAGAGGAAAATAAATTTCGACAGACTCTGGAAAAAGGTTTGAAAGAATTTGAAAAAACAATTGCCGAATTATGGAGTAAGGACTATAAGCCATGGGCAGACGATGCTTCTCCATGGAAAAACGAAAATAAAATATTGCCAGGAAATATTGTTTTTGATTTATATACAACTTATGGATTTCCACTGGAAGTAATTAAAGAAATAAGTAAAGAAAAAAACATTATTATTGATGAAAAAGGTTTTGAAGTAGAATTTAAAAAACATCAAGATCTTTCCCGCACTGCTTCCGCCGGCGCTTTCAAAGGTGGCTTGCAAGGCACGGGCGAAATGGAAACGAAATATCACACGGCCACTCATTTGCTTTTGGCGGCGTTGCGAGAAATTATTGGCTCTGAGACATTCCAAAAAGGCAGTAACATCACAGCGGAAAGATTGCGCTTTGATTTTAATTCACCGGAAAAATTAACGCCAGAACAATTGAAACAAGTGGAGGATTTAGTGAATCAAAAAATCCAGGAAAATCTTTCGGTTGAAATGGTGGAAATGTCCAAAGACGAAGCTCTTAAGCTGGTGAAAGTTTCTTTTGATCCGGCCAAATACGGTGATACTGTGAAAGTCTATAAAATAGGAATCCCTTCGACAAGCTCAGGGCAAGCATTTAGCATTGAACTTTGCGGCGGTCCGCATGTTTCAAATCTCAGTGAACTTGGCCATTTCAAAATCACCAAAGAAGAAGCCTCTTCCTCTGGTGTGCGGAGAATTAAAGCGATTTTGGAATAGCATATAAAGATATGGACTTGCATCAAATTTCCAAAGTGATATAATATCACTAAGCACTAATATTTTATCCAATTTTTAGTTACAAAACATAATCAATAAAATGAAATTATGTCCAAACAAATTGAAATTACAACTGAATATTTTCGACAATATCGACAAAAATTAGGATTTGCCAATTAATCAAATGTTAAAAATTTTTTTGGAGCGAAAGATATTACGCCGACAGTTGATTTTAACTATATTAAATTATTAAATAAGCGACTTTATGATATTATTGATAAAATAAATTTAGTAGTTTCCAATAAAATAAAAATTGATGACATTGATATTTTTAAAAAAGAACACATCGATCGCACATTTAAAATAATGAAAGAAAGCAATATTTTTCCATTGCTTAATAATCAAGGCAGAAGACCGGAACAAGTTTATTTTTCTTGGATGCGTGGATTCATAATTTCCAATTATTTTTTAAAGGCTCTCGGATTAATATTTGAGGTGAATGTTTCCAAGATTGATTTAATTGGCGATGATGACTTAAAAAACATTGAGACTTTCAAAAGAACTCCAAAAGCCGATTTGGAGATAAGATTAAAGAGAAAAGAAAAAATTAGAGTAGAGATGCAGTCTGGATTTACAGGAACAAATGATATTAAGCAGCACAAAGTATTGGAGGCAAAAAAAGTCTTTCAGGAGTCAGGAGTGCACACAGTGGCAATTCATTTTGATTTGTATAATGGACAAGTGGCGTTTGTGAAGCTTGATGAAATTGAGGAAAATAGTGTAAATTGGATAACTAGACAGCAAATGGAGGGACAGACAGTTTTTAATATTGATCAAAATTATTTTGTTTGGAAGCTAATGGAGAGTCCCATTAAATACAAAGAAATAAATTTCGATTGATGTGCAAATTTATATGAATAAAAATAAATAAAAATAAAAAGTTAAAAATAATTGATTTGTTTTGCGGGGTTGGCGGTTTAAGCTATGGTTTTTCGCATGATGATAAATTTGAAATAGTTGCCGCTAATGAAATTTTACCAAATATGGCAAAAGCATACTCTCTGAATCATCCCACGGTTAAAATGTATGAAAAGGATATAAAATATTTCAGAGCTATAGACATAGAAAAAGATTTAAACATAAAAGCAGGCGATATTGATATCGTTGTTGGCGGACCGCCATGCCAGGCTTATTCGACTGTTGGAAAAAGATTGATTGATGATCCTCGCGGAAAGCTTTTTCAAGAATATTACAGAGTGCTAAAAGAATTTAATCCAAAACTTTTTCTTTTTGAGAATGTTCGGGGTATTTTATCGATGCAAAATGGTGAGTTGTTAGAAACAATAGTAGCTCTTTTTGAGTCGCTGGGCTATAAGGTTCAAGTTAAAGTTCTTAATTCGGCCGATTTCGGCGCTCCCCAGATAAGAGAAAGGGTGATAATTATTGGATCGAAACTTAAAGCAGATTTTCAATATCCCGAGCCGTCAAATTATAATCCTAATGATGCGCTAAATTTATTTAATAATAAATTGAAGCCGTATTTAACATTAGAAGATGCAATTAGCGATTTGCCATTTATAAAAAATGCTGAAGAAAGTTTTGAGTATGCAATTGAATCAAAAAACAATTTTCAGAAATTAATGCGTAGCAATGCTCCGGAAAAAGTAATGGATCATAATGCTCCAAAAAATAATGAAAAATTAGTGAAAATAATGGAATTGTTGCCAGATGGTGGAACTCCGGAAGATTTGCCTGAGGAATTGCGACCAACATCGGGATTCAAAAATACTTATTGCCGGCTTTGGTGGAACAGACCAACGCCCACAATAACCAGGAATTTAAGCACTCCATCATCATCAAGATGCATACATCCAAAGGCAGCAAGACCGCTAACAACAAGAGAAGGCGCAAGAATTCAGTGTTTTCCTGATAACTATAAATTTTATGGCTCAAGGAGTGATAGAAATTTACAAATAGGCAATGCCGTACCGACATTTTTATCTAATGCGATAGCAAAATCAATACTAGAAAATTTTAAAGCGGACGGACTGATATGAAAAAGAGTAAAATCACCAAAGAAGAAGCCTCTTCCGCAGGAGTGAGGAGAATTAAGGCTATTTTGGAATAATATTGAATAAAATTTAAAAAGCATCTAGGCGGAAATCCATCCTAGATGCTTTTGTTGGTGGGGAAAATGCCGTCCTGTAGTGAAGTTTCATTCAGGAATAACATGTGCCCCGATTATGTTGACGATTGTTGTTACAATTTCACCTCGTTGATTTGTCACTGTGGCATCAAAGAAGAACATGCCACGTTTTTGTTTCAAAAAGGTGACTGTAAAAGTGAGTGTGTCACCAGGGAGAGCGGGCCTTTTAAACCTTACTTTGTCGGTGCCCACGATAAATGATTCTCCTTCGATTTCAGGAGAATTCAACTTGATCAGCGCTGCTGCTGTTATCTCAGCGCATTCCACAGTTAAATTCCCTAGATAAACTGACTTTTTAGGAAAGTGACCCACGAGATCAAAGTCGTATGGGTCAATAGTTTTGTAGCCGACGAGATTATTGGGTCTGGATGAATCAAAGATTACCTTGTCTATTCTTAAGGAATGTCCTCGATGTCCGACCAGTTTTTCTAATCGTTTCCCGGAAATAGTTCTTAGCTTCTTTTTGTCTTCTTCCACGGTATCACCTCGTATGGTTGATTTTGGGTTGTTTTGATATGCTACTGGAAAAGAATAATAAATTATAGCAAGTTATATTTAATTTGTCAATCAACTCATTTTGTCGTATAATTAATTTAATCAAATAAAAATAAAAAACTTTTCTTAGAATGTCAATTTTTTCTAAAATTTTAGGTTCACGGGATATATCATCAGATTTTTTGTTGTCTCTTGATATTGGAACGGAAGTGGTGAAGGCTTTGGTTTTTAAGATTGATCCGCAAACCGGCAATGGAATTGTGATGGGTGTCGGGCGAGCTCGGCAAAGATTGGGGGATATGCAAAGCGGAGCGGTGTCGGACATCGCTGGCGTGATTGAGAATTCCAAACATGCGATTGAGCTGGCGAAACTTATGGCCGGCGCAAAAAAAGTGGAAAAAGCGATTGTTGGAATTGCGGGCGAGTTGGTGAAAGGCACCACGACCACAGTGCACTATGAAAGAATAAAACCGGAAATCAGAATTGATTTGCCGGAATTGAAAAATATCATACAAAAAGTTGAATGGAAAGCTTTTGACCGTATTCGCCAGCAACTGGCTTGGGAAACCGGGCACAGTGAAATTGAAGTGAAATTGATTAACGCGGCGATTGTGGATGTGCGCATTGATGGCTATCGTGTGACCAATCCGGTTGGTTTTCAAGGTCGTGATGTTTCCATCTCGGTTTTCAATGCCTATGCGCCAATGGTGCATTTGGGCGCCTTGCAATCTATCGCAAAAGAGCTTAAATTAGAGTTACTGAGCATTGCGGCTGAACCATACGCCGTGGCTAGATCAATGGGCATTGAAGATGTTATGGATTTCAATGCAATTTTCGTGGATATCGGTGGTGGCACAACCGACATCGCGGTGGTGCGAAACGGTGGATTGGAAGGCACGAAAATGTTTGCCTTGGGCGGCCGAGCTTTCACCAAGAGATTGGCGCAGGAACTGGGAATTACATTTGAAGAAGCGGAAATTTTGAAAATAAAATATGCGGAAGGAAAATTGGGTAAAGATGTGGCCATTAAAATTGAAAAGATGTTGGCGGCTGATTGTAATGTTTGGCTTTCGGGCGTGGAACTGTCCTTGGTTGAATTTGCGGAATCGGATACTTTGCCTTCGCGATTTTTTCTGTGCGGTGGCGGTTCCGGTCTGCCGGGAGTTAAAAAAGTGCTGATGAATTCGAAATGGACAAAGAATCTGCCGTTTGCTAAGATGCCACAAGTTAGTTTCTTGCAGCCCAAGGATGTTGTGAATATTATGGATGCCACGGGCGAATTGCGTGATCCGCAAGATATAACTCCGATGGGTCTGGCCAACTTGGCGCTGGATTTAGCCGGGGAAGAAAAAGTGATGGCCGGCATTCTGCGGCGGGCGGTGAAGATGATACAGAAGTAAAATTTTAAATTTTTAATTATAAATTTTAAATCAATTTTAAATCACTAAATTATTAAAAAATTTTAAATTTAATCATTGAGATTTCATTTAAAATTTAAAATTTAGACTTTAAAATTTTAATTAGGTGCATCAAACATTCTACATCGACATAGACGAAGAGATAACTTACATAGTTGACCGTTTGCGGACGGCCAAAACTAGGGAGGTTGTTATCGTTGTTCCAAAAAGAGCCATACTTATCCAAAGTATTGTAAATCTGAAGCTGCTCAAAAAAGAAGCGGATAGCCTAAAAAAAGAACTTATAATAGTGACTCAGGACAAATTCGGAAAAATGTTGATTGAAAAGGCAGGAATATCAGTGGAGCAGAAACTAGATGATATTGATGGTCAGGATGTCGGCGATTTGGAAATTGATGCCAGTGATGATGTTGAAATAAAAACAGCTCTAAGTATGGGGGAACCGAAAGATGCGATGGCAAGACAACGCTTGGACAAAATTGGTTCAGATGAATATTATCAGCCGGAAGAGCTAGCCGCTTTGCTTGGGCAAAAGGATCGCATTATGCAACAAACGGACTTATCTAGACAGGCGCCGGAACGGGAAGAACGGATTATAAACAAAGAATTGGTGATTGATATGGGGGATGATTTGAAAAAAAATCAAGCGTCTTTTAAAAAGAAGGTTGAAAAAAGAGGAATTTATGCTCCGATGGATATGATTAGAAATATGGAAATCAGTGAAGATGTCCCATCGGAAGATGAGAAAGAAATTAATTCCATTGTACATAAAAAATCTAAAAATCTATTTAAGCAAGAAGCCATTCCGGAATTTCCAAAAAGTCGTGAAAAGAAAAATTCAAAGACGAAAAAAGTTAATGATTTTTTTGGACATCAAAAGGCATCTGACGCGGATGAATATAAGAATATAAATGTCGGAAGTCATGCCGGTAAATATTTTATGATATTTAGCGCGATTGCTATTGTGGCTCTTTTCGGAGTAGCAGTCTATTTATTCTTGCCCAAAGCTTCCATAACTGTTTTTGCAAAAAATAAAATTGCAGTTTTGGATTCACAAATGGACGGCAATGTGGGCGCAAGCGAGGTTGATGTGGAAAAAGAAGTTATTCCGGCTAAGGTAATTTCTGTTTCTTCGGAACTGACAAGCAGCTATGATGCCACTGGAACAAAGGGCGTGTCAAATCAAAAAGCACATGGCACACTCACAATCTATAACGAATTCAGCGCTAGCCCACAACCGTTGGTCGCTACTACGAGATTTGAAAGTCCGGATAAAAAGATTTTTAGACTAGTTAAAGGAATTATAATCCCCGGAATGAACGGTGATAAGCCAGGTGCGATAGAGGCAGAAGTGATGGCGGATGAATCGGGTGAGACATATAATATCGAAGCGGCTTCATTTACTATTCCTGGTTTTCAAAGCAGTGGGGGTGACAAATATGCTAAAATTTATGCCAAATCATTTAAGGCGATGATTGGTGGCGGACAAGGCACCCAAACGATGAAGACTATAACGGAATCTGACATTAGCTCAGCAAAAACCAAGGTGGCTCAGGAATTGCGAGTATCTATAAATCAAAAATTAAAAGAATCTGCTGGTGACGGATATATTCTGTTAGATGATGCAATTAGCATTGATGATTCATCATACACAACTTCTAATTCTGCCGGGGATGCTTTAGATAAATTTTCTGTAACAGTGAAAATCAAAGCCAGTGCGATTGTGTTCAGGGGGGATGATGTAAAAAAAGTCGTGGCTAATTCGATATCAAAAAAGAGCGGAGGATCAAGTTCTGGAATAGAGGGTTATATCAACCTGGAATTTGGAAAGTCGGACATAAATTTTAATGACGGATCTATAATAATCAGAGTGCATAGTTCTGAAACTATTATTCCCAATATTGACTTGGAAAATTTAAAAAATGGATTATTGGGGAAAAAGGAAAATGAATTAAAGCTTTATTTAAGCGAATATCCGGATATAGACAGGGTCGAAGTTGGCTACTGGCCGTCTTTTATGACAGGCAAGATTCCCGCCTATGAGAGCCGTGTTGACATAATACTTGACCCCGCACTAACTCTATAGTAGAATAACAAGGTGCTTTTAAATGCACATAACTGGTGCTATTTTTGCAGAAAAGTTAGACACGGGTTAGCGCTGGGGTTGACAAGAATTAGATATCTAGTTAATATGGATAAAGAAGACACAAGAAGATAAATTTCAAAATAGAGGGAAGATGAAAGGAAACGCATGAATTAGGATTGATTTCTATTCCTGAGGCAATTTTTTTGTCGCAGGGAAATCTCCGTCTATTTTTTTGTTTTATACAAATTATGGCAAATGATAAGGAAATAGTTACATTAGAAGGTGTGGTCGAAGAAAATCTGCCTAGCACGACATTTAAAGTTAGATTGGATAATGGGCATGTGGTGTTGGCGCATATTTCCGGAAGAATGAGAGTGAATTATATCCGGCTTCTGCCTGGCGATCGGGTTTTGCTTGAGATGAGTCCATATGACTTAAGCAAGGGTAGAATAGTCAAAAGACTTAAATAGTTTTTATTTAATTAGGAGACTTACAACACTATGAAAGTGCGAGCATCAGTTAAAAAAATTTGTGATAAATGTAAATTAGTTAAACGAAAGGGTGTTCTTTTCGTTATTTGTGTTACTCCAAAACATAAACAAAGACAAGGATAAACAACAATTTTAAATTTTAAATTTAAAATTTTAAATTTTTTATAATATTATGTTAAGAATCGCTGGAGTAAATATCCCTGACGAAAAAAGAATAGAAATTTCCCTAACCTATATTTATGGAATAGGATCAAGTTCCGCGTCTAAAATTTTAGATAAACTTGGCATATCAAAGCAAATAAGAACGAAAGATTTGTCGGAAGCGGATGGAAACAAGATTCGAGAGCATATTGAAAAAACAATCAGAATGGAAGGTGAATTGAAGCATGAAGTTAGAACCAACATTAAGAGACTGAAAGAAGTTGGCTGCTACCGTGGAACAAGACATCAGAAAGGTCTGCCAGTGCGAGGCCAGAGAACCAAAACCAATAGTCGAACTGTTCGCGGTAATGTCAGAAAAACTATGGGTAGCGGCAGAGTTAAGACTGAGAAGACTTAGAATACCAATAGTCGTGAATAATTAAGTTGAATTAATGCGAATAGAAACATCAAATAAAAAATTCGCATAAATTTGTTTAAACATTAGAGTTAATTTGAATATTATGATGATGGAAGAAGAAGTTACAACTAAAGAGACATCTGAAGCTTCAAGCGATGTGAAGGCAGAAGTTGCTACGGAAGCAAAGGACATTGGCAAGCCAGCAAAGGCGAAGAAACCAAAAAAGCAAATTCTAAAAGGGCGAGCAACCGTAAAATGTACTTATAACAATACTATCGTAAGTATTGCGGATATAAACGGCGCAGTTTTGGGATGGGCTTCTTCGGGAATGATGGGTTTCAAAGGCGCTAAAAAAGCCACTCCCTATGCCGCTACACAAGTTGTAGCCAGCGTTTCAGAAAAAGCTAAAAAATATGGGCTTCAGGAATTGGAAGTTTTTGTTAAGGGTGTGGGTAGCGGACGAGAAGCATCAATCAGAGCCTTGTCTAATAATGGTTTCGATCTATTAATGATTAAAGATATAACCCCGATTCCGCATAATGGATGTCGACCAAAAAAATTGAGAAGAATATAACGCAATAATTTCAAATTTAAAGTTTCAAATTTTTAAAATACTATGGCTAGAGATACAGACGCAAAATGTAGAAAATGCAGAAGATCAGGTGAAAAACTGTTTCTTAAAGGTGAGCGTTGTGACACTGCTAAATGTGGAATGGTTAAACGAGCCTATGCTCCCGGAGTGCATGGAAAAAAAGTATCTCGCGGTCAGAGTGAATATGGCATCCAGCTTTCAGCTAAGCAGAAAATCAAGAGAATTTATGGTGTTTTAGAAAGACAATTCAAAAAACATTTTGATGAGGTTGTGAAGAAGCCCGGAATTACTGGAGATTTACTTCTTGCCCGATTGGAAATGAGATTAGATACGATTGTTTACAGATCTGGTTTCTCCGCTTCTCGCACACAGGCCAGACAATTAGTAAATCACGGCTTGATGACAGTGAACGGCAAGAAAGTTTCCATTCCGTCATACGAAGTGAAGGTGGGAGATGTGATCTCAATCGGCAAGACTAAAAGTGAAAAGAGCTATTTTAAGAATTTGGAGCTGGCTATTAAGAATAAAAAAGATTTCCCGGCTTGGATCAGTTTTGATGTTTCCAAAATGGAAGCTAAAGTGACAAACATCCCGACCAGAGAAGAAATTGGAATTAATGTGGATGTCCAGGTTGTTGTCGAATATTACTCAAGATAAAAAACCGATTCGAACCTACGAAATTTAAAGAATTTAAAAATTAATTTAAGTAATAACGATGTGGAGCTATGGGTTCGTAGATTCGAACTTATTCGTAGTTTCGTATCGGTATAAAAATATGCAATCAATAACACTTCCTCAAAAACCAAAATTCACCAGTCTGGAAGGAAACGCTGGCAAGTTTGAAATTGAAGGATGTTATCCTGGATATGGAACTACACTAGGCAATGCGCTGCGCAGAGTTTTGCTATCCTCACTTTCCGGTTCAGCCATCACTTCTGTGAAAATTAAAGGCGTGACACATGAATTTTCAACCGTACCGAATGTTTTGGAAGATGTTATTCAGATTATTTTAAATCTGAAACAAGTTCGCTTCAAATCATTCAGCACGGAGCCGGTTAAGGTTTCGTTGAAGGTTAAGGGAGAAAAGACAGTGACTGCTGGCATGATTGAATGTCCGTCAGATATTGAAGTTGTGACCAAGGATGCGCATATCGCAACTATCACCAGTCCGAAAGGAGAATTGGAATTGGAATTGGAAATCAGAAATGGCATCGGCTATGTGCCGGTTGAACAGCAAGAAAGAGGCGAAAAAGAAATCGGCGTTATCGCGGTGGATGCTATTTACACCCCAATCAAGAGAGTGAACTATAATGTTGACAATATGCGCGTTGGCAAGAAAACTGACTATGAAAAAATTACACTAGAGATTACAACTGACGGTAGCATTGATTCCAAAGAAGCTTTCGGCAGCGCCGTGGCAATTTTGGCGGAACAATTTTCTGTATTTTCCTCCCTTGCTGTTGCTGAAAAGAAAGTAGCAAAGACTGAAGAGGCGGTTGAGGCAACTGAAGAGGCGGCTCCGGCTGTATCTGAAGAAAAAAAGGAAGATCCAAAAAAAGTTGAAGTTTCAACACTTAAGAATCTTTCCACCAGGACCTTGAATGTTTTGGAAGCTAATAAGATTGAAACGATTGGCGCAATCATCAAGATGACTGAAGCAGAATTGACGGATTTTGAGGGTATGGGCGCAAAAGGCGTAAAAGAAATTAAAAAGGCCATTGGAGATTATGGAATTAATTTAAGACAAGAAAAGTAGCATGCGAAAAGCGCTCTACGAAAGCGCCCATTCGAATGAAATAAATAATTATATAAGTTCGTAGATTCGCATAACATTCGTAGTTTCGAATCGGTAAAATAATGAAACATTTACAAAAAGGACGAAAATTAGGCCGAGTCAGAAGCCAAAGACGAGCGTTATTCAGAACGATCCTGGGCAGTTTGATTATGGAAGAAAAAATCACGACAACCGAGGCCAAAGCCAAGGAAATGAAAGCCATGATCGACAAGTTGATTAACAAAGCGAAGCTTAGCAAAGATGAAACAAAAAAAGTGGCTGTTCTTCGTGCGCTTCGAATCAAAATTCCGTTAATGGCGGTGAAAAAATTGACTGGAGAATTTCTGGATAAATTTTCACACCGAGGCAGCGGTTACACCAGAATAATTAAATTAACTCCCCGAAAAGGCGACGCAGCCAAGATTGCGGTTATAGAATTTGTAGATTAAATTACGGTAATAAAAATATGACAAAGCAAACAATTCAAAGAAAATATCATTTATTCGATGCTCAAGGCAAGATTTTGGGTAGAATGGCGACAGAAATCGCGCTGATTTTGCGCGGTAAAAATAAAGTTAATTTTACTCCGAACATTGACGCGGGCGATTTCGTGGTAGTTATCAATTCAGATTTGCTCAAGGTAACTGGCAACAAGATGGAAGGCAAAGTCTACAATCATTTCAGCGGTTACTTAGGCGGTATGACTTCGATCAAATTGAAAGATCAAATAGCTAAAGATTCACGCAAGGTGATTGGAGGTGCGGTTTATGGCATGCTTTGCAAAAACAAGCTCAGAGACAGAATGATGACTCGCTTGCTCATCTACGCTGATGCGCAACACAAGCACAAAATTGAAATAACACACTAGGTGGAAATTTTTAATTTTTAATTTTAAATTTTAAAACAATTTCTAATTTCTAAATTTTAAAAATTCAATCATTTATTTCAAATTTAAAATTTATAATTTAAAATTATATACTATATATGCCAACAAAAAAAGTTACGACTAAAACTGTAAAAGTCAAGGCTCCTGTGAAAGTTAAAGAAGTCAAGGAAATTAAAGAAGCTAAAATTGCTCCGGAAGTTAAGGCTGTCAAAGAAGTGAAGACCACTAAAGAAACCAAGGAATTCGTTGGAAAATATTTTTATGCGGTGGGTAAACGAAAAACCTCCATTGCTCAGGTTCGTCTCTATCCTGTCGACAAGGCAGATAAGGGCATCGTGGTGAATGGCAAGCCTGTTAAGACATATTTTACGATTGAGAGGCATTCTGATACCTTGAAGGCACCATTGGTGGCGGCTGGTTTGGAAGGAAAATTTGATATTTCAGTTAAAGTTGTGGGTGGGGGAATCACCGGCCAAGCGGAAGCTGTCAGATTGGGAGTGGCTCGTGCGTTGATTATCCATGACGAAACACTTAAGAAGCTATTAAAAGATTTAGGATATTTAACTCGTAACGCACGCGTGGTGGAAAGAAAAAAGCCGGGCAGGAAGAAGGCTCGCAGATCTCCACAGTGGGCGAAGCGTTAGGCAAAGGAAAATGGAAAAGCATTCGCAGATATGGCGGGTGCTTTTTTTATTTGGTTCAGGCTATTTTCAAAAATTTAAAATATGTGCTATTATATAGCTATAAAAAATGAAACCCCTGAAGAACCCCCTGTATTTTTACATTAAAAAGTGGTACAATAGAAGTAGCTTAAATCAATTAAACATGCATAAAACCTATGTTTAAAGCAACTTCTAAAAAGTACGAAAGATCATTTTTGGGAAATTATCTTTTTG
>Ga0210051_1003422_pt1 | contig 15759 bp, 12 predicted proteins | sample CryGey092014_all_FD_185464 | JGI IMG/M metagenome (GOLD analysis project Ga0210051, IMG submission 185464) | Groundwater microbial communities from aquifer - Crystal Geyser CG23_combo_of_CG06-09_8/20/14_all (SPAdes) (version 2) | ecosystem: Environmental > Aquatic > Deep subsurface > Groundwater...
TCTTTCATCCCGGACTTAGTAATGTATTTGAGCTATGTAAAATAACTTTGCTCCGACTCCTAACTCTCTTTCTTACTCTCACTTGGTTAATTAAGATAATTAAAGAAAGAAAAATCTTCTGGGAGGGGTCTCCTCTTCTTCTTCCTCTTCTTGTCTTTCTCTTTATATCTTCTCTTTCCACACTCCTCTCGGTTCAAAGATTAAATAGTTTAACTGCACTTTATAATCTTATTGCTTATTTCTTAATTTATCTTTTGGTCCTCAACTTCATAAAGAGCAAATCCACGATGAGCATTTTCTTTGTCCTTATCTCTCTCTCGGCAGGTCTGGTCTCCTTTTATGGAATCTTTCAGCGCTATGGAATAGACTTTATAGAATGGAATGACCCGATGGTTAGATTTAGAATTACCTCCAGTCTGGGTAATGCTGATTATGTAGCGGCTTATTTAAGTATGGTTATTCCCTTTATCTTAAGTGGATTCATCTTTACCAAGACTGGATACAAAAAGATATTGCTCCTTTTGCTCTTATCTCTGGTTTATTTTGCTCTATTATCTACTTATGGTCGGGGAGGATGGTTAAGTCTGCTGGGGGGAATCTTAGTTCTTTTTCTGGTGGTCGGGTGGAAGAATAGAAGTGGGAAGTGGGAAGTGAGAAGTGGAGAAGTGGAGAAGACAGAAGACAGAGAACATAAGAACCATGGACTATGGACTATGGACCATGGACTAAAAAGTGGACCATGGACAAAAAACAAAGTCTGGTTGTTAGCTCTTTTCTTATCCTTATTCCTGATTACCTGGGGAGCATCGCGGCAAAAGATTGTTATTGATAAAAAGAAGGTGAATATAGCAGGGAGGGTAGCTTCCACCTTCAATTTCCAGTATCCTTCTATTGCTATAAGAAGGCATCTCTGGCATGATGGGCTGAAAATGCTCTCTGAGCGTCCTTTTTTGGGCTGGGGGTTAGATACTTTTACCTTTGTCTTTCAGAGGGTTAGGTCTCCTGAACTATCAGCCCTGGCTGGAAGAGACAACTTGCCCGAAAATGCTCATAATGATTACCTTCAAGCCGGGATAGACTCCGGGCTCTTAGGCTTATGTGCCTTTTTATGGTTGATAATTACTTTACTAAGAATTACCTTTTTGCAGGTGAGGACAAAAAGCAATCAGCCATTTATAACTATTGGTATCCTCTCCAGCCTGGTTGTCTTTTTTATCCAGAGCCTTTATTACTACCGCATCGTCACTACCTCTTTACTCTTCTTTGTCTTTATGGGGATAGTTAGTAGGAAGGGGGGAGATAGTCCACAGTCCACAGAGGACAGCGCTCAGATAGTAGATAGTCCACAGAAAACAAGGGACGAAGGACAGAAGGCAGAGGACAGAGGTCAGATAGCAGATAGTCCACAGTCCACAGTCCACAGTCCACAGTCCATAGTCCATAGTCCACAGTCTACAGAAGACAGAAGTCAGAGGTCAGAAGACAGAGACGAGAAAGACTATAACTTTTCTCCTTTATTTACCCGGATTATGACTGTTCTTCTTTATCTTTTAATCTTCTTTACAGCTATATCCCTTTCTCTCACTATTCTTATGCCCTTCCTGGCTGATTATCATTATCGGAAGGGAAGAAGCTATGCCAGCAGAGAAGATTGGAAGTCTGCAGTAATAAGATATTACCAAGCTCAAACCTTACAGCCAAACAATAAACTATATGGAGAATACATCGCAAAGGGTATAGAGGAAGCCGCTACTTCAATTCCTCTAAAGGGAGAATTAATTAAGAGAAAGAAATATCTCTTAGGGCAAGCAATAATTGAGTATAAGAAAGTAATTAAACTCTTCCCTCAAGATGCTTATCTTCATGCTAGTTTAGGAAGAATTTACAATTATTATGGCGATACTCTGGATAAAAAGAAAAAAAGTTTATCTATTGCTGAATACAAAAAGGCTATAGCTCTTTCTCCTAATAACTGCGTCTTTCATAATTACTTGGGAATGGTTTATCTAAGTATGGAAGAATACAAAAAAGCAGATTATTCTTTAAAAGAGGCAGTTAGGTTAGACCCCACCTTTGCTCAAGCCTGGTCTCACTTAGGATTAAGCAGTTATAAAAAGGGGGACCTTAAGAAGGCAGAGGCTTATCTTAAAAGGTCAATAAAGGAAGACCCTGATTTTTCTGTTTCTTATGTTCGTCTGGGGATTATCTTTCATGAGCAGAAAAAATTGAAAGAAGCAGCCTATTATTTAGAGAAAGCAAGCAAGCTTGAACCCCAAAATAGATATATCTCAAAAGTGCTTAAAGAGATTAAGGGGAAGATGAAAGATTAGAAAATAGGAGTGACAGGCGTTAGCCTGTTATTCGGAGCAGTATTGTAGAGACGACCCGCCGGGTCGTCTCTACATTCAGGAGAGGGGAAGATGAAAGATTAGAAAATAGGAGTGACAGGCGTTAGCCTGTTATTCGGAGCAGTATTGTAGAGACGACCCGCCGGGTCGTCTCTACATTCAGGAGAATGGAGCGAACGGGAGTTGAGGAGGAAGAATTTGTTAGATAAAGCTGTCCAGTTAGGGATATTAGTCTTAGCTTTTCTCTCCCCATTTTTCTTAGGGGCATTGAGACTTCTTCCTCTAAGTTTTGCCTTTGCCTTTGTTTTGCTTATCTTCACTCTCTTTTTGTTTTCCTCTTTGCAGAAGGGAGAGTTTAGAATTTATTCTACTCCCTTGTATCTTCCTCTTCTGCTCTTACTAATAATTGGCGGACTCTCTTTGTTTACTTCTTTTAATTGGACCTTTAGTCGCAATGAACTATTCAAGCTCTTTACTTATTCTTTGCTCTTCTTCTTGATTGTTAATAATTTTAGAGAAGAGAAGGAACAAAACTACTTAGTTTCTACTCTTCTTATTTCTGCTACCATAATTGCTTTATATGGTCTGGGGTTTTATATTTTGCTTGGAAAGCCAAGTTATTTAATCTTTTCTACCTTCTTAAACTCCAATTGTCTGGCCGGGTACTTAATCATTATTATCCCCATTGGTTTAAGCAGATTGTTAATTAGTAGAGAGAGGATTAGCCAGCAGAGGTTATTTTTTGCTCTCTTAATCTTAAGCCTCTGTTTGATTCTTACTGTCTCCCGGGGAGCCTGGTTAGCTTTAATTGTCGCTCTAATAGTCTTTGGGTTGGTAGGGAAACAGAGAGTAGAGATGGTCCACGGTCAACAGTCCACAGTCCATAGAAAACATAAAAGCCATGGACTATGGACTATGGACTATGGACTAAATAGAGGGCCATCTTTTTATTTATTAGCTTTAGTTATTTTGCTCTTTATTGGATTTTTTCTTACCAAACCCACAATCAGAGAGCGGACAATCTCTCTCTTTAACTTCCATCACCGCAGTCAACTCTTCAGATCTCTGGTCTGGAAGGGAAGCCTGAAGATGATTAAAGCCCACCCCTTCTTAGGCACTGGTATTGGAACTTTTGAGGTGGCTTATCCCAATTATAAATTTGGCGGCTGTTCTACCAAGATGGCTCACAATACCTATCTTCAAATGGGAGTTGAGATGGGAGTCTTAGGCATAATCACTTATCTATCCTTGATTGTTACTGCCTTCTTTATCTTTAGAGAAAGGTTAAGAGAATCCTCTTCTTCAGAAAGAATCTTTCTTGGCGGTCTTTTGTCAGGCTCAGTTGCTTTTTTAATTCATAATCTGGTAGATTACAGTTGGTATATTCCTGCTACTGGAGGCTTATTCTGGATAGTTTTAGCTTTGGCTATAGTTAGAGAAGGAGGAAGGGAAAAAGTGGAGGTCAGAGGTCAGAAGTCAGAAGCCATGGCTCATAGCTCATGGCTCATAGCTCATAGATTACGGCTTTTGCTATCAGCCATCAGCAATGAGCCATCAGCCACCCATGGACCATGGACTAAAAAGGGGGGAGTTAGTCTCTTAATTGTAGTTATGGCTCTTGCCCAATTGATGATAATTAAAGTTGGTCTGGGTGACTTTCATTACCAGAGGGGGAAGACCTATGAGAGGAAGAAAAATTTAAAGTTAGCTAAAGATGAGTATGAAAAAGCAGTTAGTTTTGATTCTAAGACATCTCAATATCATCTTTGTCTGGGGAGGGTTTATCGGGAGGGGAAGGAATATAAAAAATCTAAAAGAGAATTAATTCAGGCAGTAAGTTTAGAGCCAAGCTCTCCTTTTAACCATTATAATTTAGGTAAGACTTATGAAAGATTGGGGAAGATAGAATTAGCCACCTTTGAGTTTAAGAAGACGATAGCTCTCCATCCTAATTATACTTCCCCCTTAAGAATATTAGGGGAGTTATATTTCAAGCTCGGTAAGAAGGACCTAGCCCGCTCTTGCTTTCAAAAGATATTGGAGCTCGAGAAGAACCCTTATGAAAGTGAAAGGTATCAGCCCATTCCCGGCCGACCCCCCAATCCCGACTTTTCTTATGCCCGTAAAGTCTTAAAAATCTTAGGAGAGTAGGGTAGTGTCAAAAATGTTATGAAACCACAGATGAACCCAGATAAAGGGAACCACGAATTAAGACGAATAAACACAAATGTAATCGCCAATGTAATCGCCAATGTAATCGCCAATTTTAATTGGCGCCTATAAGGAACGCTGATATAAAATCAGCGATTACAATGGCGCTGATAGTACGCTGATACCTGCCTGCTGAAGCCTCGGCCCAGGCAGGTAAAATCAGCGATTATAATGGCGCTGATAGTACGCTGATACCTGCCTGCTGAAGCCTCGGCCCAGGCAGGTAAAATCAGCGATTACAGTCTTTCTCTGTGGTCATTTGACAATACCGAGAGTAGTGAAGGAGGAGAAAATGGTGAAATTTAAAAAGTTTAAACCACTGAGGTTTGGCACTAGCGGTCTGAGGGCTCTGGTTACTGAAATGACTGATATGGAGTCTTATATCAATACCAGGGGATTTATTGAGTATCTAATTGAGACCGGCAACATTAACCGAGGGGATACAATATTAGTTGCTGGTGACCTGCGCTTTAGCACCGATAGAATCATGGAGGCTGTAGCTAAAGCTATTGAAGACAGTGGATGCAAAGCCGATAACTGTGGTAAGATACCCTCACCCTCAGTCTCATATTATGGAATACTTGTTGGGTGTGCAAGCATTATGATTACTGGTAGCCATATACCAGAAGACAGAAACGGAATAAAGTTTAACAAAAGGCGAGGGGAAGTTCTGAAGTCAGATGAAAAAGGAATTCTTAATAATGTTGCTAAGATAAGAAAAGAAGAGCCCAAGAAGAGCTCTGAGTCTTTATTTGCTGAGAACGGCTCGTTTAAAGTCAGACCATCACTGGGTCCGGTAAATGAAAAGGCAAAAGAAGCTTATCTGCAACGTTATTTAGAAGTCTTTTCTTCCGATTGCCTTGCTGGTCTAAAGCTCGTCCTCTACCAGCATTCTGCGGTGGGAAGAGACATTATTCAGGAGATTTTTAAGGGATTAGGAGCAGAGGTTATTCCAGTAAGTAGAAGTGAAAAATTCGTCCCCGTTGATACGGAGAATGTATCTGAAGATACCAGAGTGCTTCTGAGGGAGCTGGCAAAAAAAGATAAGCCTTATGCGATTATATCTACAGACGGTGATTCTGATAGACCTCTATTAGCAGATGAAGAAGGTGAGTTCCTTCCTGGTGATAAGTTAGGGGCACTGACCTCTTTGTATCTAAAACCAGACTTTGCCGCTATTCCGATAAGTGCCAATGATGCTGTAGTTTCGGCATTGAGGGACAAGGGAATCAAGATGAGACAAACAAAGATAGGTTCACCATATGTGATTAAAGCCATGAATGATGAACTTACTGAAAACCCTGCCGCAAAAGTTGTCAGCTGGGAAGTCAACGGTGGATTTCTTACCGGAAGTGATTGGATTCTTAATGATAAAAGACTGAAGGCACTTCCGACAAGAGATGCTGTCCTGCCACTGCTGACAACACTTTTGCTAGCTAAAGAAGAGAATAAATCGGTCTCCGAGCTAATTAAGACAAGTCTTCCATCCCGTTATACCCATGCCGACCTTCTTAAGGAATACCCCCAAGAGGTTAGCCAGCAGATTATAAAGAGTATAGCCCCTAAAAAGAGCACTATTGCCGAGGTTAATTTCGCTGAAGAAGAGGTAAAAGTAGCTTACTTGGATGGAAGGGCTGAAGAGATAAACCCTGAGCATCCATTAGCCTCTTCAATGAGAAAGACAAGAGAAAGGCTAAGTAGAGAATATTTTAGATCTGAGTTGGGTTTTTCTCCAATTTCAGCAATGAACTTTATTGATGGTATTAGAATAGTCTTTGCCAATAATGAGGTTTCTCATCTAAGACCATCGGGGAACGCACCGGAGTTTAGAAACTATGCTACCGCTAATACAAAGATGCGGGCTGAGGAAATTGTTAGAATAGGTTTAGAAAATATTCTTCCCAAGATGAAAGAAGATATAATTAAAAATGGGAAGGAGTAAAGCAACAGCAGTGGTAGTGTCAAAAATGCTATGAAACCACAGATTAATACAGATGGACACATTGATTTGGAGATTTGGTTTCTATCTACTTCTTGACAAAAGTATATGTCAACGATACAATATTTGTAAGAAAAAATGAAAGAGGAGATAAAGACTATGAAAGAAAGAGAATTTATGAACAAAGTTGCTAATGACAACAACGATTTCTTCCAAGCATTCCTTGATACACTTGAGAAACTTCGTATCTCATTTTGTATAGTTGGTGGATTAGCAGTTAATGCTTATGCTGAGCCGGTTGTGAGTCTGGATTTAGATATAGTAATTGTTACCAAACAATTAGGACACTTGGTCTCTATTTTAAAAGAACGCTATTCTGCAACTGAATATTCTAATAGCATTAATATAAAATCTCCTTCTTCTGCCCTTAGAATACAAATACAAACTGACCCCAGATACCAGCCATTTATCAAAAGAGCTGTTTACAAAACTGTGTTGGGATATGAAATTCCGGTGGCAACAATTGAGGATGTTTTGCAAGGCAAAGTTTGGGCAGCTATGGATAAGACTCGACGGGCAAGTAAAAGGCAAAAAGACTTATCTGATATTTTGCGGTTAATAGAGACAAAAGAAGAGTTAGTTTCCTTGCTACCAAATTCTTTAAAAAAGCAATTGTTTCCTGATTAGAATATCTCTAACCTAAAATTGACGATTCTTGGTTTGATCCTGTTGCAATTGTCATTCCCACCCCTGCTTTCGCAGGGGTAAACTCCAGTGGGAATCCAGTGGGAATCCAGACCAACAATGTCATTCCTGCGAAAGCAGGAATCCAGACCAACAATGTCATTCCCACCCCTTTTGTCATTCCCACCCCTGCTTTCGCAGGGGTAAACTCCAGTGGGAATCCAGTGGGAATCCAGACCAACAATGTCATTCCTGCGAAAGCAGGAATCCAGACCAACAATGTCATTCCCACCCCTTTTGTCATTCCCACCCCTGCTTTCGCAGGAATGACATACGGGGTAGGAATGACAGACTTAACTTTCACCCAATAGGTGATCTTGGTATATTCTGAAAAGGCTCATCTTTAATGCCGAAGATTATTTTTGTATCATAAAATCGCTCAATTTAGGTTAATACTTAATTCTTCTGTGGACCGTGGACTATGGACTGTGGACTAAATAAGAGCCATAAGCCATTAAGGAGACACAAGTGACCTTAGGAGAAGTATTAGAGGAAACTAAAGAGAGATACCCTGAAAAGATCGCTTTGCTCTATAAAAAGAAGGAGACATCTTTTAAAGAGCTGAATTCAATTGTCAACAAATTTGCTCATCTCCTCCAAAGAATTGGAGTTAAGAGAGGAGATAGAGTAGCAGTAATCTTAAATAATAGCTTGGAATTTGTCCTCAGTCACTATGCAATCTTTAAGTTAGGAGCAATAGCAGTTCCTCTCAATCCATCTTTTAAGGAAGAAGAGCTAAAATACTTACTAAAAGATTCAAAGGCTCAAACAGTCATCCTGAAAAGTCCCCTAACCAAGATATTAAAGAGATTAAAAGAGGCTTTACCAGACTTAAAAAACATTATAATAACTGACTTGCCAAGAGGTGCTCGTCTGCAGATAGGCCAGCTGAGGCGCCCGCCTCTTCCCCGGACGCCGAGAGGTGCCCGCTCCCTTTACTTCTGGGAGGAGATAAAAAGAGAAAAGAGAGTTGGGTTTGCCTTAAAGAAGATAAGACCCACTGACCCGGCAGTCATAATCTACACCTCCGGAGTAACTAGTCTTCCCAAAGGAGCTCTACTCACCCATAAGAATCTCATCTTCTGTGCTCAATCCTCAATAAAAGCAGGTGCGGTGAGCAAAGAAGATACATTCCTGACAGTAATTCCCCTCTTTCATGCTTATGCTCTGACTGTTTGTATGAATATTCCTATCCTTCTTGGAGCAAGGAGTTTAATCTTAGAGAGTTTTATACCCCAAAAGGTTATTCAAGCAATTAAGAAATATAAAGTAACTCTCTTCCCCGGCGTTCCCACAATGTTTGCCTACCTCCTAAATACTCCGGGGATAAGAAAGAAAGACTTGCAATCTTTAAGATTTTGCCTCTCGGGAGCTATGCCTCTTGATTCACAGATTCTTAAATCCTGGGAAGAAAAATTCGCTATCCCAATCTTAGAAGGATATGGACCAACTGAAGCTGGTCCAGTAGCCAGCCTGAACCCATTAAAGGGGCAAAAGTTAGGCTCAGTCGGAGTCCCTATTCCCGGCGTCTCTATAAAAATTGTTGATGAGAAAGGAGTAGAGTTTCCGGTAGGAAAAGTTGGTGAGGTAATAATCTCTGGACCAAATGTAATGAAAGGTTATCTCAATCAATCAGCAACAAAGAAAGCTCTAAAGAAAGGCTGGTTTTATACCGGGGATTTAGGGAAAAAGGATCAGGAGGGATACCTTTATTTAGTGGGAAGAAAAAAAGAGATGATTATCGTCGGAGGATTTAAGGTCTATCCAAAAGAGGTTGAAGAAGTCTTACTAAAGCATCCTCAAATTATTGAGGCGGCAGTTGTTGGTGTGCAAGACCAATATAAGGGTGAATCAGTAAAAGCATTTATTGTCTTAGAGCCTGAAGGTGAACTATCCCATGAGGAGACCATTAACTTTTTAAAAGAGAGATTAGCTGATTATAAGATTCCCCGGTATTTAGAATTTAGAAAAGAATTACCGAAGACTGAGCTGGGAAAAATCTTAAAAAGGGAACTTTAAGCTACAGGAAGAATTTGACAAAACTAAAAAGATATGATATATTAAAGCAAAAGCGGTTGCCATCACAGAAAAGACTAAGGAGGTGAAGATTATGGCAATTGAAACAGTTAAAGCAAAAGATAGCGATAGGATAATATTTTTGACAAATGAGAGGAAAGAAAAAACTGAGTTATTAAAAGCATTGAATGAAGCAAAAGGTATCTGGAAAAAACATCCTGTTTTTGGTAAGATGAACATTAGTCAAATAATTGAATATTTAAGAGGTGAAGATAGTGAGATATGAGATAAACTTAGACTCAAATATAATAATTTCGGTTTTGATAAATGATGTTCATTGTAAAGATATAACTAAAGTTTTTTCTGAATTTGAAAAGGAAGAATATGAGATTTATCTTTCCCTAATTTCATATTCTGAAATTTGGACAGGTATTGAATTAATAAGAGATGCTAAGACCAAAACTGAAACAATAGATATTTTAGATAAAATTTTACATTCTACTAAGATTAAACTTGTATCTGATAATATTTTAATTGCAAAAGGAGCAGCAAAGGCACAAGCAAAATATAAAATTAAAGGAGGAAAGAAAGAAGTTCTAATCCCGGATTTTCTGATAGGAGCAAACGCCGAGTTTTACTCAGGCAGATTACTAACAACTAATCCAAGAGATTTCTTTAGATTTTTCAGCAAATTAGAAGTAATCACACCTGATATTTTTTTGCAAGATAAAGCAACCTGAGCTGGGCAATTTTTATCGGGTCTTGGTAAAGAAGCCTAAAAATTTGACAAAACTAAAAAGGCATGATATATAAAACGCATTAAATACCTGCATTTTATTGATTACACAGATTTCTATATAAAACGACATAAAGAAGTGGACATAATTGTAGGGGTTTGATTTATCAAACCCGCAATTGACGGGCGAAATATTTGTCGCCCCTACATTTAAGGTGCAAATATTTAATTCGTTCTATATATATTAAAGCAAAAGCGGTTGCCATCGCAGAAAAGACTAAGGAGGTGAATTCTGTGGAGAAAGTTAAAGTAAATAGTGATTATACCATTAAATTACCTGTAAAAATCAGGAAATTGGTAAATCCTGAGGATGAGCTTTTCTTATCACTGGTTGATAATACTATAAAACTGAAAACAGTTAATAAATCAGGTATTTTAGGATTGGCTGAGAAAATAGAAGATGAATCTAAACTTACCGCAGAGGAAATCAACAAGATTGTTCATAAAGTTAGAAGGATTAGTAGATGCGAATAGTGTGTGATACAAGTATTGCTATCTCTGGTATTTTGTGGAGTGGCATTCCCAATCAGATATTAAAATTAGGAGAAAGAGGAGTTTTAGATATTTGTGGAACTTTTGAGACTATGGCTGAATTTGAAAGAGTCATAAAGTATGAGAAGTTTGATAAGAGGATAAAAGAGTTAAATTTATCGGTGTCCACTATTACAGATTTTTATATTGGTCTAACAGTTTTATTTGAAGCAAAACAAATAGAGAAGATTATTGTCAAGGAAGATCCAGATGATGATATTTTTCTTGAGGCTGCTTTAGGTTCAAATTCCCATTTTATTGTATCTGGGGATGAGCACTTGCTCAAGTTAGAAAAATATAAAGATATTTTTATACTTTCTGCAAAAGAATTCTTGGACTTTTGCAACATATCATCATTGGAAACAGATACAGATAAAAGGGGTCTATAAATTTGACAAAATTCTTTCTTTTGTGTATAATAGTAAAAAGAGGATATTAAAGGGAGGTGGTACAAAGTATTTGACTATTCTATTCAAGGAGGGATAACTTATGAAAAGGTCACTTTTAATTGTTACCTCACTAATCATCTTAATCTCTGTAAGTGTAGTTTTCACCTCATGTAGTAAAAAAGGCAAAGAAGCGGAGAAAAAGAAGAAGACAATTGGGGTATCATTACTGAAAGAGAATGATGATTTTTACATCACCCTTAAAAAGGGATTGAGAGAAAAAGCAGAAAAGATGGGTTATGCTCAGCTCATACTCTCGGCAAACGGTGACGAAATGAAACAGGACAGTAACATAGATACCTTGTTGATTAAGAAAGTAGAGGCAATAGTTATCTGCCCGGTTAACTCCAAGGGAGTTGGAAGTATAATAAAAAAGGCATCAGATAGAAATATTCCTGTTTTCACTGCTGATATAGCCGCCGAAGAAGGAAGAGTTGTAGCTCATATTGCTTCTGATAACTACCAAGGAGGTAAGATTGCCGCTGAGAGGATGAAGAAGGAGATTGGGAAAGGTATGATTGCCATTGTTCAGATACCGGGGACTGAATCTGTTTCAGCCAGAGTGCAGGGCTTTGTGGACACAGCAAAAAAGCTGGGACTTAAGATAATTGAGCCATACTTTAATGGAAAGGATGATACACAAGAAGCAGAACGAGTGACAAATTCAGCAATCTTAAAATATAAAGAGCTAAAGGGAGTTTTTGCCGCTAACGATAATATGGCTGAGGGTGCTGAACAAGCTATTCGGAGCTCGGGTAAAGATATTGTATTGATTGGATATGATGCCGCGCCTGCGGCTCAGGAAAAAATCAAGGCTGGTGGTCCCTGGAAAGCTGATGTCATCCAATACCCATATAAAATTGGGGAAAAGACAATAGAGACTATTGATAAATATTTTAAAGGTGAACTAAAAGAGAGTGAAGAGACACTGATAGTGCCAGTTGAGGTTGGCATGGTTGATAAAGAGTCGCTGTGAAAATAAATAGGCAAAAAATTTTATCATTCTTAAAAAATCAAGGGATTTTCCTAGTTATAATTATTGTCTTTTTATATTTTTGCCCGATACCAGGTTTTTTAACCATTAGTAACTTATCAAATATCCCTCAGCAAATAGCTTTTATTGCCCTGATTGCTACCGGCATGACATTTGTAATCATAACTGCTGGTATTGACCTATCGGTGGGGTCAATCGTAGCAACTGCCGCAGTTGTATTTGCCATCCTTGTAGAAAATTTTCATATCCCAATATATCTTTCTACAATTATAGCCACAGCAGCCGGAATATTCTTAGGCTCTTTTAATGGATTCTCAATAGTTCGGTTCAATGTACCTCCTTTTATATCAACATTAGCGATGATGACTATTGCCCGAGGCATTGCCCGTCATCTGGCTGGAAATACCAAAATATTTATACACACCGATATGCAACTTTATCAAAGGATAGCCGCAACCGGTAAAGTTGGTCCTCTGCCCTATATCGTCATTATAATGTTTGTAATCTTAATTATTTTCTGGATAATTCTAACGAAAACAAGATTTGGAAGATATGTATTTGCTGTCGGTGGCAATGAAGAAGCCGCAAAGTTATCAGGAATCAATGCCGGACAGGTAAAACTACTTGTCTATATTATTAATGGTTTCCTCTCAGCTTTGGTGGGAGTGCTTATGGCTTTTAAATTTAAAAATGGGAATCCAGAGTACGGAGTAATGTGGGAATTAGATGCAATTGCTGCTGTTGTTGTTGGGGGGACTAGTCTCTTTGGGGGGAGAGGAAGCATATTCAAAACATTTATCGGAGCCCTACTTATTGGAATCCTCGATAATGGTCTTTTACTTAAAGGACTGAGCTCTGATCTGATTTACATTATCAAGGGATTCGTAATTTTAGGTGCTGTCCTAATAGACCAGATTAAAACAGCTTAAAAAGGTTACTATTTAGCCACTAATGATCAACAAATTATAAGGAAAAACGGGAAAACAGGAGTAGAGGCAGGACTTTAGTCCTGCTTTGTTTTAGCGACTCTAAAGAGTCGCCTCTACAAAAACCGCCTCTACAAGAACCGCCTCTACAAAAACCGCCTCTACAAGAACCGCCTCTACAAGAGCCGCCTCTACAGGAATCTGTGGTTAATTTTCATTTGTGTCAATTCGTGGCTGAATAGTTACCTAAGTTTTTTGCCTCTCCAGTTGCACAGAGCATAATTTTCTCCTGGTTAGCCTCATCTTTATGAAACTCACCGGTAATTTTGCCCTCATGCATAACAATAATTCTGTCACTCATCCCCAGAATCTCCGACAAGTCAGAAGAGACCATCACAATGCATACTCCTTCTTCAATAAGTCTATTCATTATCTGATAAATCTCATACCTTGCTCCCACATCCACACCCCGGGTAGGTTCATCTAAGACTAAAACTTTGGGGGAATTAGCCAGCCATTTACTGATAACGACCTTCTGCTGATTACCTCCACTAAGTGTGTTCATTATAACCTTAGCCCCGGCAGTCTTTATATTGAGCTCAGATATATATTTATCAATGAGTCTCTTTTCCTTCTTTTTGTTTATAAACTGTAGCTTACTTACCTTTTCCAAACTTGCTAAAGATATATTTTCACCGACGGTCATAATTAGAATCAACCCAAATTGTTTGCGGTCCTCCGGCACTAGACCTAAGCCATTCTGAATAGCTTTATAAGGAGACTTTAAGGTGCTCTTCTTTCCTTCTATATAAACAGAACCTTCTGTATTTGCTGGGAATGCCCCAAATATAGCAGTAACAAGCTCTGAGCGACCAGAACCCATAAGACCTGAGATGCCCAGAATTTCTCCTCTGCGAGCTGTAAATGATACTTCTTTAACCATCTTTTCGCCAATAAGAAAAGGGTGATTTACCGAGAAACTCTCCACCCGAATTGCTTCCTCACCGAGCTTTGCCCTGCGCTTCGGATAAAGGTTAATAAGTTCACGACCAACCATAATAGAGATAAGTTTATCCTTATTTAACTCTTTTATATGATGTGTTGCTACTGTCTCTCCATCTCGAAGAACTGTCACTCTATCGCAGATCTGAAATATTTCATCTAACTTGTGGGAGATATAAATTATTGTCACCGACCGTCTTTTTAGCTCCCGGATAATCTTAAAAAGAGTCTCTGTCTCTTTCTCGGTAAGCGCTGAGGTGGGCTCATCAAAGACCAGTATTTCAGCATTTATTGAGAGAGCCTTGGCAATCTCTACTAACTGTTGTTTACCAATTGTTAAATTTTTAATCAGAGTTTGTGGGGAGAGCTCTACATCCAGCCTACTCAATACTTCTACCGAGCTTGCATTCATCTTTCTTTGACTGATAAAATTTAAAGGTGGCTTTAGCGGCTCTCTACCTAAGAATATATTTTCAGCAACTGAGAGCTCAGGAATCAGATTCAATTCCTGATGTATAATGGCAATACCAGCTTGCTCAGCTTCTTTTGTATTTGCAAAACGGACTACCCTTTCCTTAACAATCAGCTCCCCGCTAAAAGTAGAATATGGATAAACACCACTTAATACCTTTACTAGAGTTGATTTTCCTGCACCGTTCTCTCCAACTAAACCATGAACCTCACCTTTATAAGCAGTGAAAGAGACATCTTTTAAGGCAACAACTCCGGGAAATTCCTTAACAATGCCTTTCATCTCAAGAGATGCATCCATTACTTGTCTCCCCCCTGGAGTTAGACCCCCCCGGTTCCTGCGGGACAAGAATGTCCCGCCTATCGTGGGTCTGACCCATTATACCACATTATATTCAATTTGTCAAAAATGACTCGTCTCCAGCGAGCTATTGACTTATCGGAAATATTATAGTATAATCTCAATACGTCTAACACCTAAGATGGAGAGGACTTCTACAGGGCTTTAGCCCATGGTTTACTTCTACCGCACTTTAGTGCAGGGTTTTTAGGGCTTTAGCCCATATATAGGGACTAAAGTCCCTCTACCCTCGGCTAAAGCCGGGTAGAAGGAGAACTAAGAATTATGAATTTTGAATTATGAATTTTGAATTAAGAATTAAGAATTAAAAATTAAAAATTAAGTAATAAGACCCTCGGCTAAAGCCGGGTAGAAGGAGAACTAAGAATTATGAATTTTGAATTAAGAATTAAGAATTAAAAATTAAAAATTAAGTAATTAGACCCTCGGCTAAAGCCGGGTAGAAGGAGAACTAAGAATTATGAATTTTGAATTAAGAATTTTGAATTAAGAATTAAGAATTAAAAATTAAAAATTAAGTAATTAGACCCTCGGCTAAAGCCGGGTAGAAGGAAACCTTAAACCTAACATCTAAAAGGGAGCAAGAAGATGGAAAGACATCAGAAATTATTTTATAAAATGGGAGCTCATATCCTTCTTAAACCGATCTTAGAAGTGGGGTTTGACCTTAAAGCAAGCGGACTGGAAAACATACCAAAAAGGGGGAAATTCTTGATTGCCTCTACTCACCGCAGTTGGACTGACCCCATCCTTATTGCCGCTGAGGTTGAGCGACCAATAAACTTCTTAGCCGCCTCCTTCACTTTCTATATACCAGTTATAAAAGATGTCTATGAAAAAGCAGGAGCAATCCCTTTATATTCAGGAGAGAAGAGGAATGAAGGAAGCTTAAAAAAGTGTATCCGACTCCTTATGCAGGGTAAGCCAGTTGGTGTCTTCCCGGAAGGAGTTGAAAATTTCTTCTCTTCTGAAGG
>Ga0210051_1003424_pt1 | contig 15744 bp, 10 predicted proteins | sample CryGey092014_all_FD_185464 | JGI IMG/M metagenome (GOLD analysis project Ga0210051, IMG submission 185464) | Groundwater microbial communities from aquifer - Crystal Geyser CG23_combo_of_CG06-09_8/20/14_all (SPAdes) (version 2) | ecosystem: Environmental > Aquatic > Deep subsurface > Groundwater...
GATTATTTTTTTTGCTTCTCTTTCTGTTTTCACTGCTTCCACCGCTTTAGCGCAAATCTTTCTTAAAATTCTTTCTCCGGCTTTATCCTGGGCAACCAAATCGGAAAGGTTTGCGCATTCGCTCGTGCAATATTCGGGATGAAAGCCGAATTCTAAGTAAATTCTTGAGCCATTTTGATTGTATCCATAGTACGGGGAGGTACGAAAATGGATAAAATATCTACCTAAATCAGTTCTTTTGCAAATCCATCTGCCATCCTCGGTAATTAAGGCTATTCCGTATTTTGTCTCCAGTCCATAAATCCTTTTCTTCATTTTGCTCCTTTTTTAGCGAGTTCCAACATTCGTGTAAATTAGCGTAGGCGGCTAACTCAAGTTTGAAGGAAGTATAAACTTGGAGCCGCCCCTTATTCGTGTCTATTTATGCAAACTTAATGGAATTGCGCATACTGTTTGTATTTGTTTTTCAAAGAACAAAAAAGAGGTTTTTCTTACCTCTTTTTTAACCTTTTGGGGTTTTGGTGTCAACCCCCCCCCACTAACTTTGCGCTTATTTTTTTACTTAATTAAATGAGAATACCGAATGTCCAAAAAATTACTAAATAGCCAATGAGCAGAAATTTCTTTGGCGCCTTTGGCGCCTAATCGCAAAGTTGGTGGGGGGTCAACCCCTACTGACCGCTTTCTTGTCTATGCTGCTGCCCAACCATAACATCATCACTTTCTACCCGAGCATCTTCTTGTCTGGCTTTCTCTCTGGTTTTTTCTAATTCTTTTTGAGCTTTTTTTGCCTTGTCCAGAAGATCTTTGCCCTCTTCTGGGGATTTTCCAGAGACATCGCCGGTCTCTTCAATCGGACCCTCGTCTCCCTTTTTTGGGGGTCTATTCTTGGTTTTTTCCTTCTCCTGCTGCATTTTATTTTCACCTCCGTTAGATTTTTTTACCTTATCTCTTGATTTTCCTCATCTCCCTCAATAAGTCTTCAACATTATCAACTTTGTCCAATAGCTCCCCAACATCTTTCCTGCCGCCCCAGGCCGGATCGCCCATTTCTATTTCTGAAGAACAAGAAAAAATACCGAAATTTTTATAACCGCGTTTTTCCCTGACTCTAAAAACAATTTCTCCCCAATTAAGCGTCTCAATTTGAGAATAAAATTTCTCTAAACATTTTCCCCTAAAATAAGAGCGGCACTCTTCCGGAGGATTCTTAACCAAGGCGATAATCTCTTCTTTTGCTAAAATTTCTTCTACATCTCCAGCCTCTTTATGAACCCAATAAAGACCTTTTTCTTTATTAATATCGTGGTATCTAATGTCTTTTCTAAGTAATTGACTGACTGCTTTCTTATAAATAGAACCTTCTTTTATTTCCGCGCCCTTTAAATTTCTCCAATCAATATTATGGGCTTCTAAAAAGGTATCAAAAATATTTTGTTTTATCTTCCAATCAAGTCTTCTTCTAAGGCGTTCTTCCTTGCCTTCGGAAAAATCGAGCAGGGTTTCCTCCCATTTCAAAAGAAGGTCTTGTTCTTCGGGAGAGGGCTCACAAACCTGAGAAAAGTATTGTTTGGCTCTTTCAAAAAATTCCCAGTTCATATCAAGGCTTGACAATTTTCTCCCCCCGAGCGTTTCCATGACCGGTTTTTTACAAGTTAAATCCAGGGAAACTAATTTTATTCCCTTAACCGGCTCTTTGAGAATGATGTCTCCTTCAAAAAATCCATCCTCAAGCATTTTAAGAATAATTGAGGTTATGCCGACTTTAAGATAGGTCGCAAATTCGGACATATTAGCGTCGCCAACTATCAAATGAAGTCTGGCGAATCGCTTTCCATCGGCGTGGGGTTCATCTCTAAGATTAATAATTGCCCTTCTGTCTGTCGTGCAATCGCTCAGAATATCCCGAATAAAATCAGCTCTCTGGGAAATTTGATAAATTGAATCTTCTATCCTCTGCCCGGAGCCTTCAATTCCCATTTTGCCGGCGCCAGTAATGAACTGACGAGCTCCTAAATAAGAAATGAGGTACCCCGCCTCCTTTGATAAAGTGGAGTCTGTTATTTTCTGAAAAATTTTCCTGGAAACTGAATAATTTTCATGACAACCATAAGAATGACCCTGCCGGTCGCTGACATCCTTATAAATTATCATTTCCAGACCTTGCTTGGCTAAAATTTCATTAACGCTTTTTCTGGCTAAATTTAAAATTGCCTCCCCGGCTTTATCAGCCGCCACTAATGTTTTAGCTGAAAGACATTCCGGGGTTGAATATTCAATATGAGCGGCATCAATATAAAATCGGCTGCCGTTTGGAAGAAGACCGTGATGGGAAGCGGGATTTTTCCTATTTTGTCCAAAATAACCGTTCCAAAGATGGTCCCCGTCAACTTCGGAAATCAAGCTTTTGTCCCCGGAAATTCTTTCAATATTTTCTATTTCCTCAATGGTTCTTCTCTCTGAAACAACCGAAAGGTTTAAAAATTTCCTTATCGCGTTTATCATCAAAATAAACTCTTTAATGTTTGCCGGTCTGTAATTATCCTTGCCGCGAACAATCGCGCTCCATTCTGTTTCAATGCCTTTAATTTTTGGTACAGCCATCTTTACGCCTCCGTTAGATTTTCAAAATATTTTATTTTAAAGGATCTAACCCCATTAGATAAAATTATCTAACGGGGTTAAATATTTGTCTCTAATCAGGCTTCGGCTTCGCCTTGCGTTCTTGGACAAATATTTAATTTCTAACTGCCCGATTCAAAAATCAGGAGCAATTAGAAATTTAGGAGGAGAGTTAATCCCTCCTCCTAATTTTACACTACCTCATTCAAATCTTCGTCGGTAAGTTCTTTTATTTTTTTCTCTTCCCCCTCGGTTTGAATGGATTCTTTTTCTTCGGGAGCTCTCTCTTCGGCCTGCCTTCTGACTGCTGGAGTCAGTTCTTTGACAGACTCCTCAAAATATTTCATACAGATACTAAATTCTTCTCTCTCTTTCTCCGGGTCTTTATGGGTTTCAATAAATTCCCTTAAAGCTTTCTCTCCGGCTCTCCGACAAATCTCCTTGATGTCTGCCCCGGAAAAATAGGCCTGGCCGTCAATAATTTCACCGCTAAACAATCTAACCTTAAGCGAAATTGGTTCTGTCTTTTTGACAAGTTCCGCCAAATCAACATCCTTGGCCAGGGGTTTTTTTCTGGTATGAATCTCAAAAATTTTTCTTCTGGCTTCTTTGCCCGGCGGCGGCAAACGAAAATGTTTGTCAATTCTGCCGGGTCTTACCAGGGCGGGGTCAACCAAATCAATTCTATTGGTGGCTGCCAAAACAAACACATCTTTTAGATTTTCAATCCCATCAAGCTCGGTCAAGAGCTGAGAAGTAACCTTATCAGAAACTCCAGCATCGCCGGTCCTCATACCCCTCAGAGAAACCAGGGCTTCTATCTCATCAAAGAAAATAATACAAGGAGCGGACTGTCGAGCTCTCTTGAAAAGGTCCCTGACAGCTTTTTCCGATTCCCCAACCCATTTCACAATAAGTTGAGGACCTTTAACCGGAATAAAATTAACTCCGCACTCATTAGCCAGGGCTCTGGCAATCAAGGTCTTGCCGCAGCCCGGCGGGCCGTACAGAAGAACGCCCTTAGTCACTTCGTGGCCGGCTGTTTTCAAAAGCGCTGGAAATTTGAATCCCCAGGAAACAACCTCTTTGAGTTCCCTCTTTATGTCATCCAGGCCGCCAACATCATCCCAGGTTTCTGTTGGTTTTTGGAATATAACCTCTCGCATAATTGAAGGTTTCATTTCTTCCAAAACTGAATTGAAATGCCCTGAACTTACTTCTATTTTTTCAAGCGATAGAGAACCAAGCTCCTCAAAATCAAATTCTTTGAAAATCAACATTGCCGCTTCTTTGCAAAGAGCTTCAAGGTCAGCGCCGGTAAAACCGTGGGTTCTGTCAGCCAAATCTTCCAAATCAACATCTTTACAAAGCGGCATATTTTTGCTGTGTATTTTCAGAATTTCCAAACGGCCGTCCCTGTCGGGAATGTGAATAATAATTTCTCTATCAAACCGACCCGGTCTTCTTAGAGCCTCATCTAAAATATTAGGCCGATTGGTGGCGGCAATAACAATAACTCGCTCTCGAGAAGTTAAGCCATCCATTAAAGAAAGAAGTTGGGATACCAATCTTCGTTCGTGCCCATGCTCGGCTTCTTCTCTTTTTTCGGCAATAGCCTCAATCTCGTCCAAAAAGATAATTGCCGGGGCGTATCTTCTGGCTGCTTCAAAAATTCCTCGAAGCTTAGCTTCCGGTTCGCCAGGATAGGGACTCATAAATTCGGGACCGGAAACATGAATGAAAAATACCCCGCATTCATTAGCTACGACTTGACCAATTAAGGTCTTGCCGCAACCTGGCGGTCCGCTTAAAAGAATTCCCTTAGGAGCAGGTACGCCCAATTTTTCAAAAACTTCCGGCCGCCTTAAGGGAAGTTCAACCACTTCTCTTACTTTTCGGATTTCGTATTTTAATCCGCCGATGTCCTGATAGGTTTTTCTGACAACATGGGAGAGGTCAACTTTTTCGCCGGTTTTGGGAACTTTGCCGGTAATAAAGTTTATAACAGCGTCATAAAAAACTTCATCGCCTTTTTCCAAGGTTCCTTTGGCTTTTTCCGCGATATTAACAAGCTTTATAGTGTCGCCGGGCAAAACCGCCAAAGCCGTGTTTTCATCAAGCAATTCCTTAACCGTAATAATTTCTTCTTCCCGCCGGGGTTTGCGAACATTAAAAACGGCTAATGGCTTACCTGTCATATCAACAGTATACTCAACCTCGCTCCCCTCTTCCAACTCCTCCATTTTAATTTTATTAGAAGCAGCAATCCTATAAATTGCCCGGTGATTATCCAAAATAATAACCGTGCCGTCTTCCATGGCCTTAATAACCTTGCCAACATGAATAGGCGGAGAAGAAGTAAGTTTCTCAATATCTTTAATAAGCCCCCTAATCGACTCATCAAGAGAATCTAACTCGGCTTGACGAGCTTCCTCGTTCTCCTTGTGTTTTTCTTTTAATCTTGCTATCTCTTCTCCATTAAATCTAACCAGTTTTTCAAGCTGTTCTTTTTGTTCTTTAATCAAACGGTCTTTTTCTTCTAAGTTAGCCCGGAGCTCCCTGTATAGTTTGTCTAAAGTTTCTTTTGCACTCATCTTTCTGCCTCCAATTCAGCTTTTCTAATATGGGGGTTCAATGCTTCCCCTTGCTTTGAATTTTAAAGTACTCTTTTTAATTTATCCCAACAAAGAAAGTATGTCAATACCACCCCCCATCACACCCCCATCAAACCCCCCATTAAAAAAGCCCCGTAGTAGAAATTTGACCGCTTTCAGCTTTTCAATGCCTTGCTCTTCGCAAAGCATTAGTCAAATTTCACTACGGGACCTGGTCCAGTAAAGAGCCGCGCTCTTCTACTGGGCTCCCAATTTTCATAGGAGCTTTTTAATTATAATTTTTACCTCCCATCTCGGTATTCTTTTGAAATTTCATTCATCTCTCTAAGACGCTCATTTACTTTCAAATGCGCGTCTTCAGCCGAATGGTCCAACAAAAGTTCAATCGCCTCATCAACTGTTTTTACGGCATAAACACAAAAGCGACCTTGAGCAACTGCTTCAACAACATCTTCTCGAAGCATCAAATTTTTCACATTTTTCTCGGGAATAATCACACCCTGCTTGCCGTTAAGCCCGCGCCCATTGCAAATATCAAAAAATCCTTCAATTTTTTGATTTACTCCGCCAATTGGCTGAACTTCTCCCTTCTGATTCATTGAACCTGTTACCGCAAAACTCTGATTTACAGGAAGTCCAGAAAGCTCGGAAATAATGGGGACCAAATCGGCAATTGAAGCGCTGTCGCCTTCTATTAAGCCGTAAGACTGTTCAGAACAAATACTGGCTGAAAAAGAAAGAGGTTTATCCTGGGCATATTTTCCGCCAAAATATCCGCTCAAAATAAGAATCGCTTTATGATAAATTGGTCCGCTTAATTTAGCTTCCTTATCAATACTTACTACTCCTGCTTTGCCTACAAAAGTTCGAGCGGTTATTCTAAACGGCTTACCGAACATATAATCTCCCTGGTCATAAACCGCCAAGCCATTAATCTGACCAACTTTCTCACCTTCGGTATCCACCAGTAAAGTTTGCTCTATGATAGCTTCCTGAATTTTTTCTTCCAGCAAATTAACTCTTTGCTTTTTTGCCTCAATTGCTTTCTGAACATGTCCAGCCGCAACAATTTCACTCTGGGCCTTCTTTGCCCAATAATTGGATTCAACAAGCAGGTTTTTAATCTTCCCAAACTGAGTGGATAATTTTTTCTGGTTGTCAGTCAGTCTGACTCCATATTCCACAACCTTAGCCACCGCGCCTGGAGCGAAGGGAAGCAATTCTTCTTTTTGACAGCAAAAAGAAATAAATCCGGCGTAATTTTTAAGCTGTTCAGCGTTCAATCCTGTTTTGGAGTCAAACTCAACTTTAACTCTGAAAACAGTCAGAAATTCCTCGTCATAATCTACAAGCAAATGGTAAATATCCGGTTCGCCGATAACAATCACTTTTACATTGATTGGAATTGGTTTGGGATTCAAATTTGCCGGAACATAACCAAGATATTCAAGAGAATCTTCAATTTTCAGAGAACCTCTCTTCAAAGTTTTTTCTAATTTATACCAGACGCCCGGGTTTCTAAGAAGGTCTATAGCGTTTACAACTAAATATCCCCCATCAGCCAAACAAAGAGAGCCGGCCTTAACCATGGTATGGTCAGTCAGATAAGCCCCCTGAAGAAACTTTTTCTCAATTTTGCCAAAAAGGTTGGGAAAGGTTGGATGATTCTCAACAATAATTGGAGGACTATCAACCTTACTGTTATCAACAAAAACATTTACCTCAAACGGCAAAAAGGGATTATGTCCGTCTCGGGTTTGCATTGGCTGACCCATTATCATCATCATAATTGGCTGTCCCTGATTATTTTCCTGGGGTTTAAACAAATTAACATTTTCAAGAACAAATCCCTTTAACCCCTCAAAATAATTAAGGACCTCCGGGTAGCCCGGATTTTCTTCTCCATTCTCATCATCCTGCTGACCTGGCTGATAGTCTTTGGAAAAAACTTTAAAAACGGATTCAAAAAGTTCTTTCACCCACCTTTCTTCCAAATTTTTTATTTTTTTGTCGGTTTCTTCTTGAAGCCTCTTTCCGTCTAAAAGTGTTTTTCCCATTAAACGAACGATTTTCTTCATATTGTTATCCATAATTCTTTTTGTCTCTTCGTCCAGGCTCTCGTATTCTTCTTTAGACATTGGCTGGGACTTGCCGTCCTCCGCCTGCCTTAGGGCAATGGGTTTTGGTAATAACCCCCCCTGGGTTTGCAGAAGAACAATATGCCCCTCTTCGGCTTTTTTAAACAAACGTCCAAACAATTCTTTATCTTTTTGTTCAAATTCATCAGTAATCTTATTTTTCTCTTTCAAATATTCTTCGCTTTGGAAAGTAGCTGGAATTCTTTTTTTTAAAGCTTCAAGAGCGCCCTTCATTTGTTTTTGAAGTTTTCTGCCTTTGCCTTTTTCAAAAATTAAAATATTCGGCCTGCTTGGCTCGTCAACATTATAAATATAACAAAGGTCTTTAAGAAAAATCTCTCCTTGAGCTTTCTTCTCCTCGGCAAATTTTTTAAGTTCTTCATAAATTACCGCGTTTCTGCCGGTTCCCGTAAATCCGGTAGCAAAAATATTATAGCCGGGGATTCCAATCTCCAATCCCAATTTAAAAGCCCGAATAGCTCTTTCCTGGCCGATAAACTCTTTAAGCGGCTGGACTTCGGAAGTATCATTAAATTCAAAATCATCCGTATTACAAACCCATCTAAGCTTTTCTACCGGAACCCTTAATTCCTCTCTGTTCATTCTCTCTTTCCTCCTTGCCTACCCGCCTAAGTTTTTTAAAACTTTGACGGATTTAATATTTTGTTTGAAAAGAACTCTTCTTACTTTCTATCTTAATAGCAAAGCTTACTATTCTTGTCAACCCCGTTAGATAGAGCCTCGCTCATCTAACGGGGTCAACCCCCCACTAACTTTGCGATTATTTTTTTACTTAATTAAATGAGAATACCGAATGTCCAAAAAATTACTAAATAGCTAATGAGCAGAAATTTCTTTGGCGCCTTTGGCGCCTAATCGCAAAGTTGGTGGGGGGGGCAACCCCCCGCCTTTAACCCCCTAAAATATCATCGGCGCTCCGGCAATCAAATTAAAGAGTGAAAAAACAACATTTCCCAACAACTGAAGCCCTCCGAAAAAAATGAAAAAAAGTAAAATAAACATTCCGTATTTTTGAAGAAAAATTCTAATGTTTTCAGCCGATGAGGGCAAAAAAGTAAAAAGAATGTGGGAGCCATCCAGAGGAGGAATGGGAACCAAATTAAATAAGCCCCATAAAAGATTATAAAAAGTAATTATGGCCAAAAAGGTAATTAAAAGTTCGGGCAGGGGCAAAAACAGAGGGAAAAATCTGATACCAAGCCCAAAAATCAAAGCAACAAGAAAATTAGCAAGGGGACCGGCAACGGCTACTTTCAGAGTTCCCCATTTCTGGTCGCGAAAATTATAAGGATTAATAGGAACGGGTTTGGCCCAACCGATTAAAAATGGACTTCTCACAACAATCAAAAGGAGTGGTAAAATAATTGAACCAAAAATGTCTAAATGTTTTAGGGGATTTAAGGTAAGCCGACCGGCGTATCTTGCGGTCGAATCCCCTAAGGAGTCAGCAACGCTACCATGAGCAATCTCATGGAGCATAATTGAAAAAATTAAAACAACTAAAGAAAAAACAAGAAGCATACCCAGTATATCAACTTCCAGCGCCAAACGCCATTTTGTGGGGTTTGGTTTTGGAAATTAGATATAAAAATAATTTTATTATTTGTAGAATTTTTAAATAATTTTTGGCGTTTGGCATTTTGTGTTCTTCTAATCTTTTCTTAAGATTGGATGTATAACCGATGAACCTTTGTTTATCCCTGAGGCTTTCCAATACATAAATATAGAAGAACACACCGGAAGTTGTATTACTGGGCATGGCTTTTAAAATTCAAGTCTCAAAATGTAAATCTCAAAATGTAATTTAAAATTTAAAATTGTCTCTTGCCTTGCCTGCGAATGGCATCCAAATATTACAAATACTTTATTAATTTTTATCATAGCATATTAAAAACGGCATTGCCAGACGGTAAAAAAAATGGTAATTTAAAAGCGGATTTATTCCTTGATTTCCATTGATTGGAGGGGTCGCATAGTCTGGTCTAGTGCGGCACATTGCTAACGTGCTAAGGGAGTAAAATCCCTTCGTGGGTTCAAATCCCACCCCCTCCGCCAATTTTCAAATTGCGGATTTTAACCAAAAGGCACCGCAGTCAACATTTTTTACTTGTGGTGAGCGGAGTCGAAGGATCGAGAGACCCGAGATGCCTCTATAAATGGCGAAAATCGCCAAAGCGTTAGATGTTAAGGTGGACGATTTAATCAAAAAATAATATGAGCCAAGTAGCAACATTATTTTCAAAAACTAAAATTGATTATTCGTGGTCTTTTTCCGACAAAACACGAAAAGACACGGCGTATATCACGCACGGCTATCATCGCTATCCTGCGAAGTTTATTCCTCAAATAGTTTCTCGCTTGGCGGAAAAATATACAAATGAGGGCGACTTAATTGTTGATCCATTTGGCGGTTGTGGGACAACTCTTGTTGAGTCAAAAGTGATGGGACGGCCATCGGTTGGCGTTGATATAAACCCTGTTGCCGTTTTAATTACAAAAGCAAAAATTACCCCAATTCATCCAAAGAAAATTGAAAAGGCGTTTATCGCCTTAAAAGAAAGATTGGATACTTACAGCAAAGATACAAAAATAAAAGCCCCTGAACACGAAAGAATTGATTACTGGTTTAAGCCAGAAGAAAAAAGAAGGCTTGCGTTCATTTTTGCCGAGATTTCAAAATTAAAAGATCGGGATATTAGAGATTTTTTCTATTGTGGATTTTCGAATATTTTAAAAAATTGCTCAATTTGGCTTCAAAAGAGCAACAAGCCAACAAGAGATTTTGGAAAAAATCCGTCCGATCCAATTCAAACATTTTATAAACAAGTCAAAATGATGATTAGGGGAAATGCCCACTTTTATGAATTGTCAAAAGAAAAAAATCATTTGAAAATACCAAGCCGAGTTTATTGCACAGACGCGCGGACAATTCCAGTCAAAGATAATTCTGTTAGTTTAATCGTTACTTCTCCGCCCTATGTTACTTCCTACGAATATGCCGATTTACACCAACTAACGGCTTTGTGGATGGAATACACAAAGGATTTGAGCGATTTTCGCAAAAGATTTATTGGCACTTCTTATCACAACAAAAAAGATTTAGTTTTGAATAGTGTGCTTGCTGAAAAAATAAGAAATGAATTACTGGAGAAAGACAAAAAAACCGCCGAGGAAGTTTCAACCTATTTTAGTGAAATGAACCAAGTTTTTGCTGAAATGAAAAGAATGCTGAAAAAAGGCGGAAAAACTTGTATTGTTATTGGCAATACCAGCTTGAAAGGCATTGAGATATTAAACGCAGAGGTTTTTGCCGAGCAATTGCAAAATTTAGGATTAAAAATAGCCGACATTATCAAAAGAGAAATCCCGTCAAAAAATCTGCCGTCTGTGAGAGACGAAAAGACGGGTAGGTTTGCGGGCATAAGCGATAAAAACAAAGTATCCGCTTATCCAACAGAATATATTTTAATAATGGAAAAATAAAATTATGACTATAAAAGACCTTATCAAAATTTACGAAACCAAAAAACAGAAATATGGCCAGCAAGCATACAGGCATATCTCGAATGTTTTAAAAGAAGCAAAAGCGCAACATAAAAAAGATTTTACTGGCGACGACCACGAGCAATCTTGGCGAGCTTTCAAGGGAAAAAATTTAGAAAAATTAATTGAGTATATTATTACTGACGAGGTGCGGGCTTTGGGGTTGCAAGTTGCAAATGGAAATAGTTTAGAACGCACAAATGGAACGAATTTATCCAAAGAGTTAAGTTTGGTAAAAAGAAATTTGATTGTTGATTATGGCGAGTTTGGCTCGCATTTACCCGATGTTGATTTAATTATTTATAACCCAAAAACAAGTAAGGTCGTTGCCGTATTATCCAGTAAAGTCACTTTGCGAGAAAGAATTGCCCAAACTGGTTATTGGAAAATAAAACTTGCTTCTGATGAAGCAACAAAACATATCAAAGTTTATTTTGTAACTCCCGATGAAGACGGAACGCTTACAATTAAAAAACCTGCGAAAAAGGGGCGTGCGATTGTTGAGGTGGACACGGACGGCAGTTATGTTTTAAGCGAAACAGATATTGAAGAAAGCAACAAGGTAAAAATGTTTGATAAATTTATTGATGACCTTAAAAAATTACTCAAGTGAAAAGTATGCCTAACGATTTAATAATTGAATCTACAACTTTGTGGGATTTTCCGAGACAAAATTACGGCGATAAGCCACACGGAAATAATAAATACAACGGCGTAACGCCGGCTTTTGTAATTTGGAATTTACTACAGAGATATACAAAAGAGGGCGATTTAGTTGTTGATCCGATGTGCGGAAGTGGAACGACGATTGATGTAGCTAAAGAACTAAACCGAAAAGTAATCGGTTATGATTTAAACATTGTTCGCCCAGATATTATTAAAAATGATTCTCGAAAAATCCCGCTCAAAGACAATTCCGTTGATTTTGTTTTTATTGATTCGCCTTATTCGGATAATATCAAATATTCTGACGATGAAAAATGTATTGGTAAAATTTCTTGCGAGAAAAAAGAATTTTATGACGAATTAGAAAAAACCGCTTCTGAAATTACAAGAATTTTGAAGCCCGGCAAAGTGATGGGTTGGGTTATCGCCGATCAATGGATTAAAAAGAAATTTACCGCCGTCGGATTTTTGATGTGGCAAAGATTAGAAAAATATTTTGAGCCAATGGACATTGTTTGTTTAACGAGACATAATCAAACATCAAACACGGGTGTTTGGCACAATAGAGCAAGGCAGTTTAATTTTTATTTGAGAGGCTTTAAGTATTTGTTTATAATGAAGAAACCTGAAAAGAAATAGGCGGCGTGCCAACTTCGTTGGCACGAAAAATTGCGGCGGCGAAAAAAGAAGCGGCGAAAGCGAGAGCGGGCAAAAATTCCTGGTGGACGTCCACTCTCCAACCCCCTTTCTTTTTGCCCGCCCGAGCGGAAAAGTTTTTGTTCCTGCCGCGCGAAGCGCGGCAATCAAAATTCGCAGTCCGGATTTTCGTCAAAAAAAGTTCGGATTTTAACCAAAAGGCACCGCCAATTTTCAGATTGCGGATTTTAACCAAAAGGCACCGCAGTCAACATTTTTTACTTGTGGTGAGCCGAGTCGAACCATCGAGAGACCGACTTGCCCGCCGTAGCCTTGTTTACCCGACGAAACTTTAGCGAAGTCGAGGCGAAGACGGGGATGCATTAAAAAACAGCAAAACGGGCAAAATTTCGCCCGTTTTGTTTTTTTTGTTTTTATTTTTCTGCCGTAGAGTTTATCCACCACCGAATTTTCTGCCTGATTGACGATTTTTGCGAGATTTAATCTCTCGGTTATCCCATATTTTTTCTTTCTTCCTGCGAAAATGACGTAAGCCAAAAAATAAACGGCCTTCTAAGTTTATCAATAGACCAGTCATTATCTTTAAAAAGCGATGCTTTTTCTATCCTAAAACGAGAAAGCGTGGCCATGGTAGTCTGCAAATTAAGCGGAGATAATCTGTTGTGTTCAAATAAAAATTGTTTCTTTTTGCTCATTTTTAAATTAAAAGCAACCCTTAATGACGGTGAGTTGCAAATAGTAAACCATTTGTAATCCTAACTCTCAACTAATTTCATCTTACACTACCCTTTTAAAAAATCAAGCCCCCAGTCAAAAATCGTTCAATTGGTCTAAATTTTGATTATTTTTTACCCCTACCCCTTCTTCTCTTCCTTGATTTTCTATCGCGTCTTTTTTTGTTTGCCCATCCTATGCCCATTTTTTTATTTCTTATTTAGTATATAGTTATGACCTTTTCTTTATTCTACCGCGTCCGTCCGAAGCTTGCAAGCGAAGGAGGACTGAAACATCTTAACGAAACACTGGAAAAAAAGCAAAAAATACCTTAGAGTATTATTGGTGGTTCGATTCTGAACCGAAGCACGCTGCCAGTTGGTGGGGTGGCTGAGTGGACGCCACCGCCTATGGCGGGGTCCCGCCAAGGGCGGGAAAAGCGACATATTAAATTTTTATAATCCCCATCATTATCATTCATGCATTCTGTTTATATCTTAAAAAGCTTAAAAACGAAAAAATATTATATTGGCCATTGCAATAATAAAGATGGTGCGTAATAATTTTCGCGTGGTTTTACGTAGGCGGCTTCGCCGAACTTTATGTTGCCACAAAGCTTTGCAGCCGCCTTGTTTCGCGCCCCGGTACTACAAATTCCTTCGGAATTTGAGTACGGGGCAAGCCCATAGAAGTTTGTTCTGCGATTATTCTCGCCCCGTAGTCAAATCCGTCAGGATTTGTACTATCGGGGTCGGTTTCGCGTTGAAACGCTGCAATTATTTATTACGCACTAACTTTAATGTAATAAAAAGATTAAAGGAGCACAATCAAAGAAAAACAAAATCAACCAAATCCGGAATTCCCTAAAAAATAATAAAAATAGAACCCTTTAAAACAAAAACTGAAGCGTGTAAAAGAGAAAAGCAAATTAAAAAATATAAATCAGGAGAGGCATTTAAAAAATTAATATCTTAAAATTTTAATTGTGGGTGGGGTGCTAGAGCGGTTGAATAGGCCGGTCTTGAAAACCGGAGTGGTGAATAGCCACCGTGAGTTCGAATCTCACCCCCACCGCCAATTTTCAAATTTCTGATTTTGGGCGATTATTGCCTCGCCCTCGCGGAGTTTATCCCGCCTATTGTAAAATGGGCGGGGCTCGGGCTCGGCATTTACCACGATTTTATACGGATTTTTGCCCCGCCCTCTATGCTTTAATTAAAAACAAAAAATCTTTAAAATTATAAAGATATAATTGAAAAATTAGATAGATATGAAATTTGGCCTTAGAGGGCGGGGCTGCCCGCTCAAATGGAAGTTCGAACCAATTTTTTTTAGAAAATCCCGACACTGTTCGGGATTTTCTTGCAAAGCGATAATTTCAGCTTGTTTTACGGTATTTATGAATTTGGCGGTGAGTTCGAACCGATTATTGCTTTTTTGCTCAAAAGCCGTCAGTTTGTCTTTAAAAACTTGTTTTTGATTGACGAGTTTGTTTTTTGCTTCTCGGTATTCGGCGAGATTTAGCGCGCTTTCAAGATAGGCGTTCATCAGTTTTTCCAGTTTCTCGTCAATCGCTTTTATTTCGCTCTCTGTTTTTTGAGCAAAAAAGCGAGATGATTGGGCTTTCTCATTTTTCTCCTTATCCAATTCGTTTAACATTTTATCAGCCCAATCATCGGACAAAGAAACTTTTTGTATCGCTTCATTGATTTGCGAGGAAATTTTTTCTTCCCTAGTAAAAACATTTTGCGAGCAAATGTGATTTGGATTTTTCTTGGTGCAATAATAGTAAGTGTATTCTTTCCCGCTCGGTTTTATCTTTTTATCGGCGGTTATAGTAAAACCACATTCGCCGCAATGGAAAAATCCGCGGTATAGAAAAAATTTCATCTTGTCCGCTTTTTGCGGTTTTGATTTCTTTTTCATCACTTCTTGCGCTTCGTCAAAAAGTTTCTTTGTAATAATCGGCTCGTGCTTTCCTTCAAAATATTCGCCGTTGTAGCGAATTAAGCCGTAGTAAAATGGATTTTGAAGTAAATACTGATAGTTGGAAACGGAAAGCAACGAATCTCGCCGCCCTTTCAAGCCGAGCTCATTGATAATCTTTCGGAGTTCTTTAAGCGTATGTTTTCCCGTAGCGTAGGCCTCAAATGCCTTTTTAATCAATGGTGATTTTTCTTTATCCACATAAATTTGTTTTGTTTCTTTATTGTTCAAATATCCAAGCGGGGCCATTTGAGGCCAGAGTCCGTTTTTTAATTTTTGCCGATGCCCTCTTTTAATATTTTCCGAAAGATTATCAATGTAATATTTTGACTGCCCAAAAGCGATTGAAAGCATAAATTTACCTTGCGGTGTTGGGTCAAACCAAAAAGTCGGGAATTTTAGCTCTTTGATTATTCCGGTATCCACAAGATAAATAATTTGTCCGCCGTCAATGGAATTTCTCGCCAACCTGTCAGGGTGCCACGCTAAAATTCCCATTGCTTCGCCCGCTTCAATTCGCTTTAACATTTCAGCGAAGACAGGCCGGCCGGGCTTTTTCGCAGTTTGTTTTTCTACCAAAGTATCAACAATATCAATGTTTTCTTTTTTGGCTAATTCTCGCAATTCAGCCAATTGGTCGGCAATACTGCGAACTTGCCTGTCTTCGCTATCCGTTGACTTACGGGCGTAAATGAAAAACTTTTTGGTTTGATTTTCGTTTGTCATATTATTTGGGCAGTCAAAATTAAATTATCGCTTTGTCTTTCGCCTTCAGCGAAAGA